>Ga0056128_1000884_pt1 | contig 30634 bp, 16 predicted proteins | sample WorMetLIZISLAND2_FD_71113 | JGI IMG/M metagenome (GOLD analysis project Ga0056128, IMG submission 71113) | Marine gutless worms symbiont microbial communities from Max Planck institute for Marine Microbiology, Germany - Olavius geniculatus... ...
CATTAAAATTTGGTGAGGATCGGTTCAGGGGTTTTTGGTTGGCTGAGGGTCAAAGTTTGCATTTTCCCATATACTTTGAAGGTCGTCCTTACAACACTCACACTACCGTGTGAGTGTGATTAGATCGTACTGCTAGTATACTACCACTACCACTACTAAGTTTGCCACAAGTTTGCTACAGTAGGCTAGATGGGGTCACTGTATTTAACTACTGCGCCGATAGAGCATTTAATTCTTTGTAAACATTTTCTAGAAATTTTGTATAAATCTAAACTTTTTTTTCAGAGAGATGTTAAAAAACGTGTGGGCGTTTTTTTTCTGAACACAGTGTAGTTCGTTTGATTGTAATCACATTTATTATACGTACAACTAAATAGTTTGCCATTGATCAGTACGTTGTCCGTTTCCTTAGTATTGCTTGAACTCCACTACTTCGATATGTTGTGGATTTGTTGGACAGCAAGTCATATGCAACATTTTGTACAACGTTTTAAAATGCCGAGATGTTGTGCATTTTTGTAGACTTCCGATTGTCTATGGAGTTTTTTGCACAGCGTGTTGTAGGGTACGACAAATTTCTAACAAATTGAAATAAAGTATCGACCTAAAAGAATGTGAAAACGTGACTGTGTGTACTTGTTTGCAAGTCGAGTTCTGTTGTGTTGGTGGTAGTCCTCTGTTTTGTCGTCAATGATGTGCGTGGAACATTCGTCGTCGCAGTTGATTCAGTTTTAGTCGCGGTCGTTGACAAATGACGCGGCGTCGCCGTCGTAGCGTTTTGTGAAACTGCAACTAGCCGCAATACAGCCAGTCAGAAAAAAAACTGTAGAATCTAACTATTAGTCGATTTTTTACGCAAATTAAAGTGATGATAATGATGTAGTATACAGGCTTTTTGTACAGCGTGTTGTACGACAATTTTACAACACACCGATATGAAGTTTAGACATAATGAAAAGTGAATGCGTGACAGTGTACTTGATTGCAAGTGGAGTTCTGTTGTCTCGCTGGTGGTCGTCTGTGTTGTCATCAATGATGTGCTAGAAGTATTCGTCGTCGCAGTTGTTTCTGTTTTACTTCCGCTCGTTGACACCGTCGTAGCGTTCCGTGAAACCAAAACTAGCCGTCACACAACCAATCACAAAGACCACGAAAACTGCAGTATTCAAATATTAATTGTCGTTTTCTTTGCAATTTAAAACAAAATCCAAAACAAGATAGGTCTAATGATGATGCAGTACCCAAACTGTGTAGTACGGGAAGATTACAAAGTACAGATTGTTATACTCACACTTATACATGTATTATATTATTATTATTATGTTATACTAGCACTAGTATAGCTAGCACCTGTCTCTTTCGTCTAATAGACAGCATTATAAGACTGATGACTGTCTGGAAGATAACAGGGAAGATTATTAGAACTACCATTAATTACATATGCACGCGTGCATTTTGCCTGAACAGGCCGTACCCGAAATGGTCTACACTGTGTCGGGCGGGACGTTAAACCCTACTCACTCACACTCACTAATACTAGTACAAATCTTGACGACATGTTCCATGGAAATAAAATTAAACTACAGACGTTTACCATCAGTTGAAAAGTCCGAAATTTTAATCGAATTGTAATATATAAAAAAGTTTTATCGATTAGTGTTTAACGATTAGTTGAGTAATTAATCGTTGATTTTTGCTGCCCTATTTTATCGTCAATTTGAGTTAGATTCCATGTGCTAGATTTGACTGACTATCTACTCGTGATTTCCTGACGTTTTTCGCATCGTATGCACCTTATTTTAACTGCATATACACACTACACGAACTGCTTTCTAGAAGTGAAAAGCAAAAACGATTAACAGTAATAAAATATAATTACCGCTTGCGATAGCAGACGAATCCGACGTTGCTGTTGTTTTCGTCATCGTTGTTGTTGTTGGCGGTGGTGGTGTTGCTGTTGTGGCGGTCGTCGTAGTCACTGGAACTGTTCACATCACATAATTTCGTAAATATGTAAGTAAATGAGTAAAGTAAAAAATTGGCCTAAGTTATATAAATGAGTTTTACGCAATTTCTGCCTCAGGCCTAAAAAGTTTCAGAGTAATCGTTTATGCTATTCGAAACTAATACCAGTTTGTTTCAGGCGAACTTGTCAGCTGTTCCACAACTTCGGTCATGCAGTAACAGCAATCCTAAAATTTAAAAAAACGTTATGCAGCTGACATGCATCAAGAATGCTTATGTAGGCCTACGGTTAAAACTATTTACTTACGTGCCCACTCTTCTCGGAGAACAAAGTGTTCGATTTCACGCACCCGCAACGCAGCGAAACTCCACTCGGACGAAGTTTCCGTCTCTCTGCAGAGCACACAGAGCAGTTCCTGGCCTGAAAAGCACGATCGTTTGACTGAAGCTACAAGTACGTCGACCATTACACGCTGCCTCTGGCACGTCTGTCGGCTTCGTACATTCCTGCGTGTCCAGCGGACATTGCGGTATCATCGCATTCGGCTGATACGCCTGTGTGCAGACACGCACAGAATAAAACGTGTTCAAAAATACTGGGCGGTATTTTATATCATTGTGGACTCTTTAATGGTCAGCGTGTTAATCTCGCGATCGAGGGGTCACGAGTTGGTAGTTTTCAGTATGGAATTGTTCTGGACTTTCGTTTGAGACGGTAGGTTATTTCTACCGATGAACAACAAATGCCTGGACCACCTTAAATTGAATCCATGGAAAATATTAATAGCTATATCACTCACTTGTATGTACTTACATTGTTCTATTTTGTGCAGATAAATAACGTGCACGATGACATTTAAAGCAGATATACTCGTATCATATTCATGTATACCTGCGAGTATCCGATAATGGCTGATTGCACGGTGATCGTGTAACCGGGCGAACATTCGTCAATGGTAAACTGTGCTCCAGTCGGATTGCCCTTACGACACTCGTGATATCTCCTGCCGAGACAATCTACACAGTCGCCAAATAATCAGCAAGTCCCTTACATTTTTTCATAACTGCATCAACTACTGACCCGTTATTTTCAGAATTCTTTTATCGGTATATTTTACAGTGAATTTGCATTCAACTGACGACAAAAAGTTCCAAAACATTTTATAATATGTCTCTACACTACTTTGTGAAATCTAGTTGGCGTAAACGATTAACAAGGTTGTGCTATTCGAATATTCTAAAGTTGGCTATATTTCACGACGCGTGTTGAGGATATAATGGTTAATGTATTTAAAATTTACACCAATGTGGCTAGTAGAAAATAAAAATCGCTTAATAGGCTATCTGCTTAAGTTATGAATGTATGAAAACTTGAAGCTCTATTTTTATAAACTATTTGGTACAAATACGAAGAGCCCTTTATCAAAAATGCAAATACTGTAAATTTAGTGTAAGCTCACGCTGACTTCTGTCTGGAGGGGTATAAGTAAAAGTTAAACGAACACTGATTTATGAATAAAACAAGATAATGTTTATATGAACACGGAGTCTGTCCAATGCATTTTGGTAGTTTGGCAGTACATGTCTGTATGAATATATCAGTGAGCCGTTTAGACCGGTAGAAAAAATCAAACAGTTTAATTTCAAATTGTACATCCTTTTATCCTTCCGTATTATTTTAACTAAACAACAGACATTGTCAGTCACGAGAACATTCGATTCAATATGAATGGTCCATCGTCACCATGCGTCTATCTGACACCGTTACGGAGATATGGCGCCTCAAAGATAATGGTGTCACGAGTTTGACCTTTTGAGGTCACGTGACAGTAACGGAACAGTAACTTTGACCGTTACAATAAAGAAACAGAAAGTTTAACCTGTACAGAAACACCAAACACGAGAACCTAAAATTGTAAGAACTCCATTATATGCGTGCATATGTAATTAACATAATGGACCATTCGACTCCCGGGGGTCGAGTTTCTATGGGTGTTCCATAGTGACCATGCGTCCATTTAGCACCGTTACGGAGATAATGGCGCCTCAAATACAATGGAGTCACGAGTTTGACCTTTTGGGGTCACGTGACGTTATCGGTCACAAAAGAAAGATCTAAGAAAGAAAAGAGAAAGAGGAAAGGAGAGGGGAGGGAAGAGAAAAGGAAAGAAAAAGTGAAAGGAAAAAAGGAAGGAAAAAAGAGGACAAAAAGTTAAAGGAAAAAGGAATGGAAATGGAAAAGGGAAGGAAAGGAAAAACGGAAAGCGGGAAGGGTAAGAGAGAAGGGAAAAGGAGGAAAAAGGAAAAAGGGAAGAGATAGGGGAAGAAAAAAAAGAAAAGGAAAAAAGGGAAAGGAAGGGGGAAGAGTAGGTAAAGGAAAGGGGAAGCGGAAAGTAAAGAGAAGAGAAAGCGGAAGGAAAAGAAAAAAAGGGAAGAGAAAAGGGCAAGGGAAAGAAGAAGGGAAAGGAAAAAGGGATAGGAAAATGAAGAAGAGGGAAGGGGAAAGGACAAGGGAATAGACAAAGGAAAAGGAGAAGAAAAAAGGGAAAGGGGAAAGAAAAAGGGAAGGGAAAGGAAAAGGAAAACGGAAGGTGGAAGGAAGATAGCTTAAGTAATGTTGGACGCACGGACACAATGCTATGCATTGCATTGGACAAACAAAAACATTTGTTTATCCAGTCAAGGTCTGAACAGCTCGTTGTATGATTGTAAACTATGATATCTAAAGCTCATATAATTCATATAAAATATTAAGTTTACCTGCGAATATCGGACAATGGCTGATTCGGTAATATTGTACTGTACTGTGTACACGTGATGACGTTGAATGACGACCTTTTCAACGTACTTCAACTAATTTGACATCTGAGAAAATTTTCCATATTAAATCAACAAATTTTTATTTTGCCTGCCCATGAGCACATGGAACAACTGTATACGGTCTATTTATTTGTAATTCAATTCATCATCTGGCCATCACACTACGATATTTTATTCACATCGTATTTATTATTGAATTTTTTCTGTTTGAGGCTTAAATTATGGCCAAGTTATACACATTGATAATAAGTGATAATTGTCATTAACCTTGTAAGAAGGTTGCAAGCAAAATAAAACGTAAGATCGGTTCAATCACATTTTGTAAAATCGACATTTCCGTTCAAACGATATGAAAATAAACCGCGCTTATTAGTTTTAGGCTATCGCTAAATCCACGCGATCTGACTGTAGTTCTATGTCACATACTGTGCACTGTAGGCTTCTACATAAGGCTACTCCGTTGCTACGCTTGGCTTGCTTAGTTCTTAGGTATGTACAGTGTGCGCCAGGTTTCTTATTGTTAGACCTTACTGACTGACAGTGTGCTGTCATCTGAAAGGGGCGCGTGCCTGTCGTGACATAATGCGCGTGATTGTACGTCGGTGCGGTGAAAAATTGTTTACTGTGACTTTATATTTATCTGCTGTGAAATACGCCCAACCAGCAGTGTCAAAGCAATGACGGATTCGGTGTGCAGTGAGCAAGCTAATAATAATTTGACAGCAGCCTAATGTGTTAATATTACAATTCTACCGCATAAAATAAAACACAAAAGTCTTTTATGTTATTTTTCTGAAATATTTAATTTAATTGATAATTTTTATTACAAATCTAACCCTAATCCTAGACCTATTGTATCTATACGCCTGCAGTTACGGCAAAAGTTCTACAGGACTTTTCATGTCGAGATCGAGACGAGATCGCGACATGGGTATTTTGTCCGCGACGAGACTGAGACCGAGACGTTGCAGCTCCTGGGCTTTTCGCCTAAGAGTGCGGTGAAAACCATTAAGCACGACAAATACAGATCAATGTTGCAAATATTATTTAAGGTTAAGGCGACCATGTCAGTTTGTTTTTGCCTTTTCCCGTATTTTTGAAAATTAAAATAATAATGGCTGAAATCAGTAGCTTACACTTGCAGTCTTGCAGACGTACCGGTATGCTACCGTACTAAACTAGTCGCAATTTTAAAGCAATGAGACAGTAAACGGAGGGGGTAAGTAATAAATATGAAACAGATACGCAGATCATTGATTGGAGGCAAAAACTGCATAAAACAGGCAACGGTAATACACAGTAAATAGCACATTACAAGCCCGACACAAGTTTTAGACCTAGTATCCGCTAGGCCTATGTGAATATGACATGATGACGATTTGTCTGTTGCGCGCGATCATCGAATCTGCGCGATCTTGAGATCGCGTTGCTCGAACGGTCGATCGTATGTTCGCTGCGCAATCGGCGGGTTCTGTTCTGGTTTAGGGTAATGAATAGGGTTAACCCAAACTCTAACAAGAGCGCGCAACACGATCTCGAGATAGCACAGATTTGACCATAGATGTAGTAGATGTTTTTTTAACGTTTTTTAAAAATTTTTTGCCACGTTTTACGTTTTAACAGTTTTTTTGTTTCTCAAGTTTTGTTAGTTAAAAAACGTTCATTAAAACGCTATAAAAACTTTGAGAAGCATTTTAAAACCACAAGTGGTAGTTTACTCGATTAGTCTATAGTGATACTTGGTTCTTTGACCACACGGTTAAATTGAAATTGAATAAAGTTTTTTTTTCCTTTCTAGCAAGTTCAGTTCCAGCTATACCGCACCTACACTACAGCATTTGGCATTAGACATAATAGACAAAAGGTTAAACAAGTTAGGTCTCACGTTTTTATTCGACATTTTTAAACGTTTTTTACAAAATTTTTAAACGTTTTTACATCTATGAATTTGACGACAGCACACACGTTTACCTACTCTCCGGACAGAGAATTTACACAGCCGAAAAACGCACGCTGCTCTCAACGCGATTTAAAACGTCTAACTACTAAAAACCTATATGGAAGCGAGTGCGTCAACGACAACGACGACTTATGCTACGATACGTTAATAGTTACCGCATAAAACTTCCAACAGAAGCCCCTAACTTTTACCAGTAAGCGTACAAGTTGCGATCAGGGGCCAAATTTGCAAAACGTCGTAAAATAATCGTCAAATTATCGTAAAATCTTCCCAACTTCGTCGAATATTTGTCGTAAATCAACAAGTTACGATGTAACAGCATTGCCATAAATTTGTCTTAAGATGTTTCGTAAATTTGGCACCAGTTCCAGATGCCGAACCCGGCTTCTATTCCACGTTTTTTTTCGGCATCACACGTGGTACGCATTGAACCATAGTCTTCTGTGGCCGGGCAGCGCCCATCTGCGGTGGAACAGATACAGATGCTGCGGTGGTGTGACGACGTTTTTAACAACAGCTGTTGTCTTGCTGGTGTAGAGAGCGTACCAAACAAAGCCGCTGAGAACGTACATCACGAGGAAAACGATAGACATGATCACGAAGGGCGCCCAGAAGTAAGACGTCGCATCTACAACATATTTACATTCAGGTCTATGGACAGTTCGTCCAAAACAATATAAAATTTTGAATAAAAACAGAAAAGTTGATAACCGCTTTCTGTTATCTACCACAATGCTTGGACGTTTGTTTCAATGTTTCTATCTGTTTTTGTATTTGGCAAAAAAGCTGACCGTAAAATGTTACACTGTATCTTTATGTTGTTTTTGCTAAGAAAAATTAGCCGAAAAATAGAGTATTATTTTTGTACCTGTTGTAGCAGTTGCCTTTGTTTTCGTTACTGGTGTAGTTGTCTCTGAAATGCAATAGCCAATACTACAATACACTGTGTTTCAAAAAAACATTGTCACTTTGTCGTTGTTTTAAAGAAGGCTATAAATAGACGAAACGATAGACTATGCACACGATAACAGCAATGCACATTGGCTAGCACACCGAAAACATTAAAAATTGATACAAAAATCTTACATTACACCACTATCACATCGATTTAACACTTATTTTCAGCCTATTTTTACGTAGTCGAGTCGACAGTACGCTTTGTATCATTTTTTTTGTTAACGAACAGTCGTGGTGCTATAAGTTCCATAACAGCGTAGTTGTCAAGCTATTCAACACGGTCGTGGTTGTTGTCGACGTTGTGGGTGTCTTCGTATAGCCAACGGCAATGCGATTTCATTATAATTCATGAAACCTGCATAAATTTGAGACTGGTTATCGTGTTTTTATTCCATAAGCGCTGTAATCTCAAGTAAGCACTAGGCTACGGCAGAGAAGTCAACAGAGCGATGTGTGCAACTGTAAGTGTGTGTTATTTTTTGTATAGTCAAAGAATACAAGTCGCGTGCTAATAATTGGCAAATTTTCATCATTTTTCAATTAAAATGCATATTTTTTTATAACTGTCACACTAAAAGCTACTTTACGTCAGTAGTCGGTACTCTGTAACACAAACACCATTTTGTATTCGGCAGAAAGTAAGCTGGTTGTAAAATGTTACACTGTGTTTTTATATTGTTTTAGTTAACGAAAATTAGCTGAAAACAGAGTATTATTTTCGTACCTGTTGTAAAAATTGCCTTTGTTTTCGTTACTGGTGTAGTTGTCTCTGAAACGCAATAGTCATTACTACAATACACTGTGTTTCAAAAAACTATTTTACCATTTTCATTTTGTTATAATCGTTAGCCTATCTGTTGTTTTTATCGTATACGGTAAGACAAAAGAGATGACAGATGATAGGCCTATGTTTTATTTTACTTTTGCTTTGTATCAGTTAAGAAAAAACATGTGTACCAAAAGGGTGTTATACTTACCAGGCGTTGTCGTATTCGTTGTTGTTGGTAAAGGTGTAGTAGTAGTTGTGGTAGTCGTCGTCGTCGTCGTCGTAGTAGTAGTAGTAGTAATATTAGTCGCATTTTTGCTTGAAACTGTGCATACCATATAACTACATTGTGTCTCAAAAAACATCCCCAATATTTTTGACTGTAACTTAAAAACCAATAATTATTAGATTTTGATAATTTTTGATACGAATATTTGCGACGCAATTTGACATCAAATAACGGTTTGGTTTTTACCTCATTTAATGTATGCTTCTACACTACCTAGGGAAAGCAGATCAAGCGAAATATGTGTCAAGAAGCGACTGGTACAGCCTGGATTGGTCTGGAGCAGAACTTTATCGATACTGCTGACAATGAATGGAGAATGCGTCTCCTTGCCTGTGTTCACATAGTGGGCTACCACTTCAAGCAATTTTACTACAGTCAGATGAAAAATAGGCAGCTGGATGAATTGTTAGCCAAGGTGTCAGAAATGTGATCAAAATGTGTTTTACGCGCTATGTTAATTAAGCAATGATATCGCATTGGATAAAAAGTAATATTTCGCTGGTTGTGATTTCCCCAGGTAATGCAAAAGCAAACGTTGGGTAAAGTGAGAAACTGAACGGTCGTTTGATGGCAAGTTGTGTCAGAAATGTTCTACCAAAAATTATCAAAATCTGATAATTGGTTTTTACGTTACAGTCGAAAATGTTGGGGATGTTTTTTGAGACACAGTGTACACAGCTGACACATCAGCGTTTTAGTGCTTTGTTTATCAGAATTGTTGTTCGTTGTGTTCTTAGCTATTTTAAACATTAAAATGTTATTTAAACTCGACTCAACAATACCTTATTGCCATGCATCACGAAAATGTGCGTATTCAAACACAGAGTTATTTTGTGTAAAAGATACAACTTAAATTCTTGCTTCCAACAGCAGAAAATTATACATTTAGGCAAGTTACGGTTTTTCTATTTCTTAGTACGCACAATATTTACAGTTTAAGCCCAGAGGGTCAAAATTTGCTTTTCAGCCGGCCGTACTAACGGTTGCGCTTATTACTATATGCTATCTGACTGTCTGTCGCCTGTTTTCGTCTGTCTGACTATTAAGTTATGTATTATGATAAAACGGTACACTGTAGTGGGTCTGCGATGGTATCGTTGGATGAGGCGTTAACAAGTTATCAAGCTTTCAATAATAACCATTTCGCTATCTGCAGCGGTTTGGCCGCAATTTGCAACGCAAAGTTTCCGCCAGCACTTGTTCACGGTAACAGTTTTCCTGCTTATTTACTTTAAATTACTGATGCCAAAAGTAGTGCTATGTAATATGATTTAAAATATTAAATAAGTAAATATAATATAATACATGTATTAACACGCATGACGACAAGCAAAGTACAAGTACAGGGTGGTCCAAAAACGGCACAAAGTTAATGACACCATAATTTTGCAACCGTACGTCGTAGAGTCATGCGGTTTTCAGCAAAATGTTCCGAAAGAAATCTTTTACATAACTAAAGTCAGTATTTAAATACAGCAGTTAAATATTTTTTGTTATTGCCGTTGGCAGTTGAACTATGCAAAAACACTATTACCCTGGACACCGCGATCCATAAAAACGTGCCACTTATATTTTTTTCAATAGCTTCGTGAAACATTGGCCGATTTTAATAATTTTTGGCGTGCGACATCGAAAAAAAACTTGACGTAATTGTGAGCAGTTTTGGCCACCTCGCCCTAAGGTTGTTGCTACACTACCTTGTGAAATGCAGAAGTCGTATTTTGACCTTTGACAACAATGAATTCATACTGGGCAGTGCATGCGTCAGCTCAGAAAATTACTAAGACCGCAAAATCATTGAAAATTTGTTGCATCATTTTTATTTTAAAATTCTAATTCGACGAACTAAAATGATACATCAACAGCGAGTGAGCTGCTTGAGTCACGCAGTTACTGAACAGCAAACGTGCTGTTGGCAAATGGTGTCAACGTCTACCGCATGCGTTTGTGCTGCAGAACGACATTTTGAGCACGTGCTGAAATAAAGATGATGTGATGTGATACGTGTGATTTTTTGAGTGATAATAATTGCTAATTGCGTTTTTCGCTATTCGGTTTATAATTTCTGAGCCGACGCAAATGCTACCCGATAGGAATTCATTGTTGTCAATGGCCAAACAGCGACTTCTGCATTTCGCACGGTAGTGCAGCGACAGCCTTAAGGTGAGGTGGCCAAAACTAAAGACCTTTGCGTCAAGTTTTTTCTTAATGTCGCATGCCAAAAATTATTAACATCGGCCAATGTTTCACGGAGCTATTAAAAAATAATAGTGGCATGTTTTCATGGACCAAGGTACATTGAAGGTAATACTTTTTTTCAATAGTTCATTTGCCAGCAGCAAAAACAAAAAAATATTTAACTGCTGTATTTAAACACTGATATAAGCCATGTAAAAAAGTTTTTTCGGAACATTTTGCTGAAAACCGCATGACTCTGTGACGTACGGTTGCAAAATTATGGTGCCATAAACTTTGTGCCGTTTTTTGGACCACCCTGTACTAGACATCTACCATTTACTAATTATACGGTCAGATTCTTCTACGACAGCTAGGCTTTTGTTCAAGATGTCACTGTTAACACAAAGTCTGAACTGCGATTTAGTTTGTGAAATAAATGGAGTAAACTAATTACGCAGGAAATGACTATAGTTTAATTGAATGCCGAATATGTATATAAAGAATACCTCGCAAAACGAATGCAAGCAGGACGAATATAAACGCCAACTTCATTTTCTGAATCCAGCCGCTTGACGCTGCGCGCTAAAATGAATATAAACAAAAGTTTATAATGCTATATTCAGTAACCTACCCGTATAATCACACTAAACTGTTTTATGAGGCATTTTTGGAAGCAGGGCTGCTTCACCAAAAAACGATCGTATGCGACCGAGTCAATACGTTAATAATTACCTGTGCCGAAGAGCTTAATGGTCTTTATTATGTTGGTTTGCGTATAATGTTACATTGTGTAATTGCTCGATCTTTTTGCGTTTATCACACCGTGTGCTATGTCTTGCGATGAAATAATATACCAAGGGTTGGCTGACTGTCCATAACGACATTTGCGAAAGGTTACAATAAATTTTGGTGAATAACGATTTATATTACATACAAAAATGATTTATCGTTTTACCAAACGTGTTCTGTGATGCTCAAAATAGGACTACGTTTAATTTATATTTGACGAATGCAGAGCTCCGCTTTGAACCCTGCCAAAGAAATTTAGCCCGTGAACTGGGCTTGCTGCCCGCTTCTTCCAAAAGCCCATTTTTCACCAAAGTTGGGCTGTTAAGCCCCTTTTAAAGCTTAATTAAGCATAAAATAATTAACGAATTCCCAGCATAAAGCTCGGATTTTAGGATCCCCATTCACACAGCGATTGTCAGTAAAGTTAGTTGCGATTTTGTAATTATCAATCCCTGTGAGAGGTTTGCTTACTTATTTGCGCACAAAAACTGCACATCCTCACACCTCCAGTATGGTAGAGTACGATAAAAAGAAAGAAGATAGAGCCCTGGGCGCCTAGGGCCCCAAAAACCTGAATCTGGCACTGGCATTTTTATACGGCCTTACGCAAATCTTCTGTACACTGTACACCAATGCTGCTTTCGATGCGCCGTTCAATTAATGTTGGGTTTTTTTAAAAAAAACATGCAACGTTTAGAAGTCGTGGACGAAAGATACCGGAATCAGTGTTTTTAGCCGTTGATCTGCTCCATAGAAGTAATTCACAAAAAGTAACTTGCCGTCTCGGTGACGCAGAAGAAATCAGTTGGCAAGTACAGTCAATTAAAGCTAATAAAAGCTTAGAGCGCTCGTGACTGTGTTTTCGCAGTAGGATATAATCGTGATGCTGTATTTTTGCGTATACGCACAACTTAAATGCCTCGAGTGCGTGATCAATTTCCACACTAAGTTTCAGCAGCAAGGCGTCCTAGATTAGGTTGAATGTCAGCTAAATTCATGGACCGAAACACGGCAGCCGAAATTATCTGCACTCTCGCGCAATTGACGACGAAGTGGCACTTGCACTAGACTGACCGGCTGGGTCGATGCCGGTGAATAGTTACGACTTCCGGTCGGTCGGCGCCTAGCTGTCATGGCGTACGTGACGTCATCGGTGTCGGCGGCTCAAATTACCGCTGACGTGTGGAGCAGAGAGAAATTTGCTGTAGAGCGTGGAGAGGCCTTATGAGACTCGCGTTTGTCTGTAACCGAGTCTAGTATGTCACTTGTTGCGATGGAAAAACGCCCTCAACTCGTAATGTTTGTCGTTGAATACATACGAATGTGACATGTAAAATATTGCACAACGTTTTTGCAAATCTGACAAACCATGTTGGCCTCAAGAACGCATGCTAAAGTTAAGATGGGAAGTGGTTACGCGTAAAATAAAACACATTTTTCTATAGGCCCCTAAAAATAGCTACGTCTTACTTTGAACATTGTGTTCAAGATGCTAAAGACTTCATGCAACTGTTTCGCAAATGTTTTATCTTACACGTAACCACGGCGAGCTGGAAGCAAACATATTAAATGCCTGCTGTAGACTGCTTAAAATAGTTAATAATTAATTTGTGTACAAATCTAAACGAGGGCAAAACTCAGCTGTCGCTAAGAAAAGCCGACCGTACTGCCTGCACCAGAAGGCTAACAAATGTGAACCTAGTCTCTTACTTATTGGCATAACTTTCAATATAGCGTCAACTTCTGGCAATGCTTTCCAAATACTTGCGTTGCAAATTGCGGCTAAATGGTGACACGGTTACTATTGATAGCCTATAGAACTCACTAGCACCGTATCAAACGGTATCATCGCCAACTTCTACAACTTTAGCCACAGTGTATAGGGCACAGATGACAGGCAGACGAAAACGGACGATGCATCGTACTATAAGCTCGACCGTTACCGTTAGTACAATCGACTAATAATGGGAAAAACGTCGCTACAGAGTTATGCGGTCGAACACCAGTAAGATTTCACTAACTGATTTAAAGCGAAGTGTTAACTTCTCATGCGCTTCGTAAGTCAGTTGAAAGCAGACGGATTTTTTAGAAATCGGTGTACTTGGAAAATGTGTAGTAAAAATAAAAACAGGATTTCTGTCAAACATGGTTTTGTCTTTTCACGTGCGCAGCACTATACACATGCAGTTGTCCTAGTACCGCTGGTTTATTAGGTTACTCACTGTTCAGGAAAAACTCAAGAAAAATTAGGTCACGAAAGGATATATTTCAAGCAGCCGTAAACTCTTTGACACGCTCAGTATACGTCTACCGGCGAAGTACCGGCCACTAAAACCGTTTCTCTATTTTCTTTCCTTTTCGGATTATTCTGTGGCATCGCAACAGCAGTCACGTGACACAGAAAACAGGTACCCGCGCTGAGTGATGATGGAAATAAATCGAATTTAATCGCCGTTATTACTCGACGCTCGTTCTGACGCATGTCGGCTGACGACAGAAAATAACGATGATCGGTTACTTATTGCAACAACCGAATCGGCAAAAGATTGCGCTTCAATGTACGCCGGCTAGTCTCCATTGTGACGCGATCGTTACGACGCACTAGGCGGCGTTTTCATTTTAAAATTCCATGACCTGGATTATAGCTGTCAGACATATCACATGATTCATCCAGATTCCAGACACGACTCTTGTACCAGTAGGCCTAAAAGTCGCCTAATAAGCTGCATAGGGTAACTGGCATATAGCTACCCTGGAAACGCTTGCACGAATAGGGGAAAAACTTAGTTTTGTTTTTAAAAAAAGAAAAAGATGCAACTCCAGTATGGTAACTACAGGAACCGAATTATATAGGCTTGATATCGAATTATATAGTTGCATCTCAAGCTTTTAACTCTGTGATTTAGTTTTTGTGTTACGACAGTTTCTGTTACTAGCGCTCATACACGTTGTACAGATTGCGACCAAACCGTTATAGAGAGGTTACCATTGCGGTTTCCTGTCCGTCCCATCGTCGTTCTCTTTGTCTGTTTTACATGTGCTCCTAGCTCTATAACAAACAAGAAATTTGAGCTAATGCTCACGAGACGCGCAAAAGCCTATAGCAGTTTCTGTTCGAAAGCTGTCAGTTTATCTCCAGCCATTTCGTCGCAGTTCGTTCTTGGGGTGTGCGCTGCAGCCGAAGATTGCACAAATCAATAAAACCTCCTTATTTTGGAAGTTTAGCGTCTTTCAAAGCAGTGTTTGAATTGCCGGGAGGTTGAGGGTTGAACCTCCAAGTGTTTTATGAACCCTTCTAACATACTGTCAAATTATGTGCTGGGGGTCAGCTATATACTATATATTTATATACTATACTATTTATATCGCAATTTTGGTCGGGTTCCAGCCGTCGAAAAGTTCAACCCCCAGCTAATTTTTACAATTAAAACACTGTTTCAAAGTCATCGATATTAATACGACTGAAAAGCTCGTTACTAGTGCTTGTTGTGATAAGCAGCATGCACATGCCTATCTGCAGCCGTTTTCTAGAAAGAGTGGCCAACAACGGAAAAAATAACGACTTTACGGGGGTAGGCCTACCGCTCTTTAATGCCCTCGTGCGCAGGTTTCCTTGAACATAAAAAAATTGAGACTTGGTCCGTCGAAATCTACGTTTAATGCTGAAAATTTCATACGCAGGTTTTTCTTATCTATCTTAATTGGTTTCAGCGCAATTTGCTCTTGTGTGGCTCGGTAGACTAACGGTAACGTGCCGGATTTGTAATCCTGAGGTCACTCAGGGGCGCAGGTTCGACTCCGCACAGGGATACTGCCGGGTAACGACCTTAGGCAAGTTGTTCACACACATGTGCCTCTGTCACTAAGCAATATAATTTGGCACCAGTTAAAATGCGGTGATGCCCCGCGGCTGGAAAGGTAAGCCAACTGTACAGGTCTGGCGTCACACTGGCAATGCGTCACGGACTTAAGTGGGTTATCCATCTACGGGCTCAAAAACTACAGAAAGGGAGATGAGCACCCCGACTACGCCCCAGTTGGTGTATGACACCTTTACCTTTACCTTTACAATTCGCTCTTGAAATGTGTCTCGCAGCCCGAAATCGCCAAAAAAAATCCACAAAAACCCCTATTTTCGCGTTCAAGGTCATCCAAGTCATTGAATTCCGTGCCAATCGAGAGCCAGTGTTATACAACTTCCTATTAGTGATTATAGTAGGCTTAACCTAAGCTTTATCTCGCACCGTTATTGAAATACAGCGACTTTTTGGCTGAAAATCGCAAATTTTTCTCTACCCCCCTCTCATTTAGCGCCCTCGTTCGAATGACCCCCTTTGAATTTATGAAAAAGCTTTACGGTTCCTGAAATTAGAGTCTTCCAGGCAGCCGATGGCGAAGATTTGGTAATCCTAGCTTGCACCGTTTTTGACTGATCCACCCATGTGCCATACGGACAGACGGATGGTGACAGAATTGCGATGGCTAAGACGCGCTAAAGTAGTAGCTGCTTTCGTGCGTAAAAAACGTAGAGAAACCAAAATTGGCGCGAACGTTTCCAGCTGCGTTGTCGTAACCGATATGTCAATTTTCAGTTCAAAGGTCAAACGTCAACGTCACCGGACGTCAAAAACATCCTGAAAACAAAACATATCTCACGCTATTTATTACGCACCATGTTTACTTACTTACTGCAAAATTGCAGTGTTGACCTTGAACACTTAGTATTCTTGCTATGATATAGGACTTCTTGGCTTGGCCCACTGAACACTATAGGCACAGTCATGCGGTGGCCGTATATGCGTGACTATGTGGACGACCGCATAAATGCCGTCGCAAGACGTGGCTCTTCACTTGTTGTTTATAGTGGCCCCACGAGATTGATGGGCCACGCATATGGACCTCTTATGCTCCTTATGCACCAATGATGGTTCCGTACTGAGTACGCCGGGCCTAATATCGCAAGATGCTTTTGTGCTACTTTTAAGATTTAAGGTTGTCGTGGGCAAATCAACTCTCGAATCACCTCTAAGCAAATTATGGAGTGCTTTGATGCGCTAAATTACAAAATTCGTTGCAACAAGATGTCTAATTTAGCTCTGCCTTTTCATTACCTTTCTACAGACAAAGGCTGTCTTCAGTGAGCTGATTATAGTGAGGCTCGCGTTTAGACGAAATCTATAGTCAGGGTCAATGGACTTAATCAGAGCTATAGCGCACTACACGATCGACTATCAATTAGGTTGATTGTACGAGGCGCCAAATAATCCCCGTGACGGACGCACACCGTCTGTGTCTGTGGTTCTGTGGGGTCACTTCGGAAGCACATAGCCTGTAAAATGCCTGTATATCGGCCAGACGACTGGTGCGTTTTTCGCGACTCACTTTGCATGCAGAAAGTAGCTATATACGTCGTTGACATTGCCACTTATAAACGTAACTGATGAGCAAATGTAAAATATTGTCGTAAAATCCACATTTGTTCGTTTTTGTCAGAAGCGAAATTTTAACTGGATTTAAACTGACATAGACTCACTCGCATGGGTCGCTGAAACCCAAAGGGCCGAAATTAAAATCGAAGCCGAAAGTCGACAGCAACGTTGGAGTTCTTTAAAAAATTGGGAGGGAACAGGGAACCCCCTTCCATTAGCTAGGAGATCTGCAGGGGCGCTGTAAGCTCCCCAGTGGGATCCGGAAAGAAGCCCCGGCCCATAAAACGCCTAGAACTTTGAGGGGGGAAAATACTCTCGTGAGTCTCGTCGCGCCCGGCGCCCGCGCCCTGCGAGCCCTTCGGGATCTAGACCACTGAAATCATTATTTTATTAAAACGTCGCAGAATATCGATACTCGATAGACACACACTTTGGCGTTGCTCTAAATACCATTCCACGTAGTTTTGGGCAGGCTGATAGTTTTATCCTTTTTTCCCATATTTACAAAAGTAGGCCTAGGTCTAAAGATCCTCCAGTGAATGTGTCTCTGTCCGTCTTCAGCAGTTTATTGTTTTCTTGTTTGTGCCGGCTATAGGCTGCCAGTAATGTTGTGTTAAGTTGCGTAACTGCAAAATGTTATTATGTGAGACAAATAGATAAATTTCATTCGTGGAATAAGTTCCGTTGTTGTCATAATAATAATATTATAGGCTTAATGTCGCCTCTGTTCTCTGTGGAAGAATTGAAGAAGCACTTAACATTCTGGTCACGATCGGGCTAACGTCCGACTCCGACTTAAACGACCGCGTCGTCGCGCATCGATTCGGCCGAAATCTAATGGGTCGTCTAGTTAGATAGGTCTCGCCCGTCGGCTGCGCCATTTCGACCCACTGACGTACCTTCGGGCACTTCCGCATTCTCCTCAGATCGTTGCTGCTTTTTATAGGCCTATGATATGAAGAATATACGGAATATGGAATTAAATTCTTCGCAACAACAAAGACGAATCGACTGCGGATCCAACATTTTTTCTGACGGACGGAACTCATAGTGTGATCACCGATTAATCTGTGTCATAGAAGTCTGGTAAATGTTAGCTTTGGTAAAGTGCGGCAGATTAAGCCAAATAAGCTGACTTTCAAGCGCGCTATAAATGTCTATTACTGATTATTTTATTAGTAGGCTAAAATGAGGAGTTTATTTATTAATTCCCCTAATAATAGTTAAAATTTTAAAGGGCAGTATTGTTGTCACTTACGAGTAGCGATTACATTTTCAGAAAAAGTGTACATAAAGTTAGACTTAGCCTAAAGCAGACTGCAATGGGCAAATAAGTATAGCAGGCGGACAGCCATATATAATGTCGATACTGTTCCTATTTCTCCCACTAGACGGCGACATTACATCGGTCGACATCTGGTGGTGCTGCAAGCTAATACGACACACATCGAAACCGCTGCTGCTGCTGCTGATGCTGAATAGCTCTATTAGTTGATCAGTTGCTTGCACAGTGTCTCGGTGTTGCAGTATGAATTCTGGATAGTCTACCACGGCACTGAGTTATTGCAGACAACATATACTACTGCCAGGTCAGTACTTTCCGTTAGGACACATACTGCATGTCGATTATTTGTTAATCTGTTTTATTTGTACTTACATACAAGAAGAAGAATATGACAGGCCTGTGAAATAAAATCAACGCAAATAGCAGGTGATGATACTGTAGTTGTCAATCGATGCAGCACATTCGTTAAAAAATCTAAGAAAATAATGCCTAGATAGGACCATCTTAAAAGCAATACAATAACCGTTTAAATTAGTTCTACAACGACATTCTGCTATTCCGTGAATAACATCAATATCCAATCACTCATTTATTAAAGTTACTCGGTTATTGACAGATAATTTTAGTTCTGTGACTACCGTAGGCTCGAATCCCAGAGTTTTGTTTGTTTTGAAGCAGCGGCCGACGATCGTCCGGATATGTTCCTTGCACTCGTAGCTGCCCCGCTATGGCGGTCTGTGAGCGGGAAGCGCGTAATCCTTCGAGCATGTCATCGTCAACGGCTTAAGTTGCTTAACGACCTACAGTTTGGATTGAATACGACTGGTGCAGCACTCTAGTCGCCGCCGATTAGATTCTCTTTTCCATTGTATGATAGTAGGCTTAGGCTACTAGTATAGGTCTACGCACAGAAACGACACGTTCGAAAGCGCTCGGTAAAATTAATGTTAGCTTGCTGGCGACAAACTTTAGGCTCAGAAAACGGAAATGCATAAGAAAACGCCGAGAAAAGGTTGATAAAGCATGAGAAATGGGTTAGGGAGAAAAAGGAGAAGGGAAAAGGCAAGTAAAAAGGGGAAGCAGAGATGGGAAAGAGACCAAGGGGGGACTTAAGGACGAAGGTGGAGGGAACTTGAGTCCAAAAATGAGGGGACTTGCGCCCGATTTCGATTTCAGATTTGGGGGGATAGAAGCCACTGACAGCAAATAAAAACAACAAGCTTAGCCATCGCTTAGAAAACAAGGCGTCCCTCCTCAGTGCATTCGTCACATCATGCTATTCTGGGTCATTTAGCTTTTTGAGTTCCCACTAGACGGCGACATTACATCGGTCGACATCTGGTGGTGCTGCAAGCTAATAATTGAGTGTGAGATTTTTTTTATCAAAAATACATAGGTCTAGCAAGTAGCAACAGACGTACGACAGTCTACAAAATAGCTTATGGCTGTGAGCCCGTGTGTCAACGTTCTCTGTTATTTATTATTAGGCTATAACGACAGTAGCGTGTTAGCCACATCTACAAAGAAGTTTGAATATTCATATTATTGATATGTTCTTCATAGCGCTTGTACGCACGATATGCACTGGCGTTGTACACGCAAACAGGCCTACGCATGGGCTGTTAGGCTGGCTGAATCTCACCTTCACCTTTGTAGTACGGCCTTAGCTATAGGCCGAGACAGGCAATGTTATTACCGTACTGTTTTTCGGCAAACTGTACGTCGTCTATGATAGCAAAGTACACGTGTATTAGGCCTAGTCAACGGAGTATTACGAAATAGTTCGGAGCTGTCATTCACACCTCGTACAACTTGCGTATCAACTTGCAGTGCGGTCTTGTACAACGAGATCTTAATATAGGCCTACTGGCAAAGATGTGGCGTCATTTCACAGACATGGCTGGTGCTGTACAGTCGTGGATTGTAGTAGAGAACTGGAATGTAAAAACGGCAGCGATTGCCGCAGTCGCAACCGGCACGGGTCTAGCGATCGTCTACCTGTGCTGGAAAACTGACACGACGTTTCAGAACTGGGCGAAGGATCTGACTATGGTTGGCAACTCGTTCGATAGCCGGATGGAAAACAGGAAACGGCGACTGTTCAGTGAACTGGAATCGCTGAAAGATGTCCGAGGAGACAGTTGTTTGGTACTGCTGGAAATCGGCTGCGGCAGCGGAGTCAACTTCAAGTACTACCCCGACGGTTCGGAGGTTATCTGCGTCGAACCGAATCGGCATTTCGAAACGGTGTTGTACGAAAGTGCTCGCGAACATCCGGGAGTGCAGATCTCGGCGTACCACGTCTCGTCGGCCGAGAATCTGCGAGAAGTGCAGTCGGAATCGGTCGATGCTGTGGTGTCAACCGAAGTATTGTGTTCCGTTAGTGACCCTGCTCGATGTCTGCGTGAGATCATCCGGGTTCTGAAACCTGGAGGCAAATGCTTTGTCGTGGAGCACGTTATTGCCCCGCCGCAGTTTTACGTCATCCGTTCTATTCAGACGTTCTTAGATGTCTTCTGGCCGCTCATATACTACGGCTGTCGGCTGTCAAGAAGTACGCAGAACGACATTTGTAAGGCCGGGTTCAGCCGCGTGGATCTGGAGGAATTCGAGGCGTACGAGTTGATGGAGCCACCCAAATGGTGGGGCATTCGCCTCGTCCGATCGCACATCATCGGCACAGCAACGAAGTAGACATACTACGACGACATTACACCGCATCGCACTTAGAAGCTGGTGTTTGGACAAGATGCATTTCTGAATGTATCCGTGGAAATCGGCACACAGGCGCACGATTGCAGTGCGTTTTTTTACTCTGACGTCACGGTGGAAAACATTTTTTGATGTCTACGGAATATTTATTCTGGGTTTCTGGAGGCTTTAGTTTGTAGCCGACCGTACTTACGTAACGGTTGAGCTTATGGTACGAGTCTGTCTGTCTGTTCGTCCGTCGTCTGTCATGGATGCATTGTGGCTAAACGGTGCGATATAGGGGCCACGTTGCTATTGATCACTAATAATAAGTGGCATAATAGCTTTTAAATGACATGAAAATCATCGACATTGGATGACCCAGAATGTCACTTGACAACCAGTCCGGTCGGCTATCCTAGCGACAGCTGGGCTTCTTGTATTGTAACATCTTCGTATGCGCAGTTGTGCATTAGCATACTGTTCGTATAACTTTTTGTAGGCCTACATTTATCTTTAAAGTGCAGCTGTAGGTCTATCAGTGCCTCTGGCTTTTTTATCCAATCAACACACCTGTTCTGCTTGTGTTCTTAACTAAACATAATGACTATAATGATACTGACGAGTGACGATATCCACTAGGCCTAATTCTACTGCCCAGTGTTTCAGTAGATTGCTTTTGATTTTTCTCTTAGCCGTGACTTTTTATGCGCGACAGCATATAATGCTTGTGCGTCTTAGCGCTCGTCGAGGTGTCCGTCTATCCGTCTGTCCATATGTCCATAACGCCCTTGAACCTTATCAAAACGGTACAAGCTAGGATTACGAAATCTTCATCGTTGGCTGCCACGAGGACTCTAGTTTTTTTGTGACGCAATTTCGTGGCTCCGAGTGAGGAGGTTCCTCTGAAACGACCGCGTGAAAAAGGGGTACCCCTTAAAATGTTCTTATTTTACCGCTATTGGCTCGTCCAGCGTAAAAACGGTTACAGATAGGTACAAACATGCTGCTTATCATAACAAGCACTGGTGACGGGTTTTTTAAATTTATCAACATCGATGACCTTGAACGACCTTGAACCCCCCAAATAAGGGTTTTACTAATTTTTTGCAATTTTTCGTTGCAGTGCACATTCCAAAAGTAAATTGCGACGAAGTGGCTGGATATAGACCAAGACAACCTGCAAAGGAAATTTTCAGCATTAAACGCAGATTTTAGCAGTCTAAGTATACCGACCCTCTAGGTTCAAGGAGGTTTGCGCAGGCGGGCGTCAAAGAGGGGTACCCCCGTAAAGTGGTCATTCTACGGCTATTGGCTCGTCTAGAATGAAAACAGTTGCAGATAGGCACAGACATACTGTTTATCACTAGTGATGAGGCTCTCAACGGTGTCAACATCGATGACTTTGAATGACCTTGAACCCCCAAAATAGGTGGTTTGGTGTTTTTTTACAACTTTTGGCTGCGGCGCACATTTAAAGAGTGAATTGCGCCGAAATGGCTGGAGATAGACCTAAACAGTTTGCGTATGAAATTTTTTTTAGCATAGAACGTACATTTCTAATCATCTGAGCTTCGACCTTCGATATTCAAGGCGTCTTCCGTACGGTGGCTTCAAGTTTGGATAGGCTACTCCTTTAAAACGCATTGTTTTTTATTGCACGCTATACACTGATTGCCCAGGTGGCAGGACCTTTGCTGTCGCGCGTCACGTGAGCTTCGCTCAAATTACTTGTTTTTCTACGAAGCGTCGTACATAAAATGCACTGAGATTGGTGACAAATATATACCAATTTTTATTCTGTTCGTTTTAAATGTGCTCACTGATCTCATGACAATGTGCCATACCCAGTGCTGGACAAAAAAATAACTACTATTGTAGACATGACATTATGTTCAGGTCATTAGACCGCTCGAAACGATAGTTCGGGTAGGTCTTATGTTTTACTGCTGTTAATTATTTTTTTCAACGCGGGATCTTCGAGCTCTGTCGGCCGATCGCCACAAAATTTGGCCACGTGGTCAAAAGCATGTTTAATTTTAATTCCGGTCCAAAAATTTAGGGCCTACCCCCCGCCCTAGCCTCCCCCCCCCAAAAAAAAAAATTGGGGGGGGGGCAAAAATATGCTCAATTTGGCCCCATTTTGGACGACTTCAGATTTGAGCGCGAATTTCCCGGAACGGATAAAAATATCCCAAATCGGACAACTTATTTATCGACTGCAATTCCTCCCGCATTAGACAAAAAATGTACGCTGAACTTTGGTCCACTTACCATAGCGTTCACGCGGCTAACGTTAACCCACCAAATCGATTTTTGGAAGACCATATTTTGACCCCTAAGGGGTGCTGCGCCCTGAAATTTTTACACATGCTAGAGAATGACTCAGGCTTGCTAGTGCACACCCCACAGAAAATGGCGGCTTTCCCAACAATATTTTATACAAAGAGGGGTTCACAATTAACTTTAAATGTAGCGTATGAGCCACTAGAACTTTGGCGTTAAGGGGAGTAATCCCACGAAACACTACTACGCGATATGCCGCTAGATAGGGTATTAACCCGTGTACAACGTTTTGGGGGGCACCACCCTCTTAAAATTTGGGAAGGCAAAAACGTCCAAAATTCGGCGCGATTTAGGATAACTTTCGACTTTGACCGCGAATATCGGTCGACGTATTGAAAACTAGAAACAAACTTGTTCGACCGTAATCCCAATAGGGTTTAGCAAAAATTGGTGAACTTTGGTCCACTAACAAAAAAAGTTATACACGCAGATGGTGGCCCACCTTAAGTCGACAGTGCTCGTTTTGCGTATGCTAATGCGTTTGAGTTTAGGCCATGTGACTTTGCTCGGGGGACTTTCAACCCCTTGAATCCCCCCGATCGGACTTACGGCGCCTGGCGGACTCACGTTGGGTTTTGCCCTAAATTTTTAGCTTATAATGTTTCTGGGTGTAGCTTACCGTACATTTATCCACCGGATGGGGCCAAGCCATCAATACAGTTTTGTAGGCTATAATATGGCCTACTAACTGAACGATTGATATTAATGTAGACTGCGTTGTCAGAATACGAACAGCTGTGAAGAATGACGCTATAGACAAATAAAAATTGTAATATATTTTGTTTTTTTAACGGGAAATTACACTCGCTAATTGATAGTTGACATGGACCAAACTATGTTACGTATTCTACAGCTCATTCGTTGTACTGAACAATGTTGTACACTGTGTCCCCAAAAAACATCCCCGACATTTTCGACTGTAACGTGAAGACAGATTATCGGATTTTAATAATTTTCGGTACGAGTATTCCTGAGACAACTTGTCGTCAAGTGACAATTTAATTTCCCATCTCGCTCAACATCTGTTTCTACACTACCTGGGGAAAATAGAACAAACAAAATATCACTTTTTTTGGTCAATGCGACATGATTGCTTAATTAACATAACGCGTAAAAACACATTTTGTTCACATTTCTGACACTGTGGCTGACATTTCATTCAGTTGTCCATTTTTCAACTGCCTGCAATAAAACTGCTTGAAGTGTTGGCCCACTGTGACACTTGTACACTGGCCCACTTGACAGCTGCAGTATCGATAATGTTCTGATCCTGACCAATACAGGCTCTACCAGTCACTTGTTGACGTTACAAACATTCTTAAACTTCTTCTGGTAGACACACTGCTGCAAGACAGTCAAACCTTGTAATAGACCTGCTGTTTGGGCTCACAAATTAGGACAGATAGAATTTATTGACGTTTTTCCATTCATTTTAACACGTATTATGCCTGGTTTGCTTTCCCCAAGTAGTGCAAAAGCAGACGTTGGGTGAGGTAAAAACTAAAACACTTATTTCATAGCCAGTTGTATCCTAAATATTTCTGCGAATTATTATTAAAATCTGCTGATTTTTATTCGAGGTACGATCGATAATGTTGGGATGTTTTTTTCCGGTTTTCTGTTTATTTTAATGCATATTTCGGCGGATCTGCTTTCCCTAGGTAGTGCAGAAGCATACGTTGGGTGAGGTGGAAAATTGAACGGGCGTTTGATGGCAAGTTGTGTCAGGAATAATTGTGCCAAAAATTATTAAAATTTGGTAATTGGTTTTCAAGATACAGTTGAAAATGTCGGGGATGTTTTTTTTGGGACACAGTGTAATATTTTGTTTAATAAACAAGTTGTTTCTTAGTGTCAAATAAAATTCTTGTTGACGTTATCAGAATTTGGGAGACACGAGGCGTTCTGCAAAAAGCATTCTTACCCACTGCATCGTATCACAATATCTGGGCCAACTTATCTCACGGTATAGTTGTTTCAGAGTTCAGTCAGAAAAGTTTTCTATTCTTATGTAATTAGAATATGAACACTGCACACAAGCACTCTGAAAAGGGAACATTCAAAACTACATTAAAACCTGTTTAGAATATATTTACAAAGTACAATACGAAGAAGAGTGGATCTCGTCGCTCGAACGTCCTTCACAACGCTGAAAATATTACAGACCCATACAAAAATACAGAAAAATACAAGTTGAGTATATACACACGGTAGGTTTATTTAAATTAAAACTATTTAAAAGTAGAAGCACTTTGAACGCACAAACTTAAACTGAAATATTTTCTTATGTTTGTTTGTCCAATGCAATGCATAGCACTGGACAAGGTATAAAATCACCTGAGCGTCCGTGCGTGCGTCCAACGTTTGAGGCGCCATATCTCCATAACTGTGCAAGATGGACTCATGCTCACAATGGACCACGTATAGTAAGTAAACTGCTGTTGACGAATCGAATGGTCCCGTGACTGGAGATGTTAATTATTTAGTTATAATAATAGCGAAAGATGACAATGATATTGCTACAGTATAATTTGAAATTAAATTTTTAATTTTTACCAATGGTCTACATAGCTCACTACGGAACTCCTTCTTACTTTTCGGACCATAGTGCTAACTTTTATCAAAATACGCCCACAACTTTTTAAATAGGCATATTCTGGCTAAGTTTGTATTTGTTCTTTGGTATTTTGTTTTAGTAATTGGCTTAACGTTACTGGTTGTGACTTGAAACTTCACGTAGAGCTGACAAGTCGCTCTGTTCAGATGATCGGAGGTACAATGTATACATACGACTCATATACCGCTGTCGGACGATTCTAGTGCAGTCCAGAGTGTGCTGAAGGTTTTCTCATGGGACGTCACATCATATTACTCGGGGGTCGGTGTAGCTTGCAATTACACCACTCTCCGTGATCATTGCTCCAACGACGACGATAACCTTAAAAGCATCCAGGCCACTCACAACACAGAGAATTACGGTAATTAAGGGAATAGGGGGCCGTGACCCCAACATATGATTTGGTGATTTTTAGTCTATATTTGTTTTCGCCAAAATAAATCCACAATCAATTCGTTGTATATTGTGTTTATAAAAAGGAAGTTACTGACATTTTCGTTTTTTTCGACTTGACGCCAACTTCTGAACTGCCGGCAGGCTTACTGTAGCCTATTAGACCTACATGAACATGAAGCGCTATTGCTTACAGGATGTAGAGAACGTCCCCAAAATTGTTGGTTGAACTAGGTTGCATATTTCATGAAAACAAGTTTTAGTCTTTACGATCCGCATCTATTTATTTTTTGTTGTATGCATATTATAACAGATTTATTTTAAGCAGGTTTGATTCGCCGGGCGGAAATAAATAAACATATTCATAAAGCACGGAGTATAGGCCTACCGTAGTTTCAGCGGCGCTAAGGGCCATAGAATACGGTATAGGACGCCACAAAAACGTAAGACCCACTTGTTTGTCTAAAAAATCTTGAAACACATTATTCAACCTACCTGTGAATTGAAGCAGTTAACCGTTTGGCAATTAGCGCGTATAAATTAGTCAGAGAGAAAGGTTTCTGCTGTTGTTGCAATGCTTCTGGCCTATATATAAGCCAGTGTTCGCTGTCTATACAGGTAAGATGATGACGCCGTTGCTACAGACGTTGAGTCGGCGTCATCGTCATTGTCGTCATCCCGCCTATCTCTGCGTCATCTCACTGCTATATCTCATCATCATCAGCCTGCTGCCGTCCACCTCGCTAGCAGTGACGTCACCTGCAGATGTCATCCGCCGTCCTCAGCAGCAACAGCGTCAGCAGCAGCAGCAGCCGGCGCGGAGTGGTCGACGTCCAATGACCTCGGACGACGCACCAAGACGTCGGCCGCCGGCGCCGCTCGACTGCTCCGAGGGACTTCAACGTTGTCGAGAAGACCTGACGTGCCGCACGCTGCTCGACACGCTGGACAATGTCTGCGACCAATCCAGTACGTATACATTCTTCTCAGATCACATTCTGACCATTCTGTCTACAAAAATAAAAATCCGTTTTTTTGCAGATTATTTTTCTCGAAAGTAAGTGCTGCCAGGGTTACGTGACTACGGCGAGGCGACTCCGTAAATTTTTGGGCAGTGTAATATTATAATATAATGTAGCTATTCTATGTTTTCTGGTTTCGGATTAAGGGGTCCGTGCGGAAGAATTGTACGGAGGGACGAACACGCGTGCATTAAGAATCTAAAGTTGTCCACATACGCAATTGTACGCTATGATGTTATTTTCTTGAATTTTTGTCGCAGGTACTCGTACAATATGGTGTAATGGCCAGCAGACGGCCTGCGCTGCGTAGACATAGCGCCTGTAGGGTTATAATTAGCGTCAGCAGGACACGCGCCGGCAGTCGATGAACAATCGGTCCCTAGTGGACTTGCGATGACCAGGAAACGAATGTGCGGCCAGATTTAAACAACAACCCTGTTACCACGGTGACAATAACGCACGGCAGTCGTTTGAACGGTTCGCTGTATAGTACGATTAGGCCTGCTGCGTTCGTTTTGAACGACCTTCGGCTGACAGAGCGTCCGTCCTGCCGCTATACTTTCCCGGTTTCAGACCATCAACAACTTTCGGCCGCTATGATAGTCTGACTTCACGAGTAAGATAAAAGATTATTAATTTCTATAACGCAAACAAATTGAAATGTCTTGTAATATGTTACATGCCAGAGTAGCCTTAAGTAACTGTCTTCGTATGGCGCCTGAAGTTAGCTAATTTTGCAGCTGAATAGTTTCCGTGCGAAGATGGCAGGCTGTTTGTCACACACGATTCTGCAGCAGGGTCAAGGAATTATAGTTTAGTCCGGCTTCTGTTTTTTGGCTGGTATTGACTTGTTATTTTTACAAGTAAATCATATTTTGGTCGTTTTATTTGATGAGCGAATTACATACAGATATGTGTATAATTTTAATACGTGAATTCTGATAAAGCATTAAAAGGTCGACAAAAAACGTCCTTGGGACGTTAGGGTTTTTATCAAGTTTGTGCACAGACGTAAAACAGAAAATTAAAATAAACATATGCGGAGAGCTTTAAGCTACAGTTGCGACAGAATCCTAACTGAACCGTAACTTAAAATTTTAGTTTCGTTTTTTTTCCCAGCAGTTTCTCGCGGCGTTGTCGCACGTGTACGCAAAGCTGTCTTACGTTTTTAAGTTTTGCGTTTATCCCATGAAAGTTCGTTTTGGTGTTGTTTTTTTAGCTTTGTCGCACATGTAAAAGCCGTTTCAGTCGGACGGCAATAGAGATACCGATAACAGTAATTGTGGACACTGCTCTAAGCCACGCTGTTCGAGCAGAAGTGCCGCGCCGAAATCTGTAATGAAATCGTCGCGGCACACGGTGGCGCAAAAACGCATCAATTTTACGACGCTCGGCGGCGACAGATGGCGCCACGCCGGTTAAATGTGCTAGCGGCTGACGACTTCGGTCAACCTAATCGATCTACGGCCTGAGCACTGGTCGTGCAAGACAGATAGATTTATCTAAACAAAGCGTCAATCACAGTCACTGCCCTCGACTACAGTAGTACGTTGCTTTACCTGAAACTGAACTAAAACGTCCTACTGTCTCGGATATTCGTGCGCCAGACGGAAATAAATTTAATTTTCATTTGCTAATCGTTCAACAGACGTCTTGTAAAACGTTTGACGCGAAATATCTTAAAACAAGCGTTTGTCATGTTTTTTTATTGGCCGACTGTTAGATCGATTCTTGGGTACGATGTGTCGCCAGTATGTCGCCTGTCATTTGTCGTTTGTAACGTAGGCTATGTATTGTGGCAAAACGGTACATCGTAGGGGGTCGGCGATAGTACCCTTGTATGGGGCGATAAAACGTTCCTATAGGCTGTAGTCAATAGTAACCATCTGCAGCGGTTTGGCCGCAATTTTGAATGCAAAGTTTCTGCTTGCAGTCATCATTTATGTAGGCCGAATTACCGTATCGTATCTTGGTATCGACTGTAGCGTTTAATATAGCAGCGTCACTATAGCGTGTATTGGACTGTAGTTACTCTGGGAAATCGCTTTTTTCCGGGACCGCAAGTCGGACGTTGGCCTTGGGATATAGGTGTTGCGGTCGGCCCACTGCTTGGCCATTAATTAGTTACTCAAAAGCTAACGCTTGTCAATTTGGTTCAATTCAGTTCAGTTACGTCGTTCTGTACGCGCCTTCACATAAACAACATCGCGCGATTTGTGCTTTGACGGCACGGCGCTTTGCTGTCGCTGCAGTCTTTTAGGATTTGCTTATGAAGCCTGTCGGTGTGTCCGTTTGTTTGTCCGTCTGTCTGTTTGTGTGTCTGTCTGTTATGATTTTCGCGAAGATGCATGTGTTCTGTTTGACGACAAAGCCATGTGACTCGCTGGCGGGAAGAAAGAAACGTTTGCATGTTGTAGACTCGGACAGTCGTCCTCCCGGTCGGTGGCATTGTGATGCAACGCGAGTGCGATCTGCGACCATCCTTAATTAAATGTGCGCCGTCCATCGGTCGGTGTGCCCGTCGTTCAAGCGTCCGATTGATAACGACACACGACCGCAGAGGGACATTGAGCGATCAGCCGTCTTCCTAGGGGTGACCGTCGTACCCACAGTCAACTAGAGAAAGTTGCATTGGCCCAGTGCTGACATACGGTGCGGCCGTCCGTTTGACCTTTGACCGTTTGACCTGGAAATTGATACACCTGTTACTCTTGCCATGGGGAACGTTCACGCCAATTTCGGTTTTTAAGATTTTTTGCTTTCGAGTTGGAAACCTATATCGGACAGACAGGCAGATAAAGGGACGGATGGACAAGATGCGTATTACGGTCTATTAGGACGACCGCACAAAAATACGGTTGGGTGGTGCCCCACAGATTGTTTGCTTAAATATAGTGACTTGCGATGTTTCTTAACAATTTAAACCGCAGTTTTGGTATAGGGCTTAATCACGTGATTACGTGATTACAAATATGTCTACCGTTGTGACAAGAAGTTTTTTCGCTCGCAATCCATCATTTTCGGCCTACTACATTTTTGTTGTTGTTGTTGTTGCTGCTGCTGCTGCTTCCAGCTTTGCCCAAAATTTCTGTCTGTTTCACGCCCGTCAAGTTGTCCAGTAGTAACA
>Ga0056128_1000885_pt1 | contig 30629 bp, 30 predicted proteins | sample WorMetLIZISLAND2_FD_71113 | JGI IMG/M metagenome (GOLD analysis project Ga0056128, IMG submission 71113) | Marine gutless worms symbiont microbial communities from Max Planck institute for Marine Microbiology, Germany - Olavius geniculatus... ...
GCCGAATGTTGTTATCTGCAATAAACTTTTAAAGACTTAATTAGCGCACAATAAACAAAAGGTGCTTTATTTAGCAAAATTATAAGTTCCTATAACACCTGTGTTCAAAATTGTCGCTCTTAAATTGCTGACATCGATGAACTCAAAACGCGTCTCGTCAACGAGTGGGCGCAGTTCGACCAGTCGATCATTGATGCCGCGATCAGCCAGTGGCGCCGCCGTCTGAGCGCTTGTGTCCGTGTTCGTGGGGCACACTTAGAGCACAAGTTATGACAATTTTGAACACAGGTGTTATAGGAACTTATAATTTTGCTAAATAAAGCACCTTTTGTTTATTGTGCGCTAATTAAGTCTTTAAAAGTTTATTGCAGACAACAACATTCGGCGTTATGTAGCAATTTGGAACATTTGCGTTTAACACGGTAAGGTGATGACGCAAATTAGATGAGATGGAAAGTGAGTGCACCTCGCATATATTTGTATCGTTTGCCATCTTTCTGCCAAAAATTATCAAAATCGGTGGAAATTTGATGCAGTTCTGACAAAAACAAATCTGCTTAGTTTTTTTTGAGACACAGCGCACAGACTATTTGCCCATTGTAAAACCAGTAAATGTCTTATTAACCCACACTGAACATAACATTTTAGTCATGGTCCTAAACATGACAAGCAACACCTACACAACTACAACGTGCATGAAGATCTAGAAGTCTGCTGCAATTTGCCTACAATCTGCATGCAAATTTGCAACTTTAGGCTTGAAAAACATATCTGATCTCATTATATACCATACTCCTAATATGCTTCACACTAATCTGTGGTCACAACAATGCTTTAAGACAATGTGGAGACTTCTAATATTTTACTTATAAATAAAACAATTTAAAGGCAGGAATGCAAACCAGTACTGCTCAGTCCCCAGTTTTCTAATTCAACTGAAACTTGTCATAATATCAAAGCAGGTCAAATTATCACTTCACAAAATTTCAAATGGACTACTAAAAATAAAAATACAGATCAAAAATAACCACTGCAACAGTGAACAGATATAGTCAGTGTTGAACCTTTAAAGAGTCGTAATGCTCCTGTCGGATCTCCTCATACTCTTCACACAGTTCTTCTATGAATTCTTCCTTCTTGCTCTCGTCTTTCAATGAACCACACTTCACACACAACAGTTGATCAGTTCACTATCTCCAACAGTCCGTCACGCTCTCAGCTTCTATCTTGACCCGGTCTATATGTGTCAATCTGGAGAGTAAACCTCTTAAAAATTCTGCATCAAGTTATTTTTTTTACGCGCGAAAGCAGCTACTGCTTTCAGCGCATCTTAGCTATCCCAATTCTGTCTGTCCGTCCGTTTGTCCGTCCGTCACACAGGTGGATCAGTCAAAAACGGTGCAAGATAGGACCACCAAATCTTTACCACACAATAACTCGCTGTATCTCAGTAACGGTGCGAGATAGGGCCTAGGTTACTATTAATCACTAATAGGAAGTCGTACACTGGCTTTCGATTGGCGCCAAATTCAATCACCTTGAATGACCTTGAACGCCAAAATAGGGCGGTTTATGGATTATTTTGGAAAATTCGGGCTGCAACACAAGTCTATATCATTCACAAGGTGGCGCCACAGAAGTATCATTATGCGATTCAGATAGAGAATTTGGTTTTTGTATATTAACTTAGCGTCAACACCCCAATTTTCAGCTAAACTACTGAACCGGAACTGCTATAAGCTTTCGCACATCTCGTGAGCATTACCTCACATTTCTTGTAACATCACCCCACCTCAAATAACATCCAAGCACTGCATGATGATACAAGTAGCAAAATGCTATTACCAACAATATAATCTCCATGTGTCTGTTGAATGCAGACTAGCGTAATACAGACATTGCTGTGCAATGAGAAAAATACAACAGATGAAACAGTACATGATGTAAAAGTAAAGGTAAAGCATGCCGTGCTCCTCCACGGCATAAGTGGGGTGCTTATCTCCCTTTCTGTGGCCATTGAGCCCGTAGGTGGAAAAACCACTCAGTCCATGATGCATGGCCAGTACGACGCCAGACCTACGGTTACCTTCCCAGCCACAGGGCATCAACGACCTTTGGCGGGTACCAACTTATACTGCTTGGTGAACAGAGGCACATGTGCGTGAACAACTTACCCAAGGTTGTTACAAGACAGTGCTCCAAGCCCGAATCGATCCGGGAACCTTTCGGTCACCAGACTGGTCCGCTACTGTTATACTACCAAGCCATGTACGGCACATGATATGACAATTAGTAAATCAACTATGCAAACAGCGATGTATCTGTATATAATTTGCCATCTGCACGATAAAGGTTTCTCAGCTATTGTTTAAATGACCACCCTATCCTTAAACCAAATCAGGCTGCTCGCTAAAAGCAAAGTTTTCCCAATTCTTGCAGTGGGACATATTCCAGTCACTCAACCAACAGCATAAGAAGACTACATGTGCAAAGGCAACTAAGTGATGAAAAGACCGACCACAACGACACTCTTTGATGCATCAAGCACGTGGACTGTAGTTCCACTATACTGAGGTGCAATCTTAACTGCAGTATGTGTCCTAACCATCACAAACAATCAGCAGCTTGTGTGTCACTGTCACGGTCACTCAAACTTCTACATTTAGATCAAGCACGACCCCTGACCAGGCTCCCATAGACAGTGGTATAATGGCAATCGCTCCCTGCCCAGCATTTTTGCCTGTTGAAAAAGTTTTTACCTGTCAAAAATTTTCTTCCACAATAAAAGAATCTGGGGCTGAGAATTAAAGAGAATTTAGGAGCAAAATTAAATGCTGAGCATCCATGGTGTCCTCTGTCGAAAATTCACAGTTATCTGTCTGAAGATTAAGTAAATTAAAAACTGATGACACAGCTACCTGTAGTTACACGTTGACATGCCAAGATAGCAGCAGATGGTCTAATAGTGTGATGTGAGACAAACGTCAATGTTGACGACTGTGTTTTATAGTTTATTTCAATTTACTTTTAAAATGTGATAGAAAAGTTGACATGCGAGCCTGATAGATATACCAACAATTAGAGAAACTCTGCCATCAGCTAAACAATGATATATAAAAACATCAATTTTAAAAGCCCCCAGTTGCATCATCACAGACCAAACTAAACCTAACTCGCTGTTGTTGTTGTTGTAGTAGCCTGCCCTCCAAACCCGCGGGCCTCGGCTGGTCTACAGCCGAAAACCCAATGGCGGGATAGAGGGTAAAGAGTGTTAACGGATTTTGCAACCACATCGTTTGGATGTAGCTGTTGGATCCACCTCCTGAAGGCTCCATCTTGAGATCCTCGTTACCCGTTAGATTAACAAACTGACATCAAAAAAGCACAAAATAAACTGATCAGATCCACTTATTAAACATACTCAAACAATGAGAAGGCATATAGTCAGGTTATTACAGTGTAACATGTGACTGAATGAAGCTGATATAACAGTGCAAAATGATTAATGTCAGAACATGAGATATACTTGGAGGTGGTGGCGCCACCAATGAGCAGCGGAATGTTGAGCTTAAGTCTCTGCATTTCACGAGCCACGTGAACCATCTCATCCAGCGACGGCGTTATCAGCCCAGACAGACCGATGAAATCTACATATTCACCCATCAGCATGTTAGCCCAACAGACATGCAAAAAACGTACGGTCCTTCCCAAGCCATGAGGCCCATGGGGCGGCGATGATCTCTGTTTCCATACCCCTCAGCCAGATATCAGTTTACACTGCTAGACCATAAATATGGGGCTAGTGCATTGCGTGGTGTGCCTGTTTACATCCCAGCTTTTGCCAATACTCATTGCGCCTATCCACGAAGGGATGGCCAGGTTGAGTTGACCTGGGTGGCTGGTTACATACCTCGTGTTACCTAGATAGTATACCAACCTGCTGACAATCATCCAAATATTAACTGGGCAAAGCGTTGATTAACTTCGTTGATGCGACAAACGACATTACCAACTAAGTCAGACCAACACTTTAACCCAAACAGGCCGACAAAATTCACATATTCATTAGCGTTAATTATGAACCCAAAGCAAAACTGGCATGAGAAATCTACACATTTATCACTACTTCAGGTATAAACAGGCCAACAGAAGCTACATAATAATCAGTATTAAAAGCCCAGAAAAACAGGCCAATTAGATCTGCATATTCATCAGCAAGAATACAACATCTGTACACTGCATTCCAAAACAGTTGGTACCCCAAACTCATATCGGTAACTGTGTCAATTTTCAATGGATTTTCAGAAATTTTTCAATCACACTTCCTCGAAAATCTGTAATAAATCTATCACTAAAGATCCCACAGATATTACTATAATTACACAGCAGCAAAGAAAACAAAAAAAACATACCAGCCTTTTCAGAAACAGCCGACTCAATGATTTTCTCACATGGCGTCATTACTCCAAGATCGATTACTCTAACATACAGTTGTAATATTCATGTTAGTCAAAATTATATGGTCCTTCACCCATTAAACTTGGCAAAAGCCATAGCCCTTATTGCTATTTAGCTTAAGGACAAAAGTCTCATTCAAACTTCTACCTGCAAGCTCATATTACACAAGAAACATAGTTACATGGAAATGGCATGAAAAAAGATATCAAAATATATGAAAAATGGATAATGATTTAAAATTAAAAACTGTGACAATTTGGAATAATCACCAAAATACACAACAAATGGATAACGACATGAAATTAAAAACTATGACAATTTGGAACAATTAGCAGCAGTTTTTACGCAACCGGTAGTTGTTGCAGCCAAGGACGACAGCGACAATGTTCTTGCCAATATCATGGACGTCACCTTTCACCGTCGCTAGCACCAGCGTGCCGACATATGCACTGTTCTGTCAGCAAAGCACCACTATCAATGTCAGCAACTTAAAGACATCAATTATTATCTATTATCAATTACCTATTGCTAAGCACATGCTATAACAGCAAGATACAACACATCACTTCTGTGAAAGTGATAGCATTGTCTTGCATTGTTTATTGTTGCTGACTGGTTTACCTGTCAGTGAGATCGCAAGAAAAATGGATAGTTTCTAAACATAAATTCCTGTAAAAGAGATGGGCCGTGAACTTTGAGATGAATATGAGCAACCTGAATCTGGATTTAGGTTAATCACCAAAAAACTTTATACAAGACTGGAAAATAACATGTAGTATTTTTGAACATTATAATACACAGTGAAACAATGTCACATCTCGATGTGAAAACTGCAAGCAAGAGAGATTCAACACATCATAGCTTACAGAAATAAAAAAAAACATCAAGACACACATGCTGTGCAGTCAGCAGAAACAGCAAGCACACTGCCTATAGAAAATACAAAAAAACCATACTGACATGTCAGAAATAATATCTTCAAAATAATACCATGTCCCTAAATAAAAATTATACAATATAATCGACTCAATAAGCAAAAAATACTACACAAAGCCTCTAGCAATAACAGATGACAAAAGCTTCAGAGCAGGTGGACTGGGACTATAAAATAATCTGCCAGCAGAACAGTGACAGTTGAACACAAACTTATGACAGGTTACTTTTTGTGCTTGACAGTACCGGTTATAAGTACACTCCACAAATCAAGCAAGTTGTATAGCGTACCAGGTCGCTGATTCCAGTCTGCTTGAGCTGCAGTTCACGTTCTTTCTCCATGAATGGCACCAGGTATCCGACGGCCTTCTTCATCACTCTGGCCGACTTGATCACCTGAGGAAGGAACATTCGACCCGAGCCAAACAGGTCTCCAACCACCGACATGCCCTGATCAACCGCACACAACGAAAATATATATATATATTTCTACGTAAATGTTTGTTCAAATTACAAACAGCACTGCCCAGGACAATGGATCAGTAAAAAAGTAACGAAGAGCAGACAAGACAGGTCACTGAACAGATCTCAAACCACTCATACGGTACTAAAAAACAAACACAAAATAACTATAAATTTCTATTTCAAAGTTTTGTTGAAAGTAAGCATAGACTTGATGAATCGGCCGGTGCAGTCAACAGTGACAATTTCATTCAATGTTTGCATCAACCTGACTTGACATTTTGCTATTATAATTCCAAACATGTCACTCTCTGTTAAATATGTTCAACGATAAGCAAACACAGAATACCTTCATCAGAGGTCCTTCAATGATGTGGAGAGGTCTTGGGTACTTCTCGGCATTTAGACGTGCTTCTTCTGTATCATCCACGACATACTTATCTATGCCCTGACACCAAAAGTCAGTAAATAAATCAATCAATAAATCAACCGAGCGATCAACCAATCAATTGAAACATATTCATGTAGTGTCATATGTAGCAAACAAATAATAGGCACACAAAATCAAATTATCTAACAGAGGCACATTATTTTTGAACAAGCAGAAATTCTAACAAGAAACATAGCTGTCACTAGGATAGCTGACCATACTGATTGTCAGTGACCTTCAAGATCATCAACGGTCGATGATTTTCATTTCATGTGAAAGGCGTATGCCACTTCCTACTAGTGATTAATAGTAACCTAGGCCCTACCTTGCACCGTTTAGCCGCAATAGCGAAAACTGACCTTCAGGGTCATCCAAAATCGATGATTTTTGTCATTTGAAAGCCCAATATGCCACTTCCTATTAGCAATCAATAGCATCCTAGGCCCTATCGTGCACAGTTTAGCCACAATAGTACATAACGGAATTCAAGGTCATCCAAGGTCAACGATTTCCATCTCATCTGGCAGGGCGTATGGCACTTCCTATTGATGATTAATAGTAACCTTCGTCGTATCTCTCACCATTTCTGAGATATGGCCAGTTTTCCATTAAAAAACACATATTCCTACCCTCTCACATTTAACCCTGAATTTGAAAAAATGTTCCCCTTGATGATCAATGAAATTTTGCATGCCTAGGTATAAGGCACAGGGCTAATTATTTGTCTAAAGGTTTTCCTCCATGATCTAATGCTTAGCCAGAATACATCCGTTACCAACGATGGACAGATGGACGGACGGACGGACAGACAAACAACAACCATACCAACAGCTCGACCATTACTTAAGTACGGTGGCTAAAAATTAAAAGTACATTACTAATAAAATTAAATGTTTTAAAACTTTACTATTAACAGCTGCTTAGAAAACAATGCTGTATGAAAGCAATGTCTCTCAACCGCAAGTCAACCTAGCACTAAATTTAGTGACAGTAGTCTTAAATCAGGCAAGTAATGTCATGGCAGTAACACTGGAGTTGAAATAATGTTACTGAGAGACAAAAGCATATGAATATACAGCATAAAAACACAGAGAGAGAGTCATACCCGGACGAGTGCATACTCAAGCCTCTCCTCAACACTTTGCATTCTCCACTCTTCACTGGCATCTGTCTTCCTACCACCAGCGCTTAGCTCCTGATGGTACAACAACAATGACATACCATGCATATACACTAATATACAGCACTACCTGTATAAGCACCTTCAATGTCAGACGGTACATAAAATAACCACCTTATTTACTCTGTCAATGGTCAGTACCTGTCTACTGGGAAAGTACTTTTTGGGCTTTTTCACACATGCTACAGATGAAACTACTACCACCGTTCAAAATTTATGTCATCACATATGCAAACCACACATCAATAGTTTTTGTCAAAATCAAAGCACTGACAATGATAAACTTGTACGACAATGACATGTGATTAAACCTGTGCGTAAGCGAGTAGTTTTTCCGTTCCATCGGGATCTCTGTTCCAGAGCAGATCCTCACAGAGTTGGCGTAGTGTTGGTTCAATGTCACTATAGATTGGCAGCTGACCGGCATTCACTATTCCCATGTCCATGCCGGCCTAGCAAACACACAAGAGAATATCATACATCACTGACCATTCATTCCCATGTCCATACTATGTACAAGAAGCACATCAACACTCAATATTATTTCAAGACCTAATTTACACAATGACTGAAGTGTTATGTCTGAACATAATCTCATGCCAATCAAATGTAGTAAAGGCATCTCATATCTCGTTATCACACAGTCATGAACTAACCACAATTCATCACAGCATGGTTAATTAACCTTGTTACACTCACATTATACACTCTTGATTGTGATGAAATGCATACTTTGCATATCCATACTGGCCTAACATATGCAGGAAGCTACAACTCATTATTCCTATGACAATATTGGGCAGATACATATATGAAATATTATCACTCACTGTTTCCATGCTCTTATCAGCTAGAATGTACACTTCTTATTCATACATGTACACACAGAATTTATTATCACATCAACTTAAATGTCCACACAAACCTAACTTAGAGGCACAATTGGAGATATTTCATCATAGTGTATAATCATATGATACCTGAATGGCGTGATACAGGAAGACACTGTGCATGGCCTCTCGTATTTGTTCCTTGCCGCGGAAAGAAAAGGAAAAATTTGATACACCTCCACTGACCTTGCAGCCACGTAGTGTTTGCTGTTCACAATATCCCGATATAAATGTACGCAACATGACATAAAAATGACTAAACCAAGGCACAATTACAATGACTTGAAAAGTGTTTTCACATACAACTGCTTGTCATCTACAGTTCTAGCAGCTTTCACCTATAGTAATCAACATTTTGAATAAATACAGAGACATTAAGCATTCAGCCAACACAATAGTTGACAGGCATCTTCAAGTTATCAACATCCAACAGACCCAAAACCTCAGCATGTGGGAAAAATGAAAAAACTCTGTACCACTTCCTGGGAAAAAATTCAGATAGAATATTAGATTTATTCCGTATTTCTGGATCTCATCCGATAAACCTTGACAAGTTAAGTAGAACTAACCCAATAACTAAGATATGCACGAACTTTTGGCAGGTCTTAGAAAGCTGACAGTCACAACGATATACACTGCGTCTCAAAAAAAGTATCCCCGACATTTTCGACTGTAACTTGAAAACCAATTAACAGATTTTAATAATTATTGGTACAAATATTCTTGACACAACTTGCCATCAAAGAACCGTGCAGTTTTCCACCTCACCTAATGTATGCTTTTGCACTACCTAGAAAAAACAGATCAAGCAATGTGTTTAAAAAACCTGAAAAAAACATTCCCAACATTATTGATCGTGCCTTGAATAAAAATTAACAGATTTTAATAATATTTGGCAGAAATATTTCTGACACAACTGGCTATTAAATAAATGTTTTAGTTTCCACCTCACCCAATGTCTGCTTTTGCACTACCTGGAGAAAGCAGAGCAAGCACAATACGTATTAAAAAATGGAAAAATGCAGGCAGGCAGTTAAAAAATGGACAACTGAATGAAATGTCAGCCAGTGTCAGAAATGTGAACAAAATGTGTTTTTACGCATTATGTTAATTAAGCAATCACATCGCATTGGATAAAAAAGTGATATTTCGCTGGTTGTGCTCTCCCCAGGTAGTTCAGAAACAAACGTTGGGTGAGGTGGGAAACTAAACAGTTATTTGACAGCAGGTTGTGTCAGAAATATTTATACCAAAAATTATCAAAATCTGATAATTGGCTTTCAAGTTACAGTCAAAAATGTTGGGGATACTTTTTTAGACACAGTGTATGTACTGACCCTGGGCTAAAGTGATAAGATGCTTGCGGTTAAACCAATAACTATGCTATGCAAAAACCTTTAAACCAGGTCTCAGAAAGCCTATAATTACGCTGAATATATGCACTGAACCAAACTGATATAGTCATAGTGTTCAGTAGCTATAAAACTGCTTGCCCTGAAGTGAAGAAAGAATGAAATAAAGTAGTGGTAGTTGATAGTAAAAAAGCCTTAGACTCAAAAACATGCATAACTGTATGTAAGACCACCTTGATAATTCTAGTAGCCTCAATGAAGGCAACACCATAGTCGTCATGCTCTTCCATGCCAGTAGCGATGGTAAGTATGTTGGCATCAAAAATGATGTCGCTCGGACAGAACCTGACTCTATTAACAAGGATGTTGTAAGATCGCGTGCATATCTCCACTTTGCGCTCAATGTCAGTTGCCTAACAGCAACACACATGCACAGACAATCATCTATACTGAAAAACAGAGAAAGAGAAAGAGAAATATTTCATAAAGCAGTAACAGCATCAGGTAGGTAACTAATTAGCATTCATTTTTGATGTATTTACTGAGAAGCAATAATTCCCGGCGACATTTTCTGTGTACTGTGCCACAAACATGGGTAAGCAAATTCACATGTTAACAAAATAAACTGATACCAGAACATACTGAAAAAAACATAGTGTTTGCTAGCTACGCATGAGCACACAAGAGTGAACGGATACAAGTAATAACGGAAAAATGTGAATAATGACAGTCTTCATTCTGTCAAAAGTACGATCCATCTGACCGAGCTGTTAAACAATGCTGGCCGAAGACACCATCCACAGGCAAACTGGCAAAAACACTGAAGTACACCAACAAAAAAATTTATGCATACCGGTACTTAAACATTTTGAAGTCCACCATGATCCATAAAAACGTGCCACTTTTATTTTTCAAATATCTCCCTGCAGCATTGGCCAATTTTAATAATTTTTGGCGTACAACATCAGGAAGAAACTCAACGCAAATGACGTTACTTTAGGCCACCTTACTTTAACACTGTCGCTACACTTCCATGTGAAATGCAGGTTCTTGAGCCTGCTGTTTGCGAGTGGTGTCAACGTTTACCACTTGCAAGCACGCTGGAGGAAAACAATTTGAGCACATACTGTAAAAAGAGGACGTGATGTGACACGTGTGACTTTTTTGAGATGCAATAGTTGCCATTCATGTTTGTTGCTTTTCAGTTAATCATTTCTGAGCTGATGCATGCACTATCCAGTATGGATTCATTGTTGTAAATAGCCAAACTATGACTTCTGCATTTCACAAGGTAGTGTAGCGACAGTATCAAAGTGAGGTGGCCTTAACTACAACTACCGCCTGCCGAAAATTATTAAAATCGGCCAATGTTTCACAAATATATTCAAAAAATAAAAGTGGCACGTTTTTTTATGAACCATGGTGTATATCACATCATTACACGACTGCGCCATCAAAACACTATGTCACGTGGCCTGTATTATCAACATTAAAAAGTGTACAGTGTGTATAGTTTTTCTTGAAAACCCAGCTTAGATATACAGGGTAATCGAATCACTTGTCATATGGGATCAGTGTTACCTGCCGCCCAATAGAGGCAAACACGTTCTGCCTTAACCCAGCTAGGCAAACTGGTAATCAGGAAAGCTGAGTATACCGAGATGGTTCATTATATACAAAGATGGTTCATCTGTCCACTGGCAGTCAACATCCAAGTAGTAGACAGTACACAGCAACTTCACTGAACAAGATCAATGCATTACCAAACACCAAGACGCATGCAAGTTTGATATCAATGATGACGTTAATGACTCTGTAATCAAGAACTAAAAGCCTACTGCTACCATTCATTTAAACAATTCAGTAGCTACAGCTATTATCTTACTATAATGTGCAGATAGTTTGTCTGTCTGTCTGTCTGTCTCTGGCACTTTCCCTGTTGCATGGTCGCGGATCGCGACCATGGCATTTGAGTCCTTGGGCCTTAGGTACATGTGCTGCCACCTTGCCCCCACAGGCAGCCTAAGGAGGCCCTAAAGTTGAAAATTTTGTATTGCAGCCAAAGCAGATTACACAGCAGCAGTGTGTAGCATTTGATGGCACCATATGGCAAATGACATAAAAACTCCCACAACATAGTGCGGGGTCTTTTCTAGTAACAAGAACAACAACAATGATGATGATGACAACAATAATGGCGATTGCAACAACAGAGCCAACAAATGCTTTCATTACCTGTCCCTGTTCATCGAACGCCATCACTACGACAGAAGCGCCGTATCTTCGTATCAGTTTAGCCTTGTTAATGAAATCAGCCTCGCCTTCCTTGAGGCTGATGCTGTTGACTATACACTTGCCCTGAGTGCATCGGAGGCCAGCCTCGATCACCGCAAAGTTTGACGAGTCAATACACAACGGAACCTGCACAGTGCAAAGTACAGACATACCACTCGAAGTAACAGAAGAAGTAATAGCAATAGCAGTAGCAACAGTACACAGTGTTTCATAAAAAGGACCCCTTTTTGTTATTTTCATAATTCACTCAAGTTATGAACAATTTACATGAAATTTTTAACAGTTGTAGCTAAAGAAATACTAATTCAAAATATTTGAACAAAATATGGCAGTTAATTAAATATTTTTTGCTAGGCGTGATGTAACGCTGACATCATAATGTGTCACAGGTACAAACTTGCTTGTCTCAACTAGTGCTGTCAGTTGCTACCCTGCTTCGACGGTGAACTTAATCTGGTTCGCTAATGAAAAATGCTTATCGTGTCAGCACTGAGCAACATGGAAACATGAAATCGGGCATCTTGTGATCCAAAAACTCAACATCTTGCAAGCTCAATGTGATAGTGCACTGTGTTGCTCGAACATGTGAAAGACCAACGTTTTTGTGGCTGCAAAGTGTAAAACTTCAAATATTTGACACCAACGAACCAGATTTTTCACCACTGAAGCAGGGTAGCAACCGGCAGCGCTAAATTGGATTAGCCTGTTTGTACCCATGACACATTATAATGTCAGCATTACATCACGACTAGCAAAGAATATTTAACCAACTGCCATGTTATGTTAACACATTCCAAATTAGTATTTATTCAGCTACAAGTGGTAAAAATTTCATGCAAATTGCTCATCATTTGAGTGAATTATGAAAAAAACAAAAAAGAGTCCTTTTTTATGAAACACCATGTAGTAGTAGTAATCATCATAGTTGTATTCATAGTACATACACCGTTCATAAAACAAGAAAAAAGGTTGGTGCAAAGTGCCAACAGGACAAGCTCCATCCATTTAGTTACTATTTCAAATACAATATGGCTGTGTGGTTATTTGTTGAGTGGCAGTTAGTCACTCAGTTAGCCACCTGATCCACCACCGCCGATCTGGTCTTAGATCGTCAATGTCAATTACCAAACTGGAGGTTCCCCTCGATCAGAACAACGTTCGACGACCAATCTTTTGCCATCGACGGACAATGTGTGTGAAACAGTCTACCAGCATCTACTCGCAACCCATCACTGTCACACACTGTCTTCACCAACAGACTCAAGACTCATCTGTTTAAGCAGTAGCTGCGGAGTTTGTGATTTGGAATAGACGCCTTTAAATTTGCAAACTAACTAACTAACTCACCTTGGCAATGTCGGGTTCGGATGAGATCAAGTTAATGAATCGTGACATGGCAGCCTGCGAGTCCAGCATGCCTTCATCCATATTGATGTCCAGTACCACTGCTCCATTTTCCACCTGAACCTTTGCCACATTCAATGCTTCCTGTGCACACAATCACAACTGTTACATTCATTGCATTTAACTGGTGGCAGCAGTGTTCTTGCTGAAGGTTTAAGATCTCCGATTGCGTCCAGCTTATCGAGTAACACAGTTCCATTGTCGGCCTGACTCCTTGTTACATTCGACCCCTCCAGCACACAGCCACTCCTCTCCCAAAAACTTGTCAACTACAACAAATTCAAGATAACATACAAAAGCACATCTATGAACAAAATAAGAGAATATCAAGAGGAAAACCAAATAAGCTAGTCATGCCAAATAAATAAAATAACAATAATAATAATACAAAAAGTATGAAATGAAACGAAGACAACCTCAAACTTGTCATTTTTGATAAGGCGCAGAAACGCACGAGACCCAGCGACATTACATCGTTCACCAATGTTGATGAAGTTTGTGTCGGGACCAACCTGCAGAGGTTCCAAGCCTGTGACAGTCAACAGCAACACCAACGGTTTATATCACATTCAGTACGTGACACCAACATAATGTATAAACCCAGTCAAAAAAACAAAACTGCTTACAGGGTATGTTAATAACAAATGTGCAGTAATCATCTGCTAAAAATTACTCAAAACCAAATTCCAATTTAACATGCATTTGGTATTGTTGTACTTTAACTCCAGGGGTGTAAGATAGGGGTGTGTTCTGTCACCAGATTTGTTCTCTTTGTACACAGAAATGATAATGCGATGTATAAAAAAACTAGATGGAATCAGAATAGGAGGTGTGAACCTTAACAATTTGAGATATGCAAACGATACAGCGCTGACTGCAGACAGCGAACAGAAATTGCAACAACTTTTGGATGTTGTGGTTGAGAAAAGCGAAAGAAAAGATCTTGAAATTATTAAGAAGAATCGTGCATAATGGTGTTTTCAAAGAAGGAAAATAAACCAACCTGCAACATAAAAGTAAAGGGTAAAGTTTTAAAACAAATAGATCAATTTATCTACTAAGGCAGTATGGTCACATCTGATGGAAAATGTGATACTGAAATAAAGAGAAGAATTGGGATAGCAAAGATCAGCTATAAATGCTTGGAACGTGTTTTGACTTCGAAAAGCATGACACTAGGAACTCAACTGAGGATACTGAAATGTTATGTCTGGTCAACACTTCTATATTGTTGCAACAGTTGGACAATCAGCAGAGATATGGAATCAAGTCTATAGGCAGCAGAAATGTGGTTCATTTGCGGTTTATGGTCTCTGAGGATCTCTAACGCAGAAGTGTTACAACGAGCTGACACACGTCGAGATCTGATGAAGTCAGTTATTGCAAAACAAATTCAATTTGTTGGTTATGTTCTGCGTAAAGAATCATTGGAAAATCTTGTTCTAACGGGCAAAGTTGAAGGACATAGAGTATGTGGTTGTCAACGACTGACATTTCTTAGATAGTTGGAAAGGGCAAATGGTATTCAGCCACCTGACATGATCGTTACTTTGAAACAACGACGACAGAGAGACATTATGACTGCCGGCTACATCAGGATTCTGGCTCGGCACACCGAATGAATGAATAAATATGTTTTTTTCCACTTTTTTTAGCAGCATCTCTAATGACGACACTGCTTACAATGGATACAGTTTTATAGTGTTTTGCAGCAGTTGTCTTAACACTGCTTACAGCACTTTCGTGACATTTCATCAGCATCGCACAACTTCTGACCACAAATGCAAATGCCAACTTTATCACAGTGGAAACAGTACACAGCAATGACTCATCCCAGCAAATAAACCCGCAAAACAACAGATCACTTGAATAGCAGATCACTTACCTGACAGCATCAAGAAGCCTTCGTACAGCTGGCCTGGTAGTTTCCTGGGAGGCAGAGATTTCACTGCTTGCGCTATAGCCCTGTTGTATCATACACATAGACACACAATGCCAAGTCAAACCGACAGACTCTGTTGATTTTACTGCAACATTATCCTTTTTTCAAATTTTTTAGATTCTATGCTGCATAGCTTTCAATTTGAATGCCTCGCAATAGTTATGTTACACAGAAAATGTTGAGAATATAGCAACTCAGCACTGCCAGTCAGCTGTTCACATTATTTCACTGACAAAATTCTACAAGATGCCATGTTACATCTGTGCATGTCAATCGACATTGTAATGTGGGATGCACAACAGTAGTCTCAACTGCCATTCCTACAATTTGAAAGATTCCAGAATTATAACGAAGTTTACAAAATAACATGACAAAACACAGTTAATATACACATATAGCAAATGTAAAGATCTGCTGCAAAGCAAAGCAACAAATAATATCAGCATGAAAAACATGATGTTAACAAACACTTGATAACAATTTTTTTCTGGCAAGAGTTATCGTTTACACATACTTTATATGAGAAGGTGTTGTACCACAGCAACCACCAACTATATTCACCAAGCCGTCCTTTGCAAAACCCTAAACATAACAAAAACTACTAGTGCTATAAATACAAAAAAAACACAAAAACATATAAGCTGATTGACTGAGAGCTAAAGCTATTAGTTACCAGTAAAACAGTGACATCAGACCATCATAAAATAGAACTACGTAGATGAAAAATAATACATACATTATCATTATCATACATATATTATCATCACTGCTACATCAACAACAACTAAAACAAAATCTTAATAAAAAAAATAAAAAAATCGTTACAGTGCTCTCGAACAACATTCACTCAGCTGGTCAGTCTGCTATTCTTCATGTAGACCTGACGACTATGCCAAAGTAAAAATATTAATACCAGAATCAACATCGTAAGTTTTTCATGACAGTGTACATTGTGTGCACTGCATACATGTGAACTACAGTAGATTGACGGAGAGTCTACAACCTGAAGCATTTGTCCAGTATACTCGGGTGTTTCATCATATTCACCAAACGTATTAGGAAGACCTACAACAGCATAGTAGGCACAGCCAATTCAGCACAGCAAACAAAAAGATCAGCTCTATATACATGTCAGACCTTCAGCACAGCTTCCATTACCAACACTCACAACTTCACAAATCTTTGACATACAGTTCTATTCATCTACACTGTGAACTTGCCGTAATTTCATAAAAATATTGACTGGTTCACAAAATTTGTTCACTGGCAAAAACTTTCCAAAAATTCCCAATAAAGCACTGATTAAAGATCGTACTGCACCTGAAACGCATTGCTAGAATACCTTGTAAAATATATATGCTAGAAAATTAACATGCACTGTACACTGAAGCAGTCTCACGGAAAAAAAAACTTGCTACAGGCCTCATGTACAGCATATGGCATATGAACTGAATAGCAATAATTTTAATGACTGCTTTACACACTCAACACATGAACAGCCTAATTTGACTCAATTATACATGTCAACTACAAAGAAAATATATTAAATACATAAACTACAATCTTTCATTTTCCACAAACTGTGTCAATAAAAGATTAGCAAAAAATTGCGGAAATCAGTGGATATAAACACAGTGTAGTTTTTTGGGGCTCTCAGTGTACATGCATACAGTGAAAAGCTGACCCAACCGTGAATAAATGCCACACTTGCCTGCATTGGGGTAGCAGATAACGTAGGACTGTGTGTTTTTACTGATGCACTCGATAAATGGCCGCATTTCTGCTGCACCGAGAGCACAGTTCAACCCAACACTAAACACATACAAACACAAAAGATTATACAGAAAAGCAGACATATTTGTATATACAGAAAAAGCAAGATTCTGCATGTATTTGAATAATATATATCATGCAGTGCCATTAGTTATCAGCTTTGCCACAGAAATCAGGTTATGTTTTCACGCTCATTTGTCTGTGCAAGATTACTGAAAAAATTCAAAACAAAAAACATTTTGAAATAAAATTTTTCAGACGAGTGAAAGATGGTTCAAAACAGTAAAAAAAACTTGATTTTAAAAACAATCTGCATCACAATCAGAATCCATGGACTGTTTACTTTATTTAGTAAACTGATATAAGCTACTCAGTGTGTGGACTGGGCTAACATAAAAAAACACAAATCACAAAAAAAACAATTTGACAAATAGAAAAAGTGATGACATCGGCAATAACAGTGCACGATACAAAAAAAAATAAGGCTACCATTGCTTCTGCTGCTGATTGTGAAGAATGTGTTAAGATGACTTTTAAACACACAAGAAATCTACTGAAAGAAAACTACTGTACGAATAAGTAATGGCTATTTTATTCTGCACATTTTCTACCGTTATAATCAAACCTTCTGGCTGCAGTACCATCTGATAAATACTCAGCAAAAAGAAGATACCAAGATGGCATACCACATTGGATTGGCATGAGCAACGCTGATGAGGAAGGCCTCGGCAGTTTGACCAGACAACGTCCGGCCGCTCTTATCAACAATTGTACCCGACACGAACACTGGCACCTCAGCATAAGAGCCACTGTCAAACAACTTCATGATGGCGTACAGTGCGGCCTGAAATAACATCATGCTGCTATTTTATGCTGGTGTCGTGGAGAGCTTTTTACTTAACAAACATAACGCATTGTTCAAAATATGCTACAATACTACAAACAAAATGCAGAAATACACTACAAAGGCAATAATGTGGTATAATACACACACTTTTAACAGCTAAAAACCTCATAGGTCTTTTGTTTCATCACAAATAACAAGTGGTAATAATGGTAGCATCAGAATAGAATAAAGCACAAAACAGTTGCAGAGCTATCCATGTCAAAAGTCAATGTTGACATCATACCTTAGCATTAGCCGTGTCAAAGATGGTCTCTACAAGCAGCACGTCAGATCCACCATCAAGCAGACCTTTAGCTTGCTCTGAGTATGCACTGGCAAGTTGGTCAAACGCTACACACCAAACACATGCAAAACTAGCCCAAATGTAGCCATTTAAATTGGTGGTCCGGCATAGCAGTAATGCATTGTGTCCAATCAACAAAACTTCGTTCTACACTGAGCCAGATTAGTACCTGGTCAGGTGACTGCCTGTGGGCAGGTAAACCATCTTGTTATGTAACCAGTTGCATAAGTCAACTCAGCTTTCCATTCCTCTCGGGTAAGTAAATCGTGTCAAATAAAAGTAACACTGTGTGATCCCATATGGCAGGGGAAGCTCAGTAGCCCTGAGATGGGTTTCCTATAAACAGCTATACACCACCTTTAACCTATAACTACATCTGTAGTCATCAGGCATGACTTTGCCAAACACGCAAACAATTTTTCTGCTGACAGTATTAAAATGCTAATTATGTAAACACCACACAAGCGCTTGTTCGGGCATTGATATGACTACACAAAGTGACGTTTTACTTACTTACTGACTGACTGACTTATTTACTTATTTAAATATAACAATAACCTAGTAGCATAATACTTGCTGCTAGCTTCCGTTCCATTTTAACTGGCTGAATTTATCAAAGTTCTACACAGTCTAACAGTTCTGGAAGCTTAGCAGACTGCCGAGGAAGGTTTTTTTATAAGACAAGCATCCACCCAGTTTCCCAATGAACTGGGTAACACAATGCTACACATCTCACATAGACATAAGACAACAACCAAAGTCATCTGTACTAAAGAACACTGCTCCAAACCAATGTTAGCCTCACTGCATCTTGCAAGGCAATTTCAACAAAAATGCGCATGGATGTTACTTACTGATGTTACGCATTTCAGGATTCTCCACAGAAGGAGAGATGGACAGAGTGCGATTAGTTGGACCCAGTCCTCCGGCCACGTACCTCTTTATACCTGCCTTGCCAACACACAACCATAGTAATAACTGCAATAATACTGGAAACAGTAGTATTGGCGATGGCAATATTATAAATTGGTACAGCAATGTTTAATAAATGATTAGCTATACCGAGACCTCCAGCAATGTATCTCTTTATGAATGAACGAATGACTGGTTTATTGAAATGCAACAAATGCGCATCAACACTGCATAAGCAAATGAACATGATTCTCCAGAAAAAATACACAAATACAAAAGAAGTACTCATCAGCACACATAACCATACACAAAGCTCAACAGTACATGGCTGACTGCTTTATACAGTGTGCGGTGAAAAAAGTGGACCCCTAAAGTTTTTCGCTGTTTTCTCAGCAAACGTTTAGAATTTTAATTTGAAATTTTACAGATTTGTTTACTAAAACCTTCTACATCTAACTGCCAAGTAAAATGTGATTCTGTTGAAAAACGATGAAGTTACAGACTTTTTAACAGGACCGCCTACCACATTTTTTGGCATTCAAAAATGTTCGGGCTACAACACCATTTAATAACATCGTTGAAACAACACAGTTAAATAATGATCATATGCCAGAATTCCTTTGTCACTGCGAATGTTCAAAGTGTTCACCACCAGCTCCAAGCTACAACATCAGCCAACGTCACCTTATTTGAGAAATCTTCTACAGCCTTGTCGATCGGTCCCTGTGGCAGGTTGCCCCAGATAACCTGAAGCGCTTCCATGAGTTTGGCGCTTGTTTTCGGCTTTGATTTAAGCTTGCGGTAAGCCTCCAACATTGCACCCCATACGATTCCATTTGCTTTATATTCGGCGAATTTGGAAGCCATTGGTCTTTTGTGATGATATCTGGACAGCTGGCCCGCAGTCAGTTCTGTGCGCTGCGTGGCGTTGCGCGCTGTGTGTGCTGACGCGCTATCCTGCTGGAAGATGAATCCAGTGGGCAGCCAGCGATTGCTTTAAAGGAACGATAATTTAGTGATAATTTTCAAACAATATGAATTACTGTTTATCAAAACACACTGCGACATTATCGGCAGTAATTTGTAACCAGTTTTTGAAAATTAAATAGCGTTTTTAACTTAAACATTTTTAATGCTGAAAAATCGGTAGGAGATCATGTTAAAAAATCTATAACTTCGTTGTTTTTCAACAGAATCAAATTTTACTTGGCAATTAAATGTAAAAGATTTCTTTAAAAAAAGCTGTAATATTTCATATTAAAATCCCAAACGGTTGTTGAGAAAATGGCGAAAAACTTTAAGGGTCCACTTTTTCGCCGCACCCTGTACACCAAAAAGGAATCACCTGTGCTTATGAACAGAAACAATTTGTCTATTTAAATGTCCTTCCAAGTTCCGACACCAGCAAATCAATGTAACATAATGTCATACGATACGATACCATACGCAATTTGCACAGTTTAATTAAGCAAATGCACTAAAAGAACTAAAACTGTTTTTAATGGATACATAAATGCAGAGTTTGTATTTGCTGATATTCAACAAAGTCCTGAGTTAAAGTTCTACGACTGAGATCTGTAAAATACTGGTATGCGTAAGTTAAGAAAATCTGCACAGTGAAAACTAGCTCACCTGACTTTGTGGTCATCTCGTTGGCAGCACGCTTAGCAATTTTTGCAGACTCATAATTCAAGCGGTATGCCTAAATAACAGCAAAGGTCAACAAATCTTTAATCTCAAGACAACTAAATACTCAACAGTCATCAGAGACAACTGACAGACAAACCGGAAAATCAAGGCAATTCAAGTATAACCTGCTTGGCATAGATAATATCAATAATACGTATGCCAACAATGTACGATGCAGCCTATAATGACTAACAACTAATGCAAAAAAAATTTTTAAAATGGACTGGTACATCTACATAACTCACTAGTATTTAATTAACGCTATGTTAATCAATCACAACAAGCATGAATTATTATTACCACTGCTATAATACAAATAGCATTACTGACACAAGAACTAATTACCAAATGTTCCATGGCATAATCAGTTTGAGCAATGCTTGTTCCACTGAATGTGTTAGTTTCAATGAAATCTGCTCCTGCTTCCAAATATGCCTGAAAAACCGATGACACGTGTACAGCAAGCTAAGACTGCTTAACCAGAATTACCATTGACGACAGTCTGAGTGTGTTCAAACAAATAAGATTGCATAACTTTTTTGCCAAACTCACTCCAGATAAACGCAATCAGCATGAGGAGAAACAATTCTATGAACAAATGTATGATGCTGAAAGTTATGCATCTATATATTTTTGTACAAATGACATAATAGCAATCTAATCAACGAAAAACAAAAAATTACTGGTACTAAATTACTGTGACACAAAAATGCAACTCATTGAGGCTACAATGAAAGAATATTAAAAACAATCATCATCCAAAATATGAATGACTCCTTATTACCACAAAGCTAGCAGTTTCAAAAATATAATTAGTGTACCGGTAGTCCTGTTGATAAAAAGAGGTACGAACCAAACCACATGACTTCCTCAGCAGCAGATAACAAAAATATCCACCTCTCAAGTGTATGAAACTTTACCACAGGCTGAATTGCTGATGTGCCATTAAAAACCACCCACACACTCAATTTTACATTCAACATAACAATTCCTCTATTGTCAAAAGTGTCAATATTTATTCAGTATTCAGTATACACGATTACAAAATGGACTTAACTGACAAAAAACAAAAGTCAGAAAAAAACTACCGACTTATACCATGTGAATATCGTAGATCTTATCGGGCTGAGTAAGACTGAGCACATCGTTGTTGCCTTTCAGAGGTTTTGAGTGGTTCTTAAACTCCTCACCGCGAAAGTCAGCCTCTTCCAGACGCAGCTTCTGTATCATTGTGCCCATAGCCCCATCGAATATCATAATCCGCTCCTGCAGCGTCGATGCAATTGCATCGGCCACTAAAAATCATACACACAATTTAAACACAAAGCCACACATCTTTACACATGTGAATATACTATGTATTTAACTACACATCAAGAGAAATGAGTCTAGCTTACTCTGACAGTGGCTTAGAGGCATAATGCTTAGATGCCAGGTTCAACTCTGGGCCAGTTTGCTGACAGCCAATGACTCTGGGTAAGTGATTCTCACACGTCTCTGACACCAAGCAGTATAATTTACCACCAAAGAAACCAATAGTGGTTGGTAGCTCGGAAAAATAAACGTGGATCTGAATGCCTGACAAAATCAGCTCCAGCAGTAAACTTGTACACTGAGTATAAAACTCTCTGCCTTTACCTTTTGCTCTGAGTTATCACACAACTGTACCAAACTTTAGTGCAGTGGTAAGCAGTAAGACTGCTATTTGGTTTCAACTACTACAAACAGTTCAAAATAATGAAGTACTGATATGGATCATGACACTGACAATAGTGGTGTCATGTTGCCTCAATAAATTGTCAACTAGCACAGCTCAGTAGCACAATTGGCATCTATTCTATCATCCAAGACTCTGCAATCAATTCTACCTCGTCTCACAGTGACACTCCTGAGTGCCTGATGCATATGCTTCACTTGTCCTGATCTGCCATAATTCCATCGAGATAACAATTTCCATGAAACCAGTTGAAAAAATGACATATCTATGTCATAGAAAGACTGCTCAATAAAATTATCCAAAGTTCGCCACTAACATGTAAAAATGCATAATTTGCAATATCAAACACAGTCGACTAGTCAAAATTAAAAAAAAACAGCTGATCAACAAGTGAAATAGTCACTAGAAATAGTGTGTTACTATCCACTATTTCACTCAACTTTTTTCTAGAGCTGTCACAATTGACGCGTTAATTAATGCGTTAATGCATTAATAAATTAATGCGCGTTAAAAAAATTAACGCGCTTTAAAAAAAAATTAACGCACATATGTAAATTTATGTTAATTTACTTAATTTTGTGAAACAAAAGTTGAAATATTCCGTTTAACTGCGGTTATTTGACAATCGAATGAATTCGAGTAACTAAACTGTAGTTTTCGTTCCATCACTACTGTAAATAAATAATTATTTCGATTTTCTATCACATGCTAATAGATTTCTATGCTACCTATGACGTCAGTTATTGTTGATTATACGTTTAAAAATGTGTTTCTAACTTTCTATATTAGACAGGCAAAGGCCCTCAAACGTCGCGAGACCTGTAATAACTTATCCCCCTACTCTCCCTCTCGACGGGACTGGGTGCGTTAATTTATGTGTTAATTAATGCATTAAAAAAATTAACGCACTGCGTTAATGCATTTAAAAAATTAACACTTTGACAGCTCTACTTTTTCTAATTCTGACAATGTATGGTGTTATTGACCATGCGCACGCATGGTCCGATGTCACGCACAAAATGTTATAAACGTGCGCACTCCATTAAAGTGGCGGTTAACTTTCGTGCCTGCGAACGGTCTGAACTTCTGAAGTGGACTGGATGACGTCTTGGGTGGCATTACGTCATCTAAGAACGGACACCTTGGCGGTGGTTTTTTCAAAGTAAAGGTAGACTTTAATCGAAGCTGAATATCAGCTACCAACCAAGATGTGTGATTATCTCTAAGTGATCGCAAAAGTTATTAAACATACGCACCCTCATCATTCGTCATTCTGCACTAAATAAGTAAAGGCAGACAAAATCGTGAGTTTTCATGATTAAATTTCATGCTTATAGTGCATCAGTTGTCGAGATGAATGCCAGATATATCTTTTTTTCAGTGTATTTGTACAAATGAAGCCGCCATGTAAAAGCGTTTCCCTTCCCCCTTGAAACTACGGTTGATTATTACCAATAAGCCAAATGCTAAACTGCACTGTTAATTTTGCCCCATGCTGCAGAATATTAAAAATGTGCCATTGTAGTGTGTGCAATTTACGCACGGTAAATAACATTTTGTGACTGCATATGGACCGGGCATGCGCACGATAAACATAATCATTGTTTGACTTTTAGTTGACTAATTTATCAGTTGACTAGTCGACATCAGCAGTATGCATGAATGAATGTATCTTGCATATCAGATCCAGAGATCCAGTGAAGTGGTTTAGAAATGATCTGTGCAAAAGTTCTTGGCGAAATCACATGATTACTTAGCTGCAAATTTCCAATTTCACTCACGTTAATCAATCGCTAAAGATGTCTAAAGTCCGAAAATGAAGAAATATTTACGATCGTTTCACACGTACATGTGCATGCAATGCGATCTCCACGTCACTGATGTTTGCTTCAAGCGTCTGTCGACCGAGAACGATTGAGACACCAATCGTACTAGATTTTAGTTATTTTAATTGCAATTAAATGCGATGACAAAGCCTAAACCTAACTCTAAAACTAACCCTATTTCTCTGAGAACGATCATGGCACCGATCGTACTGGATTTTAGTTATTTTAATTGCAACTGAATGTGACTACAAACCCTAAACCTAACAATAACCCTATTTCTAACCCTAACCTTAAAACTAACCTTAATTCTACAACTACATGTAACTCTGAAGATCTAAACATGGTCGTTCTCGGTTGCTAAACACCCATGTGTCTGATGTACATAATGTTTCTTCTGATGTACATAATGTTTTATGTTATGTTACGTTATATTAGTGAATGTTTACGACTGCCATGACTGTGCAGTGCGATGTTTACATTGATTTTGTGCAAAGTTATGTTGAAGTTGTTAAAAGTCTGTCTTACTGTTCCAGAAAGTTAAGTGTGTCCTCAACTCAAACGAAACCTTTGACAACAAAGATTCATGAAATGTGCAACAAGATCTGATTACTACAATATTTACTAGTTAGTAATCATGTTATTTCGCCAAGTTCTTCTGCTGAGATGAAGATAATGAATGTGATGAGAAATTTTTACATTTATGTTTGCTGGAAAATGATACAGCACCATTTTGCACAATAATGTAACAAGTTTTTTTATTACAACTTCAACTGATAAACTGATATATTCTGATGGACAGCTTCACAGCTTCAGATGTCAATAATTCAATTTTTATTCAGTGTTATTAGTTCATCAGTGCGCTATCCATCAAGTGACAGAGACAATCAGCTGATTGGTGCCCGCAAAAGTTGCATGTTCAAATCGTAACTAAGGCGACGATGTCAACACATGCAATCGAATCGTTCTAACCTGATTCATGTGCATTGGCTACACCGTTTTGCCTTATGCACTTTTCTGACACGTGAGCCATTTCTGCTGTTCCACTATCGCTAAACGGAAAGTTCCGAAATAGCTACAACTTCACAGACCAAGAAACGGGCAACTTGCGCCGTAGCGAGACAGCGCTGCAGCCGAGCAGTTGCTTTTATACCAAAACTGAGGAGTACTGACATATCACGTGAGAAATTAAACCACGCCCACAGCCATATGGATGGAAGTTTTCAGCGGCGCCTGAAGCCGGCACAGCACCCTTTCGCTCGTTGCCATGGTTTGAGGACCTTGAGGCACAGGCAGAGCGTAGGCCTTCAATCCCGCCAGCGAAAATAAGTGAATACTTTTAGCCGACCGTACTTTAGTAACGGTCGAGCTTATGCTAGGCCTATGGTTGTCGTCCGTTTGTCTGTCTGTAGAGAGAGCGCCGTGCATTACAGCATGAGCTCCATGGTGCATTTTAGCTTCAAAGTATTAGATTTAGTGGCAACAATTCTAATTATTTTCCTGAGAGTATATACTGACAAAACTGGCAAATTTAGTGCAGTTTAAACGTGCACGTTTTGTCAGAAAGATTGGGAGTGGGCCGGGCCTGGGCCACCTTAACTCCCTCTTGTCTATGCCAGTAAAAAGAAGGATATAAGAAGACCGAAGGACAAGTGGAAGGAGATGGGATCGACGGAAAAGGCAAAGAAGGGAAAGAAAGGAAAGGGGGTATAAGAAAAATTTAGAAAAAAACAAGGGAAAGGCCCCCAATAATTCCTCACACCCCCATTTTCAGTTCTAGCAATAGCTAGGCTATGCCTGTTCTTACGTTTCTGTGGAATTTAGTGTGCAAAGGCCTACTTGAAAGAACAGAGCCCTTATGATGATTGAGACACACAAATATTTTATACCAACCAAGAAGAACAAAAGCAGACAACATTCTCCTAATCTCCTGGTCACATCATTTTTATTTTCACAGCCATACAAAAGTAGAAAAATTAACTATAATTTGCATTAACAAATAAAAAAACTTAACGCTATAACCCTTGAGCTGATATCTTTGATAGGCCTAAAGAAAGTTAGACATGCAGTCTTAAAAACAGAAGCTAAACAGAGTAGGCCTATGCTAAAAATAATAGCAAGAGTCTCATCGATAAGCTAAACACAGCAAATAACAAATAATACACAAAACGAACTGCTAAAAACTAAAACGTCTCAAAATAATTGAATGAGCCCCTGCAGTTAGACAATGGTAAGGCATAAAATACAAAAAAAACAGTGCTTCCAGTTGCCATCCGTACCTCGAAAAAAATATGCGTCTGTAATTCAAACACTGGCCAAGTTGTCAACATGGAGACAGTGACGACAGTGTAGATCTAATACTTGTCCAACGAGAAGGTTGGGATGGAAATAAAAAAAGTCAAAAAATTGTGGAGATGGAAGGGGATATGGATCACAGCTGCTTGGATGGTTGCATAGCGATGGGGACATCTATCTCTGTGCAGCTGTCTAATCGACGGTCAACACAGTTATCAGCAGAAAAAAGCAGTGGCTTCTATCTCTATACCTGGTGGGCGCAGCTTGAACCCATTGAAAAATGGGGAGAAGAATTTTATTAAGGTTGCAGATCAAAACTCCCCCTATTTTTCGCTTTTACAATATTTTCCAATCTACACCAATACACTTACCGTACACCATTAACAAAACTTTCTCTTTAGAGGGGGAAGAAGTCCAAGATAGAGGGGAAACTTCAGTCAGAGATTGGGGAAACCTGAGCCCAAAACTGGGGGGAGCTGCGCCCGATTTCGATTTCAGATTTGAATAGAAGCCACTGCAACTGTCGGTCAGTTCAATCAGACATCACGGTGCAACTGGCTTTCAGCGTTCACGGCTCGTAAGGTGGAGGCGACGAATCGAACGATTGCATTTCAATATATTCTGCTCCATCTGACACAACAGCACATAGCTCATGCTTTATACCTGCACCATAAGGACTGCCTGTCATCATTTCACAGTTTTCACTTTACCGTGCGACCGCATTACGCGTCCTGCCTGTCAGTCTGTCTGTTCGTCAGTCGACTCGGTCTCCTTACGTTCGACTTTGAGCTTGTAAGTTTGTAACTCAAAAACGAAATGAGAAAGGCATATAAAACAAAAAGCCCAGCTGTCGCTAGGGTGGACTGACCGTATCGCCTACATCCGAAGGCCAGCGTCTGCGTCTGACTTCCGGTCGTGGAAAGGAAGCGATTTCCCAGAGTGACTACAGTCCCATATTTGCTACGGTGACGCTGCTATAGCCTATATCGAATGCTAGAATCAACGGTAGAATACACTATAGAAAAGTACCCCGGGCGGGTTACTTTGCTAGTGAAGAGAGATGCAGTACGTGCTACGCGGTCGTAATAACGTGCAAAGGGCGCCACTGATCGAATTGCCAGCGTGAGACGGCACACGTCGCAGAGACTACCAAAGGCCTTAGGCTGTGGCACCTGTTCTTGGCCACGGAATGCATCATCTCCGAAAACGCCTTCCTTGAGCGTTTTCCCGTAGCGCTAACGTTGGCCCGCATCTCTCGATCCAGCTGCTGAGCTCGCACAGCAGACTCTGGAAACGGTTCGCAATGTTCGTGGTGGTCCACTTCAGGATCTTTGCGACCATTAACTTCGTTATTGGCTCGCGAGTCGCGAGCTCGCCGAGCTGCAAGCTAAGTGACCCTTAAATTCAGGCAGCGTGTCTCTGTCTGCCGTCCGTCTGTCGGCTAAACTTGCAGCTCGCCAGCTTGTCGCCTACCGGCTTGTTGCTTTTATTACAGAAACGTTTGATTCTGAGACGTGTGCGGACAGCGGACCTGTAGTGGTGATGCTGTAGGGCGGCGGTAATGTTGCACAGCCGACGACGCTGTAGACGCTTGCACTGGCTTCACTAGCCGCTAGATGACTGGTGGCCAGACTTGCTAGTGTCGACTGCGACGCCTCCGCTTCCAACACCTCTCTCATGACTGACAGCACACGAGGCGCCGCCTGACATGTCGCGCTGTCAACAATAGACCGAAGTTTACTGATAGATGTTCAAACGCCAACTCGCAGTAAACACGCACGTCTAAGAACATTTAAATATGAACAATAAGCCAGAACATTTTTTTTCTGTTTTAGCAGCATAAACAAACACCCGTTTTCCGTTAAGTAAATGAACGAATTCTTGTATTCCGGGTGACCACTTTTCAGAGCAGATGAGATTACTTGCTTTTTCCCGTAGCCTAGAGCATGGCAAAGATTCATCGATATACTGTTTAAAGCTACGGTCGACAGTCATGCTTCACGTTTACTATAAAAACACGCCAGTTACCCCGTGCGCTTTCAAGATTTATTACCTAGTGAATTGTGGCTGTAACTGCTGCAGAATGACACATTAAATGTCATGAAGTCATCGGTAGTTTAACTGCGATGAAACTGATTTCATTTTCTCCTGACTTTTTCCTGCCTTTTTTCATTTTTTTCTTCCCAGCCCTCTCCAGTGACCACTTTGAAATTCCCTGACATTTGCGGGTTTTTCATGTTTTCCAGGAGAGTGATCATCCCACATAAGACTCTATATATCAACACTGAAAGACAGAGTAGGCCTATAGCCTCTGTCTGCTAGAGTGATCTAAAGTCATATAGGCCTATAGGCTAAAGATCTGGTCTGTTTGGGGCAAGTTGGTTAAGACAGTGGTTGGTTAGAGAATAGCGTCGATGCGCTATACAAATGTATTTAGATTACAATTTACAATGGTCACGATTTTGTACCAGTATGTTGTATCTTCATAATCTGGCGGAGCCGCATCATCATCATCATCATCATTAGGCCTACTGGTAACTATGGCGACCTGCTGCTGCTGCTGACGCGTTGTTGATGACGTCACACGTTCACTCTCGGCCTGAGCCTATACACAGGCATCGTAACGTAACGTATTAATATCACTAAAAACTACGAGAGATTTTATCCTGAGCCGTTAACGGTGTTGTCACCCGACGAATACAAAGAACTCAATACGGCTAGTAGGCCTACTATCTTCTATAACGGTAAAGAATGCAATGGAAAACCCCGGAAAAGAAGAAACGGAGATCAGGGCCGCCCACTGGATTATGGCCAACTTTACGTTTGATAATAACGTTGGCTTTTGTACAGAATTAGCGAGCCACGCAGTTCATGAGACAGTTCGGCTACGTAATAACGCTTACTCAACTGAACTGACCAACGGGAGTTCAGTTCAGTTTAGTTACGTCGCTCTGTACGGGCCTTAAAGCACACGAACTCTCGTGACGAGCCATGCAGTGGCGTGACCGTCAATGGCATAAACCGTCTAGCAACAAGACAAAAGCTGACGACATGAATGTGCACTGCAGTTTACATCTTCATCTCCACTTATTTGTTCATAATAAAGCAAGACACACATCAGAGTACAACATGAGACCGCAGAACCGGACACACAAAGCACATTAGTGCACTAACAGTGGCCCTCAGGTAAGTGACACAGTAAGTATAGCAAATTAAGGAAATCTAACTAAACTACCAAACTATCACTATATCAGCCAATTCGGTTTCATACAAACGATTAGGCCTATAAATAGCATATTAGTAATACTCACAGTGAAGAACGAACAGCGCTGAACGAAGCCAGTTGAACGACAGAATTTGCGTAGTAAAATAACTGCATAAACCTATATGCAACAACAACAACTACTACTACTACTAAATACTATCACAGGCTGAACGGTAGTTCAAGCCCTGTGTTAACGGCGACTTCTCTTTCTTATGGGAAAGCCAAAAATTCGACCTCCCACAGAATCAAAACCCCTGACCCGCTTGAGATAAAATTTGGCACGGTTGATTACGTCGTCGAGGGGACCCGTCATGCAAAATTTTATGCAAATCTGCACAAGGGGGGCTTCCCGGCAAATGGGTGAAATATACGCAAAAAATTTTTCTATCCATATACCTTTTTTTCAGAAACTCACCTACAGGTCAGACCCTTCGGCCGATTTTTTCGCGCGATGGCTCAAACGACGCGGTCTCGCGCAAGGATGTGCCTTTTGGGGGTTAAAAAATTTGAAATTAATATTTAACGTATTCATTCGCAAAAATCGAAAAAATTACAATGGGGCCTATGGGGAAAATTAAGCAATTCTTTAAACGGTCATAACTTTGGCTGTGTATAAGAT
>Ga0056128_1000888_pt1 | contig 30578 bp, 12 predicted proteins | sample WorMetLIZISLAND2_FD_71113 | JGI IMG/M metagenome (GOLD analysis project Ga0056128, IMG submission 71113) | Marine gutless worms symbiont microbial communities from Max Planck institute for Marine Microbiology, Germany - Olavius geniculatus... ...
TTAAACTGCGGTTATTTGACAATCGAATGAATTCGAGTAACTAAACTGTAGTTTTCGTTTCATCACTACTGTAAATAAATAATTATTTCGATTTTCGATGACATGCTAATAGATTTCTATGCTACCTATGACGTCAGTTATTGTTGATTATACGTTTAAAAATCTGTTTCTAACTTTCTATATTAGACAGGCAGGGCCCCTCAAACGTCGCGAGGCCTGTGATAACTTAACCCCCTATTCTCCCTCTCGATGGGACTGGGTGCATTAATTTACGCGTTAATTAATGCATTAAAAAAATTAATGCACTGCGTTAATGCGTTAAAAAAATTAATGCCTTGACAGCTCTAATATACATTTACGATTTCATTAAATTATAATGAGTGACTCCGTCTGTATATTATGTCACTAGTCTAATTAGTGCTAATATGCACTTCAAAACTTGTAAAAAAATTTTTGAATAAATGCCGTTGCAGGAATATTTTGTCAAGAGTCTTTTGACGTACTTTCTGATGCACGTCTGAATTTTTTTTTTGTATTTTTCTCGATATTTCTCTCTAAACGTCATTTTGTTGATTGTGTTTTAGGGTTTAAAGGCAAGATGAAGCCAAACCTTTTGAAGCAGGAAACGCAAAGCCTCGCCTGTGCCCTGCGCATTCTGTTCCGAATGTATGCGGACGATCAGCGCCAGGCTCACATTGCCCCAGTCCAGGACTTGCTTATCAGGTACTTAAACAGTGGTTGTTTTTGTTTTTGCCTGACCCGCAGCCATTTTGCAAATAGTGACCTTAGTTGGGGTTGTTATTGGATATTTTTCCAATTAGCTGGCAAAATATTACCCAAGGCCAAAGGCCGAGAATTATGTTTCGCCAGCTTTGAGGAAAAAATTCCAATAATATTCGCTGATACCAGTTAGCTCTTTATTTTATTATATCTTGCAGTACAAAGGCACTGGTGCATTTTATGGTGTTTGTTAAATGTCATCCAAATGAATCAACAAAGCAGTTTCATTACATTTGTCTGCTGAATAAAAATGCCTGTCTTATTCTGATTGGCTTGAGTTAATCTGATATTATTTGTCAATAAGTGTTTTTAATATTCAAAAGATATTAATTTCATCAAAATTATTTTATATTTTGACGAGAGATAACGCCTGTTTACACCAAAAAATTACAATCTAAGTTTTCCTTAGGGTGAACACATTGAATATTAATATCCTTTGTGAATTTTCAGTTTTGACTACAGGTTGACTCTAGCCATCTTTATGGTATTATTTCAGACTGTGAGAGTGTGTTTGTTACCGAGCCAGCACAGTTTGTTGAAGCGTGAGTGCTGGGCAATGTGTAGGGTTGGCAAGGACGCGCTTAGTTACTTCCTATCTCTGCAGTCGGACAGCCATCGTGAAGCATGGTCCAGTCTCGTTCTGCTGTTTCTAACCAGAGTCCTCAAGCTCTCTGCTGACCGAGTACGTTGCCTCTCTGTGTCTTGAGCTAACTGTCTGTTTAGTCTTGCTGTATGGTAGATTGATAATCAAGAGTCTGATATCAGGTAGTTCTCAGCTACGTTGTTAAAATAGGATTCCAAGTCAAGCTCGGCTCGGCTATGTATGCAGCTTTTTGACACATTGCGGCGCATTGTGGCTAACTGTTAAATTGCATCTACTAGTGGTCATCTTACTTACTTACTTACATATGACACTGGTTGTATTACAAGCAATGGCTGGTTAAAAGATAAGTACAGGTACCAGTATGTCAATGGTCATATGATATAAATTAGTTCCATTGTAAAGAATTCTGGGCCATATGCATAACACTTGCCAATCTCAGGTGTTATGCATAAGGCCCCAGTTTTTTTTACAATGAATCCGTGGCAGTATGCGTAACACTTGTCATTAGTGTGGAATTAAGGCCTATGACTCAGCTAATTATTTTGGGACTAGCAGCTTAAGATCCAACCCACATTCACTATTCTACACCATAGTCCATAAAAAATGTGGCACTTTACTTTTGCACATATCTTTGCCAATTAATGACCAATTTTCAAAATTCTTTCACCGACACACACTGCGTACAAATTGCAGTAATGTGGTTATTATATATTCCACCACACCATAATTGCATCTCTACGCTACCTTGTGAAATATAAATGTAATGAAAAACTAACGATAATAACGAACATTTAGGAAAATGGAAAACAACACTTCATACCAACATTGCAGTGAATGACCCACACAGTTTATTGTCATACAGATCATTAGCCGCAATGTTGGTCTGAGGTGTTTTTTTTTGTTCATTTACCAAAATGTTTGTTTCTTATCATTATACATTCATATTTCATTTGTATTTCACAAGGTAGTGTAGAGACGCATTCATGGTGTGGTGGGATATATAATAACCACATTATTGCAAATTGTCTGCAGAGTGTGCCAGTGAAAGAATTTTGAAAATCTGATGATAATTAGTGAACATATGGACAGAAGTAAAGTGCCACGTTTTTTATGGACCACCTTGTAGAACCGTGGCTATCTGGTTGTGATGTAGTTGATGCTGGGCTTTGGAGCATCTGTTTACCAGCTGTGAACTGTATGATCTGTGTCGTGTGGTGTTCAGTTTCAGGTTCATGCATCGGAGTACTATCCATATCTGTGCGATATCGTTTTGTGTGACTTGAAGTCCGAGCTACGATTAATTGTTCGAAAGTTTTTTCTCCGCACCGGCACAGCATTTAGCATCACAACGACATCAGCCAGTTAGTGTCTGGTGTGTTACGCGATGCGTTACAGTTGTTTGGGACCAGGAACACAGTGCTTTGTCAGATTTAGATGCAATGTTACAAGCACAGTTTGTTAGAAAGAATTCCTGTGATTTTACAGACAGTTTCTGACTACTGTTTCATATCGTACACTGTGTGGGAATCATTGGAAGTTTTATGTGCTGGCTGTCAGTGATAAATTAACCATTATGTCAGGCACACATGCACTGGGCTCATCAAATGGAGGTCTCATCAGAACTAAAGAAAAATTAAGGGAGACAGCATTTCATATTCATATATGTTTCAGAAATTTCATATCTGTAAAAAAATTGTTGCCACCGTGATCTGTTGAAAGATAAGCCAGTTGTAGTTATAATTTTGTCAAATTTTTAATTGTCTGACCTCACAGTAACTGCTGCCTTCTACACTGAAGAGCTGACAATTTTTACAGGGCCGCTACCGTAGTGACAGTGAAAGAATTTCTAATAATAGCTCAATACAGTATGAAGCTATGAAATTTATCACAATTATCATTATCGGCTTCTTTTTGTGGTCCGTGTGCCAAGCATATGATGTATATTTTTGTTTGCATATGTGCTTTTAAAAAATTATTTTATGACATATTTTTCAAGGCACTTTCGGCTAATGTGTATTAGTCAGCCAGATGTGTAGATTTATGTTAGTGATTTAATTTGTTACTATTGTATTCGGAATTCAGTTTATTTACACTATTGCCTGCTCACTCAGTTTCATTGGCATTGAGATTTGCTGTGATCTGTGAATGTTTCAATGGGTTTATCCAAAATTTTACTTATTCAGCATCAGTTTGAATTTTCCTTTCATGAAGTTAGTGTCATTTATTACCAGTTTAGCAGTTTCTGTGCTGCTTCAGCCTTTGTGCTTTCTTTTGACCGGTAAACTGTACACAAAATAGAAAGATGGCACTACCAGTCAGAATGGCTTGCATTATTTGCTTTTCTGTTGACATGTTCATAAAATTATCTGCAGTCATTGAACAGCAGTGTGAATCTACTAACAATTAAAAGTTCATTTTGGGAGGACACAAGTTAGTGTTTTATCGTTTGGCTGTACAGAAACTGAAAGTACTTTTTTGTAATTTGTAACAGAAATCTAGATTTATTTATAAATATTGACACAAGGAAATTTAAGCATAAGTAATAATTTGAAATGTAAAATGTGAAATAAAGTTAGCACGTTATTATGTAGAAAATACTAGTGTGTGGACATAGCATCTCCAGTGCTAGAGCACTGCTCCCGTTGTCCGTCCAATCACGGTTGTCACGATGTTGATTTTCTTCCGACAACAGCTGCACTGTTGGGCAAAGGTTGTTATAGTACGTATGTGCCTAACGATTAACTCATTGATGAAAATAATTTTAGTGCTTATTTTATTATTACTGACATGTATGTTGTTACGTCACCATTGATTTTATTGTAATTTGTAGACATGTCGGCACTATATTCTGTACAGCAGTAAAATTCACTTGTTCATATTAGGGAGCATTATCCTTAGTATAACGCGTGTCGCATGCACAGTACATTTACTGTATAATAGTTTAATTTGCATTCCATTGAGCAAGTGCTACCTCTGTTCTGTGGGTGACTTGCTTGTGATAAGGAATTATATGTGTAATACTCTGTATGCGGAAATGCGTTGTTTTATCGATAATAGTGCCATTTGTCGAAACTACCAGATGAGGAGCAGGTAGTGATTGCAACTAATGGCCACAAATCTGCCATATTTTGATCATAACTTTTAAAGTAATTTAGACCACTGTTGTCCTCAGTACTTTTAAAAAGCCTTTGCCTGCTGATATCTGAGTGCAAGAGAGCAACCATATTAGTTTCAGATATGGACTGATTTTACAAACTTTTCAGATAATTAAATTTTGCAGTGAGCTGTTCATTAGATCCCACCAAGTTCACATGATTCTACTATACCCTGTGAAATATTGTACAGGGTGGGCCGGAAAAATGTCCAAACTTGTTTTTGTCAGAATGTCGCCAAATCTCCACCAAATATGAGAATTTTTGGCATATGGATGGCCGAGAGCAGTGATTTTCAATCGAGGTTCCGCGGAACTCAAGGGTTCTGCCAGCATCTGCCAAGGGTTCCGCGACTGGTCAATAAGTAACATAATTTAATATAACCTAGTGGGCAAAATTACGTCAGACCAGACCATAAAAGTACTAAGCACAAAATATTTAGTTCAAAATTAGCACTTCTATTCTATCTGTCTATTTTTGCATATTGTTGAATACTTTTTCTTGCTGTTAACAGTCTTAACGTATTTGCATTAAACAATGAACACTAAGGTAGGCCTATTAATGTTAGTGATGAAAGAATTTCAATTCCTAAAACGTTCTGCTTGCAAAACCCTCACACAGCAGTGCAGCTAGCTGCCCGAGGGCTTCCATGTAAAACGTAAAAGATCCGATGATAATTTTTTGTGTTGGTGAAAAGGGGCTAAACGGCCATTGGCGACCGCCTTATAGGATGTATTTGGTTAAATACTATAACGATTTGCTGTCTACATGTGAAATAAAATTACAGTCAAATTAAACAAGTCTTTGCCTGCAGCTTAATCGTCGGTTTAAGGCGGCTTTGCCACCAGATCCTCAATAATTCCAACTCCATTGGGGACATTGGTCTCCACAGACACCCCGAAACTTCTACCTAGCCTATGTCGCTGAACTCACAGATCATCGCATAAATGCATGGGGTTCCGTAAATGATCTTCACGCTTGTGTAGGGCTCCGTTGCTGCAAAAAGGTTGAAAAACACTGTAAGGTATACTCATTGTCCACCTCACCTAATTTATGTCAACGCACTACCATGTGAAATGCAGATGTTCCAAATTGTTGCATAATGCTGAGTTGTGCCTGTAAAGTTGGAGTGACTTGATTAACCACAAAATAAACTAAAATTTGATTTATTTAACAAAATTATAAGTTTTTGTAACAACTTGCTTACAAATTATCAGAATTTATGCCCAAAATATACACAGTGGCTTTGAGGTGACACTGCGGCTGATAGCGGCATTAACAATCAACTGATCAAACTACAGAGCACTCATTCACGGATTAGACGTGTTTTGAGATGATCAGTCAGCTGTTTTGTTGTCTGCTATTTTCAGCGAAAAATATTTAATATTACAAAATTTTTAAATCACGTAGCGCCCTCTGTCGAATTAATAATGAAAAGGTGAGCAATTTGATACTGATAATCACCGCATAATGTAACAAATTGGAGCATCTGCATTTTACACGGTAGTGTTGACATAAATAAGGCGAATTGGAAAATGAGTGTACCTCATATTTCTATCGTCTTGACCATCCGTGTGCCAAAAATTAGCAAATTTGGTGTAGATTTGACGAAGTTCTGACAAAAACAAGTTGGGACATTCTTTGGCCCACCCTGTACGAGGGTCATCCCAAAAGTTTCTGACTTCAACATATTAGACAATAATATTTTCTACAATCTATACATCAGTGAAACGTACATCCTTTACGAACTCTAACGAGTTGGTTACGGATATGACGTCTTTGTAATTTATGACGTCATATAGCTCTAAACCGAAATGATTTGGACTGCTAAAGCAAACAGCATAGAATCAGTCTCACTGTTGCATGACAATTTTCCAGTCTGTAGCTAGGTTTACCAAAGTGGAACCCCGTGGCATCTGATTTTGTGAAAGCCCTAACAAATACGTTTGTGAATTTCTCATTTGCATATGTGAATAAACAATAGCCTACATTTGTGCTAGCCACAAATAAGAGCATTTCAGTCAATTACAACTTCATGCAAATACAAGGGGCATTCAAAAAGTTTTGAGCCTCAATATTTTGGACAAAAATTTTTTATTGTCTATATATCAGTAAATGGTATCTACCTTGCATATTCGTGTGAGCAGATTGTGGAAGTGACGTCATTGTAATTTATGACGTCATACAGCATTAAGCTGAAACGATTTGGTGCACTAACACAAGCAGCATTTGAATCAGGCTGATTGTTGCATGAAACTTTTTCAGTCTGTAGCTGGATTTACCAAAGTGTAGCTCCTTGGCATCTGATTTTACGAAAGCCCTGACATCTACGTTCATGAATTCCTCATTTGGGTCTGTAAATATACTATAGCCTAATCTGTGGTAGCTGCAAATCAAAGCACTAAAGCCAAAATACGATGCAATGCCAATATCTGATGGCATCAGAAAAATTTTACTAAAAATTTAACTGTTAATTATATCAGTTGTGTTAATAAAAGGCCAATCAGAATTTGTGATTAGTTACATCGGCCCTTAGTGGGCAGGGGGCTGGGAGGGGCCCGGGAGCAAGCCCTGCACAATTTCCCCAAATTTCAGTACTGCAGTGCAGTCCAAAGTCTAGTTACCCAGCTGGCTGTTCATTACTATGACTTGTACACCAAGACCACTCTGCATACAGCAACGACCTTACGTCCAGTGTCTATTATCTGTTTTGAAATTTGATAATGATGGTGTCCACTATCCATGATGATGAATGACTCGAGCGTCTTTCGTGGATGCTGGAAATCGGTTCTGTTTAATGCTCTGTGACGTCATGAATTACAATGACGTCATATCCGCAACAGACTCATTAGCGTTCGTAAAGGATGTACGTTTCACTGATGTATAGATTGTGGAAAATGTTGTCTAATAGGTTGAGGCCAGAAACTGGGATGGCCCTCGTAAATACACACTGAAAAGAATGTTCCTAGTATTTGCAACAGAAAGAACCAACACACCAGTCAATCAATCAACACACCAGACAGCACGGCGAGAACTGATAATTTTTTCAGCACTGCGCTGGTAATCTTCATCACAACAATTTACAGTGTTCACTTGAACATTTCAGTCGCTTCACGATTCCAGCGTATAACATGGTAACAGCCTCTAAATGTTTTCAAATGAATATGACCCAGGGCTCAAAGTGGCACGGTATGGACAGGTATGGCACACCGGCACTTTCTTGGCTGCCTGGAAAGCATACCAGCACTTCTATTCTGAGAATAGTCATACCGATACTCTTTGTAGGCCATTTTGTAAGATTTAGGCAAGTGGTCGCTGATGTTGGGATCGATCAGTGGCCAAAATAACGCTAGCTTCAGAGGAGGAAAGGAAGAAAAGCACAGCAACCATACTGGCATTTATTTTTCCCACTGCGAGCCCTTGTCATGACTAACCCACAGGGCAATATATTACTACATGAATACCGCTAATGACAACAGCATCAAAAATCGAGCATATATAACAGCCAGCAAGTATGACAAGTATTATACATGAAAAGAAAGCTGAAATTGCAGGTGCACAGTCTTGCACATATAGACCGGAAAAGAATAAGACTGGACAAAACTTTAACGACACACTACGGATATTATTTGAATGAATGTATGCCAATGAACTGACTATATCAACATGCGTGACATTTTATTGAGTATATACAGAAAAACAACTGTCCCGAGTAACTGTCATCACATCTGGTCTATTTAACATACTCCAGCACCAATATGATGCAAATAAACACAACAAGCAATCAGTGTTAAGGATAGTGCAAACGCACATCATTCACTGTACCGTAGGATAAACATTAAACAATTACAAATTTCACAGTGTCAATGACACTATAATATACACTCTTAATAACCTTATGATTCTAAGGAAATATTATTATCGTTATCGGAACAGTGTAAACACTGTTGCAGTTTACTGTGCACCACAGTCTGTTATTCTGATATCGTCTTTCAAGTAATGCGAAATACAAATCACAGAAAAACAACAGCAACAGTTCAAATAAAGCATTGCATTTGCAAATGCATCGCTACACCGGATATTGTTGGTAACTCATCAGTCTTAAGATTTTAATAACTCACCACAACTAAAGCACATTAGGGTTTGTACACCACATCTGGAAAGCGCTGGAATTCAAAAGCTAAAACTTGCCAAGTTGGAAAGTTCTGGAAGAAGGCCACGCTCCTGGAATTCTCTGGGAAAAAATGTTACGGAGTCCTGGACTTTTAATGAGACTAAAATTAATGTTTAATTAGTTCGCTAAGAAAAAGCACTGTAAACTAACTTATGTCCTAAGTGCACCAACTTGCTCAAAACACCTGAAACCAGCATCATACAGTCCATAATATTGGCCGTGATTCTTACTGGAAAGAACAGTATTTTGGTCCTGGAAAACCCTAGAATAGTGCTTTAGGATCCTGCAAAGTCATGAAAAACAGTGCTGTGCTGGCAAACTTGTCGATTTAATGAACCATGGTTACTGGGCAATCAGTGTAACAGACCAAAGCCATGAATCTGCAGTCGCTGTACATGGGCGTAGATCTTCAACGCAGGTCCGAGCTTGAAAGACATGCCGGACAACACATCATTGCGAGTCATCAGCAACAACGCTTTCCCATCAATCTCCTACAATGTGAAATTTAGTTCCTTTTTTATCAGCACAAAAAGTGCTGTATTTAAACTCAATTATGTAGCTATACACGGTGTTTCATAAAAACAGACCTCTTTTTCTTTCTTTCATAATTCACTCAAATGATGATCAATTAACTTGCACGAAAGTTTTATCAGTTGTAGCTGAAGAAATACTAATTCAAAATATTTTCACAAAATATGGCTGTTGATTAATTATTCTTTTCGTGACATAAAGCTGACGTCATAATGTGTCGTGAGTACAAGCTTGCATGTCTCAACTGGTGCATCAGTTACTACCCTGCTCCGATGGTGAACTTAATCTGGTTTGCTGATGACAAATTCTTGAATTTATACAGTTGCAGCCACAAAAAACATGCATAGCAATCGCATTTGCATGTCTGACATCAGCATTACGTCATGGCTAGAAAAGAATATTTAATCAACTGCCATATTTTGTTGACATATTTTGAATTAGTATTTCTTCAGCTACAAACAGTACAAATTTTGTGTAAATTGATCATCATTTAAGGAAATTATGAAAAAAGAAGAAGGGGTCAATATTTTTATTAAACACCGTGTATGGTATTTACTGTCAGATGTTATGAACACAGCATTTATTGAAAGTTACTCGAACCAAAAGCACAACAAAAATAAAATACATCACCTCTGCAAGTAATTTTTGCATAGACTCTATGACATTGTAAGAAAATCTCAGTACATTCTTAGCAAATCTTAAGTTTACTACCTGCAATACACAGACTCAGCTATTTCATTCATATCGATCACACATTCCAAACAAAAAAAAGACTATCCAAAAATAAACATTAAACAAACACTAAAAGCAACAACAGAAGCAATTTCAACAAGAAGCCCAACTGTCGCTACGGCAGCTTACCGTACCTGCCTACAACTGAAAGCCTGCAAATGTGAATGCAGGTTTTTACTAGACAGCTTATCAATAAATCCGGACACAACCTGGTATCATATGGACAATACATGTATGGTCAGCTGAAAAGCAGTTTATGTATGAAATATATACTGTCAGAACGAGTTATCCGTGACTCCTGGGAATTGAAATTCTCGTATCGAGAAATAAAATTCTCAAGAATTAATTTCCCTACAGTAGCATGAATATCAAATCAAGCACGAACTACTCACCTCAGCCCGAAATGTTTCCGCCTGCTCAGCAAACCCAATGTCAGTGAAATACTTTGCCACATCGGCCACTGACCAGTCCAAAGCATCAGGAGTCTCACCCGCTAACGTCGTCGACAATTTCGGAAGAGTTACAACTGCGTCACTGTTTGCTGCCACAGGTGACCTGATTTACAGTACAAAAACACTGCGGTATGACAAATAATAAATGGCAATAGAACAAAGTTATTTTTTAAGAAAGAATAATAAAGTTTAACAAAATAAAAACAGTTCTGCAATACATACACACCATTTTAATAGCCATTCCCAAGTAAACCTTAGTTTGCATCCTTGATTTTTAGATTAACGAAAGTTTTGATGCAAAAGCGAAAACTTTTGCAGTACAGATGCCCTTTCTGACGCCCAAGCAACAGCAACAAAGCATGTATTCATTCACCTGCAGTCAACAAAGCAGCTTACGTGTCTTTTGGAATTATTTCTTCTTTGAAATGAACAGGCGAATCATTCGGTGTAGGCAAACACGAAGTCTCACAACAATCTGTACAGACATTCAGCATGAAGCTTCACACTGAGCTGTGTTGGTTTCAGCATTGATAAATAACTGCAAAATTTATTGCCAGAAAATACTTGAAAAGCACAAACTTCTACAAAGAATGTTAAGCTGATAAATTATACTGATAATTGGATGTTATCACACTCACTGCTAACATCGTCAGCACTGCAGTTCTAACACTTCAAACATGCTGGGTAATAGTGTAGCCTAATTTCACACGCTACAACTGAGCAGAGAAAAAATTCTTGGACTCCCCACAAAAACTATAAAATCTAGAAAGCTTTCATCAACTGAACATTTTAAAAACTGCCAAACTGAAACTTTTGCACTATTCCTTCTCGAACACATTGAAGAAAACAGGTAAGATGGACATATCACTGTTCAGATGCAATTCAATGCACACAGTCAACGACAAGTACATTCACTTGCAGAATGGATTCAGAGTTTATAAACCAAGTAGCAACTCATCAGCACAAGAATGCCACATGTCTGAAATACATTCCCATGCTCAAGGGCACACTGCGCAATCAAGCCTCTAATTTTGCCAAGTGGGAGTCAACTACTTTAGCCCCTGAGAAACAGCTACTGCTTTTCTCTCATAACATAAATGGCATGTGAGTGATATGACTGTAATAAAATGTTTACAGTTACCATCGACTTTGCTGTCACTGTTTGTCATGACAACATCTGGAGGGTCTTCCGCCGGCTGTGTAGACTTAGCTTCAAGTTCGGCAACACAGCGACAGCAAACCCACTGATCTGAAATACCATCATAATTCCAATGCATTACAAGCCACTGGCTACTATCAGAGGCTGGTTTGCATTAAAACGTTGTCAAATTGCCATATTAAAACTTCTCTCTGTATTTCAAGTACACTACATCATGCCTGTATCAAAGCAAGTGACTTAGACCCCGGCTTGTATTAAGAGACCCAAATGTAAAATTTGTTTTTCTCCGAAATTAGTCTAAAAAACACAACGCTTTTCCTGTGCAATGTGCATGAAAACAATTACCATACATATCAACTTTCCGGTTTGCCTAATCCTATTCCAAATTCCAAAACACTCAAATCTAGCATTTTCACTGTGTGCTCCAGCACTGGTGGCTGTGAGTCAGATTCTGCTGGACTTCCCATTACTTCAGATTATGTGGTAAATGACAACCTGCGATTCCAGCTATAAGAAATGAAATTTCTGCGCAATTGCTTCAAAACCAGATTTTAATTCACCAATGACACTATGCTATACAACCGTTAATACACATCCCAGTTAAATTATGAGACACAGAGCATTTACAGCAAACCTGTTGGTTTTTCCAGAACCGGTGGCTTATGACAGTTCATGTGATAGCCTTTATCACATGAATCACAGAATAACATTTCATCCTGTAACACCACCAACAACATGCACTTTTTACAAAACCTAGTTTCAATTAACTTTTTGCTGACATCAACAAAGAAATTCTTGTATGCAAAAAAAAACAACTTTGGATGTGATCAGATCTCAAAAATCCGGCGAATAAAAAAAACTAGATAATCGATGCAACTGCTCTTCTAATGGCAAAATAAATGTGGATAATGCTTCAGGATCCACAGTAAAATCTGCATAGGCACCGAAATCTAAAAAGTTCTTGCTTTGGCCATGTCCAATCTCTCCAAAAAATTCCATCAAAATCTGTTGATGATTTCTAAGTAGTCCAACTGACAAACAGTGGGACACAAAAACATTTTGGCAGAAGTAATTTATCTGGTGTGCTTCAAGTAGAACCTTTTACTTTAGTCACAACAAAATTTAAATCTAGTAATAACTAGATCAATATGATTTTAGGCACTAGATATTCAAATACGATATCTAGTAGGAAAAATATCCATCCAGCCTACTCATAACAATACATTACAGGATATCAAATACAGTTCATGTGTTCCACTGAATGATATGATAATATTCAACAATCAAGATAAACTAAGACTAAAACTCACTGCATATCCTGAATCGGCACACACATTGCATGTCTTGCAATCAATGCACTGCCATGGAGATCGTGCAGCACGACGCGCCAGATCCTTGCTCAAGTCCATACATGACGGATGAACTGCAATACCACATCAAAGTCAAACTCTACCTCCCATATGTCAATCAGGTAACTCCCTACAGCTGGCACTCAGGAATAGATTACGTACAAAAACTTAGTATATACTGAGATCTTTCACATGTTGAAAATTAACAGAAAAATGCCATTTTGTAACTTATTAATGGTACAACCCTCTTATAATGATACAGTCTTTAGCTATATAAATGCAGCACACTGCAAAAATATAGTACACAACAAACTCGAATTTTCAAAAAAAAAGAACACAGTACCAGTACACAAGACTCAAGACTACCAAAAACACTACACTTAACAAAGAAAAAGAAGCACTCATCGCATAAATAAATTAACAGCAAACTTAATTATCCAAAACTAAATACACACTGGCATGAAAGCTGTGGAGCAACACAGCAGCTTTTCATACCATATAAAACAGCTGCAAAATAAAAGAATACTGGCAGTGTATTTGTAAACAATCAGACCATGTTAAATGTACTGACTATTTGCATGGCAATCTTTACAGACAAGCAGATCTTCGGTGTTTCCGTGGCGATTAGTTGACGACTGGCAGTAAGAACACTTGACAGCATCATTATCCGCAGCAGCAGATAGTGTCGCAGCAGTTTCTGTTGACAAAGATGTGTCTGCCTCATCTGAACGAGACTTCTTAGCCGATTCCGCTTCCTGATCGACACTTTTTCTCAACTTTGGCTGAAAAACGTTACTCAACACTTTAAAACCTTAACGAGACCCAGCTTTCAGCAACAATGGAACAGCTTACAAAAGCTTCGTGCAATGCAGTATGAAGGCACTGATAACAGCCAGCCAACTAACATTTAAATCAAATGTGCTCAAAGTCAAAACACCAATACTGGAAGTGCATCTCTGACAGGCTCTGTCCTAGCTAAACTACATCAAACAGGTAAGAAGTAATTTAAGTCTAATATCCAAATGCAAATTTACATCGAAATTCGACATAAAGCCTGTGCTTACTTAAGCCACCAGTAATTCTGGTGGCTTCGGTGAATAAAGTAATCACACCTCACACAGATTCAATGCCAAAAAATAACCATTACAACTATCAAGCATAACAAAACAAGAATACAGTAAAACAAGAAAGTGAACCTTTCGTTTGCCTCCAAATCTTTTCTGTGAACTACTTTTGGCCGAGCTCACTGGCACAGTAGATGAGTCACTAACTGCGATGTTGTTATTCACAGTAGTAGCAGGCTCAGTCACAGCAGCAGACTTTCCAGCCAAACTACGAAGTTTATCTTCATTTTTCGGTCGGCCAGGTCCACGTTTCTGCAACTGCTCACTTGTCGCCATGCTGACTTCCTCTTTGTGCAAAGTATACGAGCCGTCCGTCAGTTCAGCGAGAGTACCTCGGTTAACTTCGACTGCAGCAGCTGTTTTTATTGCTTCCATCGAATCAGCTGCATCCGTTCCCCACTTCTCACCAATCCAGCTTTGTATCTGATTCAGTGTTATGCCGCCGTTTTCTTTTGACACCACAACGTCGACTGTTGATGAACTACTCGAACCGCTTGATGATAACTGACCCTTCTGTACAAAGCTGTTTGCTGCCTGGTGTATCAGGTTCCTCACGGCTTTTAACACTCGCCGTTCGGTTTGGTTTCGCTTTCGGCAGCTGACCGCAACTGCAGCTATTCTATCGGTACTGGTCAGCTGTTTGCGCCGCTTGGGCACTATGCGGTAGCTCACACGGTCCTTACGGTCGACTATGACGACAAGCTATTCGCTGACAAGGATGTTAAGCTCGGCACGAGTCTGTTCAATCGTCAACTTTTGCTGGCGCTGGGCCAGGTGACAGATCCGGCTGAGGTCAGGTAGCGCCTTCCGCTTCCGCAGTTGGTCAATCGCAGATAATATCAGACCGGCGTGTTCTGCCTTCGACCGCGTGCTAGTTCGAGGATAACCTGCTACACCTGATGACTTGCCGCCCCTCGAACCAGGCTTCATAACACAGAGCAGTCGCAAGAAGCAAAAATAACACACTTTGCGCTGTTTATCAACATGTTTTCGTTCGTCACGAGACACGACTAAATTTCGGAATGATCCCAGCTAGTGATGGGTAGATTATTCACCGAATTCACCGAAGCCACCAGAATTAGGCATATTGGTGGCCTGAGTAAGCACAGGCAAAAGCGAAAAGCCCTATAACGCTTGTCGCAACCACGGGTTATTTGCGGCACTTGCGAAACCTCAGCTAGCTCAGAAGAATGTCTCAGGGCGGGCTGCAAACCGTGGGCAAACAACTCTCTCATCATCCTCGTTTGATATGGGTCCTTGGAAAATGGTCCCTACCGACGGAGAAGGAACGTTAGCTGACTAGAAACGAGTTTGAGGAGGAAAATCGTAACCTAGGTCGCCTAGTATTTCCTCATACAGTTCAACTTCCACATCTGAGTCGTTGTTCATCATTACAGTAGCCTAGCAAAAACAAGAATTTTTCTGGAAAATAGTTTCAAAGTTTTATTACAGCAAGAACAAGGACAATAGTCTCATCCAAGCAAACAAGAAATGCAAAGTTCAGCTTCACAGATGGTTAGTTTCATAACGTTCGTCAACCATTTTAAGCAACGTTTAATTCCACAGAAAGTCAGTTTTACAAAGTTCAACAATCAGTTTCACTATCGCGTGTCAAGCCTCGTATCAAGAAAGATAGGAGACAGACAGACAATTACTAAAGAAAAGAAGACGTACAGTCGGTTGTTCACTATCTTACTAAAGATAGTCAGACAGACAATCTTTATCTCTGTGAATTAGACTATCGATGTTAACGAAAGCAACGTTAGGTTTATACGATAAGCCTAACGTTAACCTAATTTTTAAATGTTTTAGTATATAATATTTTGACTTAACTTCTAAGCCACCCGGCCCCATCTCTCACCGTTTCTGAAACGCGGCGACTATGCCTAACGCGATTTGTTGGCTAAAAATCACCAATTTTCCGTGCCCAGTCACCCACCTTTTTTTCTACCACAGATTTGAAGGCGTTTTTGCACTAGATCGCTGAAGTTGTGCGTATACAAAAAGCTGAGGTACTAAATTAATTATTGCCAATTTTGGTGTAACCCAACTTATTGTATGATTAGCGTATACATCAACGTTAAACCAGACGGACCGGCGGACAGACCACATACAGTAGCATAACCCGTCCATGCATGGCGCGGGTAAAAAAATAGCCAATACATTTGCAATATATAGAAATACATTCAGTTTGACTGCACGACTGCGACTACGCTTTTCAGCAACGTTTCAAATTCAAAGCCATCAACATTTTCTAAGTAGTTGGCTTTATTCACTTTGCCAAAAAATGTTTTGGTTTCTAATTCCAATGCACGAAAAACACCTTAGGCCTATCTGTACCACGTACAAAACATTTTACGTTTAATCTTGCCTCAAGCTACATTGTAGGCCCATAGCTGTCCGACACTTTGTCCGAACAGAGCGCGATTAAATACGAGTAAACGGTGATTCGCCATCTCTCACACCTGCGGTGTCTGTTCAAGCGAATACACTGCCGCCATTTTCATGTGTTCTATGTCCTATTGCGGTGAGTTAGCACAGTATGGGTTGCACTTGCACTATAATTCACTAAGCGCTGAAGCACTGGTTTCTATACTTTACTGCACTGTCCACTCACTCCACTGTCCAAGTACAGTTTATTATCACACTCTGCGTCTATAGGTTCACACGGACGTGCTGCTGCGTCAAAAATGACCTCCTGCGACTGCACTGGGCTACTTTTTCTATTCAATAAGCTTATAGCATACTTGGCCACTAACTGTGTAGAGCAGCTTTTCAATGCATCGTACTTCAAAGTGCTCAAATTGATAATAAACTATAGAAATGGCGTTAAAACGTCGTTGAAGTAAGGATTTCATTGGTTGTTGCATGTAGACCCCCCTACTGTTAAGTTAGACATATTATATGACGCAAGAAAGTCCCCATGGTTGGCCTTTGCAAAATGTCAGGGAACGGATTTATAAAAAAATTTTCACAAAAAATGTTTTTGACAAATATCTTTCTTATTTCTGTGTTTTGAGTTTATTTTCAATATTTTTGCATGCGGATAGAAGTCACAAAAATTATAACTGAATAATTCTAGATCAAATTTTGGTGATAGGCTTACTGTACATGACATAACGTTAGACCTAATATTGAACCTAATATCATAATATGACTTATTGGCCGAGCGTTAGGTGATCGTTGGGTACGATATGTCGTCTGTCGGTCGTTTGTATTGTGGCTAAACTGTACGTCGTAGACGTCGGCGATAATACCGTTGAATAGGGCGATGACAAGTTTCTATATGCGACCATACGCGTTTCTATCTGCAGCGGCTTGGCCGCAATTATGAATGCAAAGTTGTTGCCTGCACTAACGTGCGCCGATCGTATCTTTGTGTTGATCGTAGCGTGCGATATACCGTAGCAGCGTCGCCATAGTGTGTATGAGACTGCAGTCACTCTTGGAAATCGCTTTGTTTCCACGACCGGAAGTCGGATGCTGGTTTACGGAATTCGGATTACGATCGGACCACCATATAGCGATAGCTAAGCTGTTTGTCTAAGTTTTATATGATGCCTTCAAAATAAAGCACCGAAGTACCTGTTCGACCACTACATCCCAGTCTCCGATGTCGTCAGTCGACAGCATCTGAGATCTGCCAGTCGACACTTCCTCACTGTTCCACGGTTTCGACGAAGCACGTTCGGCCGTCGGGCCTTCGCTGTTGGGGGTCCGATGGCTTGCAACTCATTACCGGACAATCTCCGTGATCCATCGCTCTGCAGCAGTGGTTTTAGGCGAGGCTTAAAACTGAACTTTTCAATAGAAATGTTTTATGATATTGCGTTATATAAATTTATTACTGACATTGACATTGACATATAATATATTAATAAACTTTTTAACGTCCTAATTGATTCGCTAATATGCCTATAATGTATGTTGCATTGCAAAGGAGTAAAATTGTTTAGAAATAATCTGTAACAATTTTGCGTATATACGATCAGCTATATTGTACTTGTATTAAATGACATTGTTTAACTAATGGTCAGAGTTCCAAAAATGTTTAACGATCGAAGGCATTAACAATTTAGCATCTTCTCTTAGGCCCCTATATTTTAGCCTTTAGAATGCACGTGTGTACATGTGCTCCGAAACTCTGAAATACAAGAGCGCGGTGCCTCAACTTTCGCTATGCTGCGGAGAGCATGGCGAATAAATTATAACGTTCGCATGTAGACCTATTACGTGGTGAACCATACGAAAAGTTAAAGGCGAATTTCGCATAATTACCTGCCCCCTGCAGGCATTGATAAGATTTATGAGGCACTGCAATCGACCAAGGTCGCCTATCTCTGAACCCCGCTCACGAGTAGTTGATTGGACTATGCATTTAAATACAATCGGCGTTCCTTGGATCGTTTGGTATCAAATAGGCTACAATATGCTTTAGACCTTGCGGGCTTGGGCTCAGTCAGTCGACGTTCTCATTGATATTCGATAGTTAGCTTTGGTGACTTGACTCCCGCTGTTTTATGTTGCGGAGTCATGCGGACGCTTCAAATAGACCTATCTTACTTTGCCCTGCAACCGCGCGGCGATATCCATTGACTACAGCGTGAAGCGTTTGGTCAGTTGTTCATTTTTCCACTGTCATCACCAGAAATTGAAAGTTCAAATGTAAAATTGTGAAAATCAGATTTTAGATTTTCTGCACTTTCCTCTCTCTTCACTGCTGTACAAACTGATGCAACCGACATTCTGACTCGACGTGGATCTTTTTTCTTATTTCGCTTATATCTCGCTTCTGTTTATCGCTTTTCTTCTTCATGCCAAATTCATGTAATTAAGGTCCCCTAGGTCTTAGTTCACTTCAGCGTACATTCTATCCCTGGTCGGCCGTTGCTAGTAGTGGTCTAGGAAGTAAACCAGTCCCTAATCCACTATCTGTGGACGAGCCCCAAAGCGTAGGTAAACTGGAAAAATTTCGGAAGGATCTTCTAAACAGGCCCGATGGACGACCATCCATATTACTTACGTCAGCGACCCAATACATTTCCGGTCGTTCCAGTTTCTACTCTAAGTGCACCTATCGCTAGCAGTAATATTGTCCGTAGTCAGCTTCCTACAGTGGCTGATCTAGCCGGAGAACAGGTTCAGTTTCCTACAGCAGAATAGCTGACTACCTATTGATCGGTTGCGGCTTTCACCTTTATTCTGTTCTGCGGCGACAAACGTATTTAGTATATTCAAACTGCGGAAGACGTGCAAGGGAGAAGTCGGAAACGGTCGTGAACTAATTCGTCAAAGTTTGTTTTGCATGGCCGGTGGGTCGATCGTCCGTCAGGGCCACAGCGTGGTTGGTGGTGTGGATTGTATTCTCAACAGTGTCGACAGCAATTTATTGAGCCTGCTGCGGGCTACCGTACAGTAACACGACAGCGACAGACAGAATGGGACGAGACGGTTTAAAATTAGTTTTCTCGCCGGCGTTGCTTACCAGGATTGGGCCGCGGTGTCTGGCCACTCATAACCCCCTGAACACAGCCGTCTAGAACAGAACCCTTCTCATTCTACCGATAATATGTGTCCCAGGTAGACTAAATAAATAATTTTAAAAATCTTAGTATTGTTAACAACAACCAAGTCTTGCTTACGTTACGCGGACGCGACAGAATGCTCTCGATTGGTTATGGGAGGGGGGTTGTCCTAGTCTGTGCCAGAGGGAGTTCCATCCTTCCTCGTCGGCAGAGGGGGGTTCTGTTCTAGGGGGTTATCTTTGGGGGGGCTTGGTCGTACTTTCGTGGACCGCCCTCGACGCAGGCAGTCGCAGTCACAGTGGGCGCCGTTCGCTGACTGCAGACTGCTATAGGCTGCGGCGTCAGAACGATTGCGCCGCGAACAGCAGCACTTGCTGTTGAGCGCCGTTTGCTTAAATACGTCGACTCGGATCGATTTCTCTGTCAGTCGATCGTCGATGTTTGTGAACGTTGGCGTTTTTGACTTACATCCTCAGTCGAGAGACTACATTTTTATTCAGCAGGCAGCAGCTTTTCACGATGATGGAATTGGTGACATCAGCTGATGAGTCTTGCTCGTTCACGTGTCGGTCTGCCTTCCCTACGTTTCCGTCACTCGACTGGTTAGTGATCATTCATCATCCGTTCCTATTATTTGAGTAATGAGTAGTTAACGTTGCTTTTTGACGTAGGCGATTGCTTTTTTAACATGCTTTTAATCTGTACAGAGCGGACGAAATGAACTGAAATGAATATCTGTTTTTCGCATTTAGTTCATTACATTTCATTTCATTTCATTCATTCTGTCTGTACCCGCCTTTAGTGAATGCGTGTTCTTAATTTTAACAGCGGTTTTAATGATTTCATAGTCTCATGTATTAAAATCCTAGTCGGTTAAAAAGAAGAAATTACTACTCATTTTGCTTAATGCCGACAGTGCCGACAAAATCGTGATATAATCTTAACCCGTGCAATACGTCGTGCATAGCCTACGATGCTACAAATTACGCTACATTAGGCCTACGTTCTCTGTTAGTTACTTGTAATGGCTTAACGCTCACGTAACAGCCGTCGCCGTCACACGCTAGGGTGCCGGTTCTAATGCGATCACGGCTATTTATTTCTACGTAGCACTTATAGAACTGTTAACGCGCACAGTAGGCCTACATGTATGTATAAGCTAATTACGAATCGCTGTTCACTTCGGGCGATTAATCTGCGTATGTGACGGTTGGAAACGGTGTTGTTCTGATATTGTCTTGCTGACAATGGTGACTGACTGCACATGTGATAGGATTGGTAAAATGCGTCAATAATGCTTTAATGCTTGTAATTGGTTGTTCGATTTAGGTCCATTGGGAACGACATGACTGTCGCAGCCTCCAACACCAGTGAAACGTTGGTAAGTAATGACTACTTATAAACTAGCCTATCGGCTTTGAGATAGGCCTATAAGAAACTGTAATGTTTAACTGATAGGCCTACACATCTGGTGCTGTATACCGGGTGGCGCAAAAAAAACGTCCCAAACTTTGCCTAACTATAAGGGCGCGTATACTTTATAGAGATAAATTTTTTTTCGCACATTTGTAGACCAATATGAACTCTTATTTGTAAATTTTAATGACCTCATTAATGACACTACTGAATGTTGCTTAATGACGTAAGACGAATTAAAAATCCAATTATGTAAAGACTGCATTCCATCACACCGCATCAAAACTCAAATTTCCTTCGACACAAAACGCCAGATTTCATCGGCTCACAAAAATGTACACCACATTCAACAGATTTGAATTTCCACTCATTATTTAGTTTGGGATAACTGGCAAAAAATTGTCTATGTCTATTAAGAAATGCGTAAACAATTTTTCAAACCTCAAAGATCTTCAGAATGTTATCAGAGACAAATGGCACGATGTCGACGTCAGACAACCAGAATCAGAAAAGCCATATAGCAGTGGAAAAAGCGTCTAGCAGCAGTAGCAAAGGAGAATGGAGGACCTATTCAGCACATATTCTGCTAATTAGTTGACTAATAATTCGGCCTACTGTGACGTTTTGGCGTAGCCTGCGTACAAGCGGCAACGCAAATGATGAACCGCTTGCAAAATTGCTTTATAGCGTGTGACGCTATTTTGTTTGTATCACGGCTAAGAGAGAAGTGTTTTAGGCGAAAATTCCAACACATATTCAAAGATGTTTTGTCATTACATACACGCTTTTGCACTGATACATTTTGACTGCTTGGGTGAATAATGCCTGCAAATGTTCAGGGACGGTTTTTGCGGCACCCGGTATTTATTCACCGGCTGCAAAGCTGATAACGTTTTTTACGTGCGAAAGCAGCTACTGCTTTCAGCGCGTCTTAGCCATCGCAATTCTGTCCGTCCGTCTGTCTGTCACACAGGTGGATCAGTTAAAAACGGTGCAAGATAGGATCACCAAATCTTTACCGTTGGCTGCCTGGAAGACTCTAGTTTCAGGAACCGTAAAGTTTTCTATAAATCCGAAGGGGGTCACCCCGAACGAGGGCAGTAAATGAGAGGGGGTGGGCATAATTTGCAATTTTCGCCAATAAGTCGCTGTATCTTAGTAACGGTGCAAGACAGGACCTAGGTTACTATTAATCACTAATAGGAAGTTGTACACTGGCTCTTGATTGGCGCCAAATTCAATGACCTTGAATGACCTTGAACGCCAAAATAAGGGGTTTTATGGATTTTTTTTGGCGATTTCGGGCTACGACACGCGTCTCGTGAGCATTAGCTCAAATTTCTTGCATTAAAAAATCGAGTCAACCATGGGCGGCGCTCGAAATCTAAAGCTGGGGCGGGCAAAAATGCAGGAGGGTCAAAGCCCCGGCAAGAGTCAGGGTACGGGAGCAATAATTTTTTGTGTGTGGGCCAAATGTCAATTTCATTCACTTGTTGTGCGCATAAAAAGACGTAGCGGGCTCTAGGGGTAGAGACCCTGGTCAGAGAGAAGGGGATCATGAGGCGACCCCCCCGAAACCGCAACATTTGTAGCTTTTAGACATTCAATAGTAGCCGCAAATATGCCTGCATTTTAATTTTGAAAAGGCAAACAAATCACATATGTCTATGTAGTCTTGCAGAAAAGACGTTTAATCAGTCACACCTTAGCATGTGTATGGTTATCAGAGGGCAATTTACGTATCACCATCAAAATTTCTTCTGGCGGAAACCGGGGACAAGGGTAAGGGAACGGGGGCTGCTAATTCTTCTGCCCCCCCCCCACCTCCGGCGCCGCCCACGTTATAATCACACTCGTGTTTCAACATATCGTAAACCGTGACGTTTTTCTTTTAAATATAAATGTTATTTTTCTCAGCAAATGCACAGCAGGCACGCTTAAATGTAACTTGCAGTGGGCAAGTTTACTTTTTTCGCGGTCGTCAAGAGTGTACTCTGCGAGTGTAACGAAGCATACCGTAATAAACTATACGGTACGCCGTACTGAAGCGTACTTATTTGTTGACTATATCGACGACGCATATGTTCTGCGTGGAACTGCGTGTGATAAACAGACGCGAGACGCGTTTCAGTCGTCATGCTTGACTGCAGTGAGATTATAACATTGGAGACACTGTGATGAGACCGTGAGAGATAGGATGACGAAGTAGATCATGAAATAAGATAAGCTACGATGCGTTACGGTAACGCACATCGTATGCGCTTAAAAGAACACAAGTAGCAAGCGAAGTCTCCGCAAAAAAAGCAAAATTGGCAAAACAAAATTTTAACATTTCACCAGCGAACTTTGCTGGCAATAGCAATAATTTAATAACGATAGTATAGTCGTGTTCTGTTTGCTGGTTAAACAGTAGGCTAGCTCGTATAAGCAGCTTATAGACGTGCGTGTCAGTTAAAATTTTACGTAATGCCAATTACTAGCTGTTGTCGCTTTGCTGCTATTTCTGATGCACGTCGCACGTATTCACGCTGTGTGTGTTCTCGCTGTTTGGATTTCAGCTAACGACTGTTGTCACAGTGTTGTCGACTTAACATATTAGCAGTAGCACATGGAAAAGCATTTGTGCACTGCACGTGTGTCTCGCATCAACCTAAATGAATAGCCTATGATAGATTGTAAGCCCTATAATGTGGCTTCAGTACCCACGAATCCTTTAACACGGACCTGTAAACTACATGAATTTCACCGAAAACTGTGACCGCATTTCACTCTGCAACAACATGCGTTCCGAGATTTCTTCTACGAACGGATTAAGTGAGAAAATTAATGATGAACGAATTATTAACAAATTCGTAGTCGCAATTATTTAAATGCACTTACACCCTTTGAACGATGATCCTGCATGGGCGAGGACGATCGTCATTGTTTGACACTTTAAGATTTGGACTGTTTGTAGGCCACGGAAAGCGGGATCTTTGAACGTCGTTTGACGCCAGTCGTTTCGGCACCTGGCGAGTATTGGAAGCAGCATGCGACTGCAGTGAACAGAGCTGATAGTTCGTCGCCAGGTTGCTGCGTACAGCATCATGACATGCGGCTGCCTGCAGCATGCGTGTCTGTTGACCTAGGTCACGCCGAGTGTCAGCTCTCGGACTCCCGTTCCACGTCCGACAGTCACCGAAACATTTGCACCAGCCAACAGCGTCCGTTTCTAACGGTAAGCATTTGGATCATCTGCGGAAATTATCTTCCAATAACAACTGTGTAATACAACTTACCTATATAATGATTTTTTTCCTTTTTTCGTGTATAGATACATGTACATCAATTTGTAACGATAACTGTTTTTTCACAGATTTATGTGGTATTCTAAGATTGTCTTGAAATTTGCAGTTATATTCTCGTTACATTTGTCAATAGTAACCATGTTTCTATCTGCAGCAGTTTGGCAGCAATTTTGAAATGCAACGTTGCTGCCTGCAGCCATCACCCACATGCGCCGAATTACCGTATCATATCCTAGCGTTGATTATAGCGTTCCAGTGTTCGTGATAAGTTACCTTGGGAGGGGTTGAACTTTTCGACGGTCGGAGACCAAACGAAATTGTGATATAAATCGTATGTATACAGTATATAGCTGACCCTCCTGTACATAATTTGACAGTGTGTTAGGGGGGGGGTTGTAAAAACAGTTGGGGGTTCAATCCCCTCAACCCCCCGGCAATTCAAACACTGTGGTGTTTCATATAACAGGGCAGGCATAGCGCGTATGGGACTGTAAATACTCCGAAAAATCGCTATCGTACCTACCGCGACCGGAAGCTGGACGCTGGCTTTCGGATATAGGCGGTACGGTCGGCCCACCCCAGCCACAGTCGGGCTTTCTGTATTCTTAGATCTACATGTAAGAACGGTCTTATCTAAATGCCGCTGTTGTGTTACGTAGAGTACGTCAGTAGCGCGGAGAATGGAAGACGTTCAGTCGTCGATCGGTAAAGCTCAGTACAGCGAGCGCCAGTCGGACGCCGACTTTCTATGCGAGCTGCAGCGCGTGACGTCACCCGATGACGTCATCGGTGACGTCAACAACAGCAGCTCGTGGCTAAAGCTGGTGCGAGGTCAGATCGTCAGCAAAGCGCCGACACTGACATTGCCGACATCGTCAGTGACGTCAGCACGCCGTCGACGCCGACAGATGCCGTACGACGAGAACGGGTCGTCAGTGTCAGACTGTCGTCCGGCCAGGCGCAGTCTGTTCGCGACTTCGACCCCGCTGCGTGACATCACAAACAGCAACACGTCGACGTATCGCCGCTGCGTCAGCGACACCGACACCGCCACTGCCACTACCACAGACAAACCAACGCCCGCTCTGGCCAAGTGCCAGTCCATGTCGACAGCCGTACTGAGCGCGGCGACGGTCGACGACGACGACTACAACGAGAGACTGGTCGGTGACTTCACCCGTCTGCTCTGTCTGCCCGTGATGGGCGCAGACGCCAAGCACTGCGATCTTAACAACATCTCACATCACACGGTATAAAGCTATATTCATCGACCACTTCATACACTTCTGTCATACGCGTAGCGCCCTGATTCTTTCTGAGACTTTGGCGCTTTATAAATCATTTACTTACTTACTTACTTACTTAGCCAGGGGAAGTTTCTGGGTGTACGTGCACCTCTAGAACCCAAGACATTGCGCCGACGCCGACGGCTTCGATTTTCGGCACTGCAGACCTTAAACCACTTTTCCCATCTCCAATTTTTGACCACGCCGTCTCCTGTGACTTGCTCAGCTGGCGTAAGTGCAGTCAGTTCATCATGAAGACAAGAAACGTGTCCCCTCAAAGTTTTTAGCAGGGGACACCGATGACTGTTTCCACATAGTGGCGGCATAGTGTAATTTGGAATCAGCGATGTGTTCTCGAATACATGGTCTCAGCTTTGAGGCATCTGGAAGACAAAAACAGTGGCTAAGGCCAACGACATTGTTATCAAAGCCACTCGATGACGTTTTTATAGAGCAATTTGTCGCTGGAAAATTGGAGATACGTAACATATATCTAGACATTTTGCTTTACGTATTTTATTGGAAAAACTAGTTCGTTTTATTTTTCGGTAAATAATTATTGCGTCAAGTGTTTGACGCACGAGGTGGTGTAATCGGTTCAATTATTGCAGATGGCGAAGTTGCTGCAAAATGAACTTTCAGACGTCGTCGAAAAGTACACCATCGTGGACTGTCGATATCCCTACGAATACAACGGCGGACATATCGTAGTACGTGCATGTCTGTCAGATCTATCTTCAGAGTTTATATTGATGTCGTGGTTTTGTTCGCAATCAGCACTGAAAAATACAGCTTAGCAAATATAAGGATTTGATTACATAGTACAAGGCGTGATACTACCAGCGTTATCTTTTTGTCCATTCGATCGGTTGTGTAGGCTCAGTTACTTGAAAATAATAGAGCTATGAACAGTTAGCTATAATGTTTGTTCCTGAGACCGAACATTAAAAATATCCCAAAATGTCGGCCGGAATAGCAGTGAGTGGCTGTTTTTACAGAAAGCCTGTCTCTGAAAAGGTCTGAGTGTTATTGCTCACTATAACGTAATCGGAAGTTGCGTCCGCGTTTTCGATTGGTACTGAAATCAACGACCTTGGATGACTTTGAACACTTATTGCTCACTCAGTGTCACAAACGTGCGTCTTTCGGAACTCACCAACAGGGACGTTAGTGAAGATAGACGCTTAATTTCGACAACAGAAATTGCCCTATATACGCCCTGCATTTTCGGAATATCGCATCAAGACGATCGCGGCATGGCGCAGTTTCCTTTCTATAGCACAGCTTTTTTGTTGAATAGATAGCCTATGTATAAAGTCCATCTATCGGTTTAGCGTCGTAAGCACACGGCATAATAGGCGTCTATATATATATATATATATATATATATATATATGCGTGCTATGCAATGTCAGTGGCTTTGTGGTGTAACGGTATGGTATCAAACTTGTGATCAAGAGATCATGGGTTCGATTTTCGGTCGGGTCATTATCAAGTGCTTGCTGCTTTTATGGGTGACTGTTTGCTGACAGGTAGGCTAAACCAGATAGGACTATATAACCAACACCAAGATCAACTCGATCTTCTATCTCTCCGGGGTAGGTGAATCGAGTACCGGCCTATCTGACTCGGGTTAAGGCGGGGCGCGTTCACCTGTGTCGGGTGGCAGGTAACACTGTGTGATCTCATACGGTAGGTGACGTTCCGTAGCTCTGAGATGGGTTTCCTATGAAAAACTATACGTCACCTTCGCTTTTTTGTAGCTGAGCTGAACTTGTTTGGTAGGGAGCAAAGAATCTGTACAGCAAGGACTCCATTCTGACGGAGTTTCTGCAGTCTCAGGCGGAGTCGCCAAGCCAGCAGGCTGCGGGGCGTCGAAATATCGTCATTTTTCACTGCGAGTTCTCGTCCGAAAGAGCTCCCAAGCTGTAAGCGCTAGCAGTTAATCTTTATGCCGTAGTTACATTATGAATTTGTGTCAAATAGAAATGTAGCAGAACTGTTTTAGTTGTTTAAGTTTACACGTAGCTTATTCATGCAATCGTCTGGCTTTACTTGTTGTGCATGATCTACTGATGATAGCGTTGACAATGATCAGGCCTTTTCTTTCCTTTTTGTCACAAACGTGCATTGCAGCTGAATAGAGTATATGGGGCTTAGTTACGTTCACTAAAGTAGTTTTAACTACATATTACCTGCACATGAAACTTTTATCATGAAACGTAGCCTACATTTTTAACCGTCTTAGTTTCGCCTTTTAGGTTCAAGAAATCTTCCCTACGAAAGACTCAAATTTCGGAACTTTTTCAAGAGGCATTATTATTTTATTTTATTGCGCGCTGTACACTGATTGCCCAGGTGACAGGACCGATGCTGTCGCGCTTCACGTGAGCTTAGCTCAAATTAGTTGTTTATGGCTAATGTCCTGCGAAGATTGATCTTGACGCTGTTGTCGTGTTAGGCTGCGGTTCCTGCGCAACAAAGACCGCGACTTGCATCGTGACGTCTACCCAACTCTTCGACACCCGGAGCTCTATCTGTTGCACGGCGGCTACAGTCAGTTCTACGGGGCGGGGTACGGCGACGCCGGACTCTGTCAGCCCAACGCCTACCAACCCATGTCCGACCGTCGCTTCGCCAGCGAACTGACGCGATTTCGTTCCGAGTCGCGCGTCTACGTGCCCGATCGTTGCGTACCTAACACTCGACGTCGTGGTCAGCCACAGTCTAGGCCTACCACCGCTAGCTCGCCTAGCGTGACTACACCGCTTCACGCGGCTCATGCGCACCATCCCATGTGCTTTTAAGCGGGTTTAGACATGCCCAGCGTAGGCTATTGGGCCGCAACGCGCATCAAGAACCCCAGCTGTCGCTAGGAAAGCCTATATAGCAGTTCCGTTTGCAGTATTGACCTTCAAGGTCATCCAAGGTCGATGATTTTCATCGGATCTGAAATCACGTATGAGATTAGTGATTAATAGAAACCTAAGCCCTCACCGTTTATGAGATACGCCGAGATACGGACGACAGAGAGACAGACGAGTGACGACATTGATGCCAATGGCGCCGTACAGCATAACTGTAGTGCGACGAAAATGGGATCCCACGGACTAAAGACTATGTGACAACATTGCGACATTTTTTAGTTTTTGAGCTTTTTTTTCTTTGTGGCATGTTACAACATTTAAAGTTCACTTGATGCAGCGGCATAATATTCTATGGCCTGCAGGGGGCTTTATACGCCGTATTGTGAAATCTGCAATTTGCGACGACGTTGCACTTGTAATGTTATATTCATGATGATAAGTTATCTTATGTTTAAAAAGCCAACTCTTTGAGCGTCAATTTTGATTTTGCTTTTGTCGACATTGTCGGCTAGGCTTATATGCATGTGATTATGTAGAATGCGAACATGATGTGAAACGCTATTGTGGATTTATTCTGTATGCCAAATAGTGCTTCTAGTTGGCTATTCTTTGAGAGTTTGCTATGTTATTTTGCAGCTTTATTTATTAACTTTCTGTTTTATTTGTTAGGCTACTTCTTCATCGAACCAATATTCGTGTAAATGTGTAAACATGTAGGCCTATATTTGTTGTTTTTTTCTGGCATGATTTTTATTATATACAGTAATGGTTATTAAAATCTATTGCATTGTACAGTCATTATTTTGTAACCATATGTACATGTACATTATAATCAGTTCTATCAGTTCTGTACGTTATTGTGGTCTCTATTATTAAACACAGTAAATTTTACTACACTGTGTCTCAAAAAAAGTTACTGTCGAAAATGTCGAGGACGTTTTTTTGAGACAGTGTATGCGTAGTGTTTAGTCCATGTGTGCACATACTCGCCAGACAGCAAGCAATTACTGGTTTAACTAGAAATTTGGGGCAAAGCCGTAAGTCCGATTGGGGGTTGAAATTCCCTTCTTAGCAAAGTCACGTGGCCCGTGCTTTATTGTCCCTATTATTGTGGGTCTAACACGTCAGTCTAGTGTCATAGATGATTCACTGCAAAGTGGGTTAGAAGTGTTTTTTTCATTTACCTAAATGTTTGCTATTATCATTAGTTTTTTAGCCAACCGTATTTAAGTAACGGTCGAGCTTTTTTCATGGTTGTCGTCCATCCATCTGTCTCTCACGGATGTATTGTGGCTAAATGCTGCGAGATAGTGCCTAGTATGCTATTGATCGCCAATAGAAAGTCGCATTGGCTTTCAAATGACATGGAAATCATTTGACATGACCTTGAAGGGTCATAACACACTATAGTATGCCAATCGTGTGGTATTGCGTCTAAACGGTAAATCGTGGAAAGTTTGAAGCTATAAATGGCTGTATATATTGAAAACGATGAGAGATTGAATTGGGCAAAAAAGGTGAACTTTGGTTCACTAACAAAACAGTTATAGGCGCACATATTGACGTACCCTAAGTCGACTGTGGATTTCACGTATACTAATGTATTTGAGTTTGGGCCACGTGAGTTTACTAGGAGCGGCGCTGCTCTCCACTGTGTATCAAAGCGTGTCTTGTCGAACAGGTTTGACATTGACAAATTTGAGGAGTTAAGGAGTTCCAATTTTTCGGTGCAGAGACACGAAAAGAACGAGAACCAAAGGATAAGTTATGCTGTGGAATTGCAAGTAACAAATTGCAAAAAAACACTAAAACTCCTATTTTAGAAATCCAAGGTCATTCAAGGTCATCGATGTTTACACCAATAAAAAGCTTCTCATTATATTGCTTGTTATGATAAGCAGCATGTCTCTGCCGATCTGCAACCGTTTTCAAGCTACACGAGCCAATAGCGGTAAAATAACTACTTGTAAATTCTTAAAAATGTACGTTCTCTGCTAAAAATGTCATCAGGAAAATATTTAGGTCTATCTCCAGCCATTTCGGCGCAATTCACTCTTAAAATGTGTGTCGCAGCCAAAAATCGCAGAAAAATTCACTAAAAACCCCTATTTTGAGGGTTCAAGGTCATTCAAGGTCATCG
>Ga0056128_1000890_pt1 | contig 30551 bp, 13 predicted proteins | sample WorMetLIZISLAND2_FD_71113 | JGI IMG/M metagenome (GOLD analysis project Ga0056128, IMG submission 71113) | Marine gutless worms symbiont microbial communities from Max Planck institute for Marine Microbiology, Germany - Olavius geniculatus... ...
ACACATTTTCCGTCAGACATTTAACCTCAGCGACTAGTTCTGTCCGCCAGCGCCACTGAAGTCTTTTTAGCACATACTGGCGCTTTACAAGTCAGATTATTATTATTATTATTATTATAATACCATGCATGAGCAATTGCTGTTCCGGCGTTCTATCTATAGACCCATCTTGTCGAAAAGTATCAATAGGCGAACTGTTGTTATCCAGTAGTCAACGTCAGCGGTGAGAAAAAAAAAACATTACTAGTACTGCGATGGGTGACTACTGAACCGGAACTGCTATAGGCTTTCGCGCGTCCCGTGAGCATTAGCTCAAAGTTCTTGTTATGAACGAATGACATACCGTGGCAAGCAGCCAAGCTTTTCAGCTTACGATGGAGAAAATGGACGTGATTGCTGACCTCCAGTGATATAGCGCTTTTCTGAGAGACACGCAATTGAGTGCGTGCAGGTTTGCAGTGACTGTTTGCTGCGTGTGCAGATGTGTTGGCTGGGCGCAGTGTTCGAAGTGTCCACGTCCAGACGGCGAGACGCCGGTACCGCCAGGTGCGGCCGAGTCACGGTGTCCACCGCATCCGGTCGAGAGTTGTCCGGTCACCGGAGCGCACTGCCCGCCGCCGGTCAGCTGCTGCAGCGACGTACCCGGAGACTGTCGAGAGTTCGTGCCGGCCAAGTGTCCGCCGATGCCGGCGGTCAACTGTGTGCCCAACATCCCGCCCAGTGGCTGGGCGGTGCTAGGGTGGAAACCCAGTCCGGCGGCACACCGACCCGAGCCTCATATTCAGCTGGGGTCCCGGTCCAGCTCGTGTGGCAGCAGCGTGAAGTCAATCCAGCGTCCCCGTCGACGACCCTGTGAGGGTCGCTGTCTGGAACAACCCGCCAGACCGCTGACTCTACGCTACGTGCCCGCCAGCCCTCCGATGCCTCCGTTCAAACCGTTCCCGTGCATCCCACAGCCAGCCGTCCCCACGTACTGTACCTGTGGATCACTGGGCGGCGATAGACTCGCTCAGAGAATCAACTTCAAATACACCTATCCTGGTATGGACTGTTCCATCGCATTGCTACTTTGTGTTGAATAATATTTGACGTATACTACCTACAGGTTGTCTTATGCTGACGCGTTTGTGGTGTGGTGGGATCTTTTACCACCACTCGATTGTAATTTATGTACATTTACGGCTGAATGTGTCAGCGAAAGAATTTTAAAAATTAATTAATATCTAGCTGTTGACGTAATGAGACTTCGGGCCTTTGGCTACTATAGACCTACTTTTACGGATCATCTAGTCTATCCCGAGATCAGCCACAATACGAGCCTTTGTACCGACGACATAATATAATTGCCATGCAGGCTACATGTATGTATGAGATAGTGGTTGATCTGTGTGGAAGGTTTCGAAGGCACGCCGTCGGGCCGTCACATCACCTGCAATTCATGCATACCTTGCGGCCAGCGGACATCATACTACTCCTCCATGCTCGCAGCTGTACGTTTTGTATATAATTTAGGCCTATTCCTTTCTACAGTAGGCATATAGGCCTACACCATGAGTGTGATCATGATGCTGATGAATAGGGCAAAGTTATTTGGCGCTATGTGCGGCATCGCTCCGTTCCGCACGTTGGTTTCCCCGCAACTTGAGATGCAATTTCTGACTCAGAACCCCGACGCCAAATTTAGTTCCTCTTTTTCCTATTGGGGAACGGTACCCCTGTCGCATACAGCGCTAACTTGGCCTATCCTAGAAGCCACACGAGCATTCGAATCACTCCTGACAGGTAAGCCTACCTCATTCTGCCAAACGGCTTAGACGGCTGCACGAGCGTGACAGATGCCATCACAGCTTTAACAGGCCTACAGCGATTGTTTATACAGTAAGTTATTTGATATTATTGTATTCTAACTGCACAGTGTGCTGATATAATTCTGTCAGGGTCAAAGAATGTTCGATTATAATATTGTTGGTGTGCTACATAAATTAAACAGACGTTTTTTTTCTTACTTACTCAATTATTCTCTATCACGTTGAATACCTCCACTGCTTTGACACGTACAGCATGGTTCGGCAGACATCTAGCCCTATACAGAAAGCTTAATTATAGGAAGATCTAGCTAGTAACATTCTTGTTTTAGCAATTTTCACAAGCCAGGCCGGACGTAAATTACCACTGCAGTAGGGGCTCAAGGTAAAAAAACCTGCTTACAGTGAAGGCCTACGCCTACCAATAAAAATAAAATTGATCACCATTTGGCAAATATATGGACACGACTTCACACAAATTTGGTGGCAAGTTTTTACGGCTCACCGTGTAGCTTATATATACAAGAGTGTGTGTGTGTGTGTGTGTTATGTTTTGTACAGAAACCAGAAAAGTTCCACATGGCTGTTGTGTTGCCCCACGACTAAATACCCGGCATCAAACGGGAAACGAAATATCGAGCAAAAAACACTAATCAGTAAATTCTGAACAAATGCAAAATCAGCATACTGGCAAAGCGAAAAAATGAATACAAACTATGACAAGGCAACATTGCAAAAACTCCGTAAATCAATATGAAAGTAATGTTACATTTTAACTACGATTAGCAGAACGTGATTTGCACGTTTAATAATTAATTACTGTTAACTATATACAGTATGTATGTAACATTAAATGGTTGTTCACTATCACATGTAGGCCTACTGTGAAATGCATTAGACATTGAAAAACTAATAAGAGTCATTAGACTTACTTTTCATAATTACAACATTCAGGCATAGAAAGAGAGATTTTGTCATAATTTGACAATGAAACATATCCTGACTGGTAAAGTATCACAAAGTATCCAATAACGCTGTGTCATTATTTAATACAACGTGTATTATTATTAGTATGCACTAGAATACACTGGATGCATGTTAAAATGAATGAGAATGCAGAAGAATAACGAGCCAACTGCAGATCAACGACGATATTTGTTCTAAGTGTTTGGTCTTAAAATAAAAAAAAAAATCAAACTGAAATAAATACGTTGTTAACAAGTCTGCAGTCATTATCGTTCAACACACGAGTAGCCTATACGTTTTATCATAAACAAACATACATAATAAACTTACAACAACAAAATATGATCATGACAATTAAACTACTGATTAACAAAGGACACACTTAGAAATGTGAAGAATGAGAAAGGCAACCGCCTGTAGCCTACTGCAAAAATATTTTTACTTTTGGCCGTCCTACTTCTATTTTCTTATGGTTTATCTCTCGTTTATTAAAAAAAGTTTCACCCTCAAAGCAGGGATCAGGTGCAATGGGCGTATGTAAAGATGTGAAAGGGAGGCCCCTGTTCGCCTACAGCAAAAATATTATAGGCTACGTTGGGCTACTTCACACAAATTTGGTGGCAAGTTTTTACGGCTCACCGTGTAGCTTATATATACGAGAGGCTACGTTGGGCTACTCCTTTTTCTTATTTGTCTCTTTCATCATTTTCTCACTTTCAAAACTAAGCCCAGGCGCAAGGGCCCTCAAGTACACCACTGGTTAGACAAAACAGTTCTCAGAGCAGTGTGAAATCACAGACGACGTTGGCGGCCATGTGACGTCAGAGCACTCTGTCCTATGCACTAACTGCACACAAGAGAAAACCAGTGGCGTCGTGTGTTAAGAAAGTACCGGCAGTGTTGGGGGTGTTAAGTTGCAGTTTTCAGACAGACAGCTGCAAATGTCCAACAGAGTAGGATACGGGTTCTCAACATTTCAGTTTTGTCCAGAAAATCCTCAAAATGGTGAATTTTTAGCCCAAAAGATTTGGCGTTATTGGAGAGAAATTTTGCAACAGACTAAAATTTACTGGTAGCCAGAGATGGGCAATTCCCACGTCAATGGCTATTACCCCTGCCACGACGCCACTGACTAAACTAAGAAATGTCAATCTCGTGTAGACCGTCAGTAGCCACATCAAGCCGCATGTCATCTGATGTAGCAGCATCAGCAGCATCAGTACACGGTTGCTGTGTTTGCTGGTCATCAACGTGGCGCGTGTAATGCGGTAGGTCGCCGAGTCCAGCAAACTGCTCGTGCCATTGACCACCACCCATGACGTCACCGCTCAGCTCACAGTGCCACCTGGACACAAGTGAGCGTAACGTTACATAAAGATTTGTTGCTCCGAACCCACTTTTTACAAAAAAATTTGAGCAAAGCTCACAAGATGCGCAAAAGCCTATAGCAGTTCCTGTTCACAGGTAATCGTAGTCTATCTCCATCCATTTCGTCGCAATTCACTCTTTTGCAGCCAAAAAACGCCAACAAATCACTTAAAATCAATATTTTTAGGGTTCAAGGTCATTCAAGGTCATCGATGTTGACATTCGTAAGAAGCTCGTCGTCAGTGCTTGTTATGATAAGCAGCATGGCTGTGCCTATCTGCAACCATTTATATGCTAAACAAGCCAACAGAGAATAAGTAACCACTTTTTACAGGGGTACCCCTCTTTGACACCCACGTGCGCAGGCCTCCTTGAATCTAGAGGGTCTGGAGCTGGACTGCTGAAATCTACATTTCATGCTGAAAATTTCATACGCAGGTTGTCTTGGTCTATCTCCAGCCATTTTGGCGCAATTCTATCTGAAACCATTTTTACGCACGATTACTTGTTTCACCTACGGCCACAATTTATAATTTTGTCGTCGTATACCGGTGATTGAGGAGAAAATCTTAATTATAGAGTAGGCTACAGAATAAAACGGTTTGCAGATGCTTGAAATCGATCAAGTTCGACATTTTATTTACTGCTATGTACAATACATGTGTATATGTATACATCGGCCAGTGTGACGCATTGCGTGGCGCCACCTTGTGAATGATATAGACTTGCGTCGCCGCCCGAAATCGGCCAAAAATCCATTAAACCCCCTATTTTGGCGTTCAAGGTCATTCAAGGTCATTGAATTTGGCGCCAATCGAAAGCCAGTATACGATTTGCTATTAGTGATTAATAGTAACCTAGGCCTCATCTCACACCGTTACCGTGAGTCATTGGCCAAAAATAGCAAATTTTGCCTACCCCCCTCTCATTTAGGGCCCTCGTTCGGGGTGACCCCCTTTGAATTTATAGAAAAGCATTACGGTTCCTGAAACTAGAGTCTTCCGGGCAGCCGACGGTGAAGATTTGGTAATTCTACCTTGTACCGTTTTTTACTGATCCACCAGTGTGACAGACGAACAGACGGACGGACAGACAGACAGAATTGTGATGGCTAAGACGCTGAAAGCAGTAGCTGCTTTCGCGCGTAAAAAAAGTCTGGTAATTCCTACGGCACTTCTCACATGAGTCAAGACTTGTGATCGAAATCGCTTTACAATCTCAGAAGTATAGAGTCTACGGAATTAGGCACGAGCTAATGATACTTCGTAAAAACTTTTCCTAAGAAGTTTTCAGAATACACCTTTGCTAAACTTTTTTCTCTAAAATACTACAACAATACCTGAAAGTGTTCTTTCGGAAACCAGCCTAGCCTGTAGTAACCAAAAGTAGTTTAAGAAAATTCATCTGGTTAAAACTTAAGCCTATAATAATACAAAGAGGCCTCACCTGCCAGGTGGCAAGTAAACGCGACGTGACGTAGCACCATGAACCACAACCGGAGCAACTAGCACAGAGTCACCCAGTAGAAACTCGTCATCAATGACTTGTGCAATTTCGTCAGTGGGCGCCAACCACCACAGCGGCCTCACAATCGGTGCGCCAGACCTTGTAGACTCACGGGCCAGCTGGACAATGAGGTCCGAATACTTCTTTCGTAACTGCAGCATCTTCTGAGCTATCTCCACCACTTCTTCATCATAGTGCCATGGAGGAATCGACAGCTGGATCGCAGGCATCAGAGCATTGGCCTCCAGCCATCGAACATACAGCTCACGATCTGGCAGACCATGGTACGCGTTGCCTCCTACCATGTCCGGCAGCGCAAATGGATAGCCAAGCAGTCCAAACGTCAGGACGTGTGGAATAAGTGTCGCCAGTCCGTTGTCAGCATCCCATCGAGATTCCTTGTCCATCAGACGGACAAAGACCGGAAGGCGCTGGGTGCGGACGCCGACCCGGACTTCAAGTGCTCGGAGATCACGGTCGACATCGAAGCACATCTCGGCATAGCGGCGGGTGTAGTCATTCGGAGTGGTCAAGCCAGCATGAGTTGTATAGCCCGGTGGTAACCACGACAGCTCACCAGCATCAAACTTAAACGATGTCACCCCAAACTTGTCCACAAGACTTTGCAATGAGCTGCGAAACCACTGAACAGCAGATGGGTTTGTAACATCGAGACACTTGCCTATACCATTCCACCACGTGGTATATCCACGTGTTAGCATCGACTTCAGCCAAAAATTGCCACTGTTCACGGCACAGGACTTAATGCTGGCAAATGGGTGGACCCAAAGGGTCACACGAAAACCAATCTGATGCAGTTCGGCCACCATCGACTGGGGATCTGGAAATTTGGAAGCATCAAAAACCATGTCCCCATAAGCCGGTGTCCAGTCATCATCAATCTCCAGCTGTGCAGCCTTAAACCCATGTCGTCGGATTTCTCCAGCAAATTCCATCACTGTTGACTGCGTGATGTTGCGTTTGTAAACCGCCCACGTTGACCAGACTGGATGCCGAAGCATCTGCTCATCTGGAATATCAGCTGGACAGTCCATCATAGTGCTCAATACAAGCCTATGTGCTGCTAGGACATCTGCTGCCTGGAAGATGGTGTACCGCAGACATAATGACTCTGGATCGGAAGCTGATTGTCGGAAAGGTGTCTGGAATTTTGAAACCAGTTTAAGAAGTCTATCATCCTTCTCGTTGATGGCAGCCCACAGCGGTACTGTCGAATCAATGAAGATCGCAATGCCCTGTGAGGAGAGAAAGTATCGTTCTTGGACTCCACCATACTGTGAGTCTTTCATAGAGTCTCCGGCGATAAAAGGAATAAGCGGCATCCGCCATTTCTCAATCGGCCAGCGCTGTTGCTTTATCTGTGCAACGCCGTACCAGTGAGCACCTTCAAGATGAAAGTTATCACATAGCTCTTTCACGCGAAATGCTATCCATGTGAAATCATACCGGTGATCTGAGCCATCGTCTGCGTTCGAGGAATGCACCACAACCAGTCGTCCATACCCTGGCCACTCCAACTCCAGCTGGTGGCTGACTATCCGGAGCTGGAAGCCGGTGGTTGCGCAGGAAGCATCAGGAAGACTAAGTCCAAGAGTCCCGACGAGTAGATGCTTGGTGAAGTCCACTGACTGCACAACCAGACTAATGTTCTTCCTTATGCAAACTGTCAGCGTGTAAAAGCTCACGGTATTATTAACCGACATGGCTTCAGGATCCAGCCAAACTGCAACGCCATATTTCAACACAACATCTCGTAAGACCTGACTGTAAAACTTTTTTGCATAAAATACATTAATTAAACATGTAAGCGAGAAAAATAGAATGCAGTTATTCACAGGAAATAGACAAATGAAATTAAACGATATTAAAACTGGAACAAGTTGTTAGTCGAATAAAACAAAACAGTAAAACAGATTACATAAAATAATATAACACTTTATCACGTAATAGCGCAATGGAGTCCGCCAGGAATGTACTAAACATTTAATAAGACGCGCTCAACAACACCTCATAACGTAAACAAAGTGACGGAATTTCCACGTTAGGAGAAACCCAGAAAACTAACAAAGATAAGTCATACCCGGGTTAGTTCATTGGACAGACTTCAGAGCATCATTAAACCTCCAAATTATGCTGAACAAAAATGTATAAAAAGAAAAATTGATAAATAACACTTTTAGCATGTTAATAAAATGTCATTTTGTGCAGCTGTCATTTTATTGAATTAAATTTACATAGAAATGATCACACCTCACAGAAATGGACTCTGCCATGTTTACAAATACGAGCGTCTTTCAAAGTTTCTATGAATTTTTGACAAGGAGTAGTGTTTCACAGAAATGTGTGTTTTTCCATCAGCCTGCAAACGTAAACAGCTCTATTTCATGTCGTATTCTTGTCGTTGGTTGAATCTTTGCATTGCTGACTACTGCAAGCACCCCGAGATGCCTGAAAACCGCAGGACACAGGACTCCATAGAAAGACCGCAGAACACATAAATAATAACCGCAAATTGATTTTTAGACGTGAAAAAAAGACTTAACCTTTCAGTAGTTCAGTAAGTTTAAATAAACGCCGCTAAACAGTGCAAAAATAACAAAATTAGCACGCCACCAGATGCCTGAAAACAGGGAAGGTGTACTTTGCGGAATTAAAATTGCGGTAACTGTTCTTGTTGTTTAGTTATGTCAATTGAATAAGTGTACAGAGTGCTCAACCACCATGCTCACAAGCCTCATTGTGTCTTGCAGGAAGAGACAGTAGGCTAATTTTTGTCATTGTTTTGGTAGGCCTACGTTACCTTCATCATCATCATCAATGGAAATCCGGAAGCAGGCTAAATGCCTTTATTTCCATCCAAAGTAGATAACTTCAACCCGAATAACAACACAAACTAAACTAATACTGTTTTACATTGACTTCCGGTACTAGATGACGGATTTATAATCATAATACAAACTGAAACCACGCCAGATCAGATCTAAACCTTGATTTAGTATCTGGCTAATAAGTGACCTGCATTGAATAACTGTATTGTATAAACTGGCATTTTAACGTGCCAAACGTGCAACGCAAAATGCAAATACTGTAAGCCTACGTTTTTTGTTGCGATGAACGGCTCTAATATAGTGTCTTTGTCTGCTGAGGTATAGGCCTAACTATCCGCGAACTATTCACGGCAGTGGCAATTGTCTTTGATTGCGTGATACAATGTGAGACTTTCTTAATTAGGCCTTCCTGAGCAGACCGTGCAGACGTCGCAGTTGGCCTTCTTAACGATCTAGGCTACTTGAGTTGACATTGCATTCGTGTGTGATGTGCCGGCTTATGCTCTTGAATTAACGGACTTCAAGGCATTTTAAGAGTTAAGTTGAAGACGTCAATATGTGATTACTTTGCCGACTGTGTGACCATGTTGTTTGTGATGTGGCAATGTCGATTTGAGACAAAATGTAAGCCTAAGCCTACGCGAAGTTGATTATTTGACTTTATTTGAATTTTGCGGAATGTGGAAAGTATCTAAGGTGTAATTTGCTGAACGTTCCGCAGGTGAAATTCCGCAAAATACATTTTTTCAAATTTTTGCAATCCGCATTTTGCAAAGTACACCTTCCCCTAAAAACAGGGACAAAATGCCACACGCAAACGCTGAGACGCAGGCCACATACCTGGATGCCAAGGGTGCATACGCCGTACATCAGACGTGCGCCAAGACGCTTAAATTTACAATGTACATCACTCATGTTGTCAGCGTTTGCACATTCATTTACGCTACTCCCGTTCTCAAATTCTGTACTGGCTAAGCTTACAATCAATACATTTACCGGTATGTGTCTTGCGGTTTTCTTGCATATCGTGGAATATTTGTATCGCCACATAACCGCTATAATGTGGCTATATAATACTCTAAAATTAAAGAAAACTTACAGTTTTACTATTTTCAACACTTTTTGGTGGTTATTGAAAGTGTCCTGCAGTGTCCTGCGGTTTTCAGTCATACCTGAGCACCCCCAGTTTAGTTTAATGTCATACAGTAATCATAGAAATTCTATGGACAGAAGTGCTCACTGGGTGACTTCACTTTTTGACTTAGACTTCTTTAATTGTCGATCATCTTACTTGATCGGCCAATATTCGGCCATCAACTTGATGGGAGATTTGATGGACGATTAGTCGCTAATTGGTGATGGAAAAACGATCATTGAGATGATCTCCAATCAAGTCCCAAAGTTGATTGGAGATCAGTTTGATCGGCCATCAAATGCGCATGGAAAAACGGGACCTAAAGCTATGTCTTCCATGCAAATCAAACTGAATTTATCCAGGTTAGTTCGGCTAACTTTGGTCTAAGTAGGTACTTTTTGACTTAGACTTTCGCTGAGACTTTCGCTGAGCCTAAACTTTGGTCTAAGTATTTACTTAAACTGAACTTTTGAAATCACTTCACTTTTTGACTTAAGTAGGTACTTAGACCGAAGTTTAGGCTCAGCGAAAGTCTTGAGTCAAAAAGTGAAGTTGCCCACTGTGCATGTGTTTCAGGGCAAGAAAGAATTGTACTGTTTACACATCATTTTTAGGCAAAAATTGTTCCCAAATGTTTTGAAAAGATATCTGATGAAAGAACAGCATCTTTTTTCTAAACTGTACTATCGTTATTTTCAGGGATTCTATTAGTCCAACTAAGAACCAGATTTACCAAATTAAGTGGTCTACTTACAGGCAGCTAAGTCTAGATTTGAGCAAATAAATTTGTATATGGTTGCCACTAAATGTTGCTGTAACTTCTGAAATCCATTTGTTATTTTTTGCCTGTCTTATGTACAATATTATACTAAGTGCTTTGCATCCATCAAAAATGATGGATTGAACATCTGTCTTGACTATAAGAAAGATTAGATGTTTTCTGTACCTTAAAGTTGTTCTATGTATTTTTGTAGAAGTTTGAGTTGTGATGTCAGAGATGGAAAACATTGGTTCTTTGGACACCATATATGATGTTGGTTTATTGGCTTTGTGCTTTTGAATGGTTTATTGACTTGTTTATCAAGATAAACTGTAGAAGATGAAATTTTATGTTAATACATTATTTTTTGTTGGTGTGCTATTGAAAGTTGGAAAAACCATGTAGTTACTGCAGTTGTTGAGGTGCAGTTTTTGTTATTTGGTGATAAGTTATAATGAACCATAACATTGGCTCTTTTCAGTAAAAGCAGGGTTTTATTCTATTTAATATGTTTATTAATTAGCAAGATGTTATATGTGGACATGTTCAAAATATGATGCACAATTAAGTGAGGTAATCATACTGGAATGTAGGTGAATAATAGTTTCGCATTGAAAAAGCTTTCATCTGTTATAGTTTAGCTCAGACTTATATCAATACTGGTAGTCTACCACATTTGTTTAACCAACCTTTTTTTTAAAAAAAATTGTTTGCACAGATTAAGAATAATGCACAAAATTTCTCACTAGGAAAGGCTCATAATGATGCAGGAGCAGAATTTTCCTAGGCTAGATGCTTCTGTTAGCTAGTAATGTTGAATGACTCAACTACTCAGCTTTAGCTAAGTGATCAACTGATCATTTAGTATAGTATAGCCTTTTGTACTGTTTGTAAATTCAAATACAGATTGTTATATTTTTGAGGCTAGTGTTTAAAACTGCTGTCATTCAGGGCTGTGTAGGAGGTGATTGATCGGTTGAATGAATGGTTGCATTAGCACCAAATGTCCAAATCTGTCTATGTTCACACGTGGAATGTATGTTGTGTAGATTGAGAGAAGTGAATGGTCAGTGCTTAACATTTCTCTCCGCCAACATGGTTTGCCATCTGTGGATGTTCTTCATCCTAAACAAGTGCAGCAGTTGTCTGGTCAGTTGTGCATGGATATGAATTTGCAGATTTGTAGCAGCTATGGTGTTATTTGTTATAATTACAACCAAGTACATCGATGATTCAGTTGATGAATAGCTAACAAAAATGTTTTCATTTTTGTAAGTTGAGTGGTGTAGTGAGAAGTGAGTGAGTGAGTAGTTTATTAGTGCCACATCAGCAGAAAATAGGCATAGCAGTTTGTTGCTGGTCATTATGTGTATTACAGTTATAATGATAATAGTAATTTTCATGCCTCTTAGTAAAGGTGTTGTTTATTGTGGTAACAAGGAAAGTATTTACTATTTATGCAGCAACAGCAGTGACAGATTGTCTACTCAGGTATCTTGAGATGGTGCTATGCAGCCGTTCTAACAGGTCTTATTATGGGTCTTGAGCGTTCAAATTTGTCTGTCTTTTTGGATAGCTGCATAATGTGCATATGTCTAAACACATGGCTGCATACATCTAGACAGAATGATGGCAACATGAATCTTGTGACATAGTGTACTGACAAGCCGTGATTTCTTGTTGTAGTAGATATTTGCTGTTGTTCTGTCCCTGCAGTTCATTGTTTAGCCGCAGCTCAGTCGGTGTGTGCAAACACGGTGCTGTTGTCAGTGGAGATAGCAAAAAACTAGATTATTGATGCATTATTACGATGATAATTGTGATGATTATTATTGTTATCAGACGTGGTGCTGTTGTCTACGGAGACAGCAAAGTCAGTGCGTCAGTCACTGTCACGTCTGATGAAGGACGGTGATCGCAGACAGGAGCTTGTGCGAGAGATGATCATCACTAATAACCAACTACGGTCTGTCCATTCTGCCACTTTTTGATATTGGTCTGGTAACAGCGGTCTACAAAACTGTTGTGATTAATGCTGAAATGGTATAGCTTGTTATAGGAAAGTTGTTCATCTGAAAGCTATGGGGAGTCACCTGCCATATGTTTCCTGATGCCCAATGCAGATGAACGCATCATGCCATAACCCCAGCCAGACAAGCTGATTCTCGATTTCTCTGCCCCTGATTGATAGAAGGCTGAGTTGACTTTAGAGTTGGTTGTATACCGAGATGGTTTACTTTTTCCCAGGCATTCACCCACCTAAGTAAAACCACTTAGCAGTGACCCAACCGTGAGTCGAACAAACGACTTCATGATTGCAAGTCCAACATTCTAACTGTTACACTACTAGGCCATCTTGGATGGCAAAGCATCATTGAAACATTCATACTTTACACTTCTGGGACACATGATGTATCACCGCAACAAAACAACCACTTTTATTGCTTTGCCGTTGGTTTGGTAACAGAAGGGTGTGTGATGTGTAAGAAATTTTGCTCTGTCAGTTTATTTTTTGGGACCCAGCATATGTGAAGTAACTCTGGAGCAACGCTGTAAAATGATGGTTAAATGAAAACTAACAGTAACTAGTACTGGTTAGTTACAGAATATATTTATGTAAAAAACTGTTCAGTGTAAGGATGACATCGTGGTTGTAGATATAAAACAGCACAAATCAAAAAATTGAAACTTTACCATTACACAGTCAGCAAAGTTCTTCTGACATTGTGTAGTGGTGATGTTTGAATTTTTAATTACAGAATATATTGTGTCTGACTTGCTTACTTACTTTGCTGACTGACTGTAAACTGATTTCAGTGAGGAGCTGAAAGCTCAGAGTCAAGTGACAGCAAAGCATGATGAGGAAATTAACAGACTGCGAGTATTGCTGCAGAACTTGCCGGATCACATGTTACAGGTAGCTTTTTTTTTGATGTTCTGATGTTTTAATCACTCACTAGTTCCAATATTATTGATCAGTGATGTCGCAGCAGGCAGGTGGGTGAGAGGCATAACTAGGAATACTATGTCTGAAGAAATATTTGTTCAAATTTTGGGTATTTTGGAGTTTTATAACTTTTTACACCCCGTGAGTGATCGAAGGTAGTACATTTGGAACTGAATTCAAACCGATGTTTAAAAAGAATTTATTTATTTTGAAAGTTGTAAGTATAACAAAACACAGCTTTTATTTAATAGTTTTTTTTGTAAAAGATGTGCATATTCCCCTGATCGTGGAGGCTTTTGGCCATTCCTAATCTGGCAAAGTTGGTGTTGCTGTCAAATAATGTTGTTTTACGTTTATGTATATTCTAGATATTAGCTGGTAGTTTATTGTTGCTGCTGGTCAAAATACATGCTTTCTTACTTTGTTTTAGGTGACAGCCGTATCAGATGATATCGGACGATTGAATCTTTCCACTGCTTCTGCTGCTGCTGCTGATGATGATGATATTACAACAGTTGCTCAGCTTCGTGCCAAGTGTGAGCAGCTCCGCCAGAAATGTGACATTTACGAGCAGGAAGTAAATCGACTCAGTGGCAAACTGGAACGTTTTGTTCATGAGGTGATTTAATGTTTTGTTTACCATGTCTAACTAATGCTGTTGTCCATTCTACTTTGATTTTACTTTTCCAGGTAGTGCGGAATCAGATGTTAGGTAAGGTAGGAACTCGTTGGATGACCAGTTATGTCAGAATATTCGTACCCAAAATTATAAGAATCTGTTAATTCTTCTTTAAGTTGCAGCGCATAATGTTCGGATCCTTGTTTGAGACACAGTGTAGAAGTAATGGACATTGTGGTTTAGGAGGAAGAGCGACGTCGGCGTGAGACTGAAATATTTCACCGTCTGCGCAAGAAACCTGGCAGAGAGAGAATTGATGAAACGTTAGTACAGTCCATCATTCAGTCTAATCTCGGCTATACATTGCTATGTGTCACTATCAAATCAGCTGCATATTTCGTTAGTTTACTTTGCTAGTGTTGTAACAATGTTCTGTTGAGTAACAGGAAAGGTGTCGTGCACACGAAAAGTTATTTTACTTCTGGTTTTTTGTTTGTTTTTTTTATTCTTTACATTAAATACAGATTAGGTTCAAGGTTGTATGCTCAAAATGAGGCAGAAGCTCTCTTTTTTGACCAAAGCATCAAATGATCAAAGCATTAGATAGTTCAAAATACACAAAGTGTTAGTTCAGCAATCTATCAGAGTTTATGTTTGATGTTCGGTAGTGTAAAGCCTAATTTCCAGCATCACGTTCCGCACCATAATGCAACACAATGTTTTGCAAGGATTTTTCCGCAAGCAAATTGACGATGCATAACAAAGTACATTCCGTACCGTTCTATAAGCTCCGCAGCGGCGCCACGCTGTTCCGCAGGAGATAGAAACTGTCTCTATTTTTTGCTGCAAGCACCGTTGCTGTCAACCAATCGCAGCAAAGCCATAGCTATGTAGCCTGCAGTGGTAGGCCGCTACAGCACATGCTGGCAATGGTGCACAAAGGTAAAATGATGAAACTTAAAATAGATGCAGATATAGGGGGCTATCGATACGGATATAATTTAATTACTTGAACAAAACCAAAAAATCTTTGCATTTTTCTGCTGTTCTTTGCTGCGATCCCCCACTTCCGAACATAAAATTACCACACTAAAGTGCTTGTGTACTCTTTTCCGTTTGTGCTTGCGTTACGGTACGGTACTGTGCAGTACAGAACGGTACATTGCATTGCGTTGCAGAACGTGATGCTGGAAATTTGGCTTAAGTGACTGTAGACTGTTGTAAGTGACGAGTGTTTTAGTTCTGTTTGTTAGTACAGAAGTCAAAATATGCCATTGTAAGAGTCAGTCAGATGTGTCTGAGATGTTAATGTTAACGTAACAGACTTTACTATAGCCCCCTTTTCCTTTATATAATGTTTCTCAGAGATGCTGTTATCTGAACGTCTTCAATGCTCACTTTTGATGTGCTTATGGCTGCAGCGTGCTGAGCATAATTGATTCATATGAGAGGCATTTGTCCGAACTGCGTTGTCGTGAACTGGGTTTGGCCATTGCTGACGACACTCATCAGTCGCAGACTAGTGTCACAGATGCCGAGTTTACACCTAACATCAAGACTGTCATCAGGGTTAACTGTTTTTTCACTTCATCTGAACATTATGTCATAGTATTTTATTATACTAACTTGTTAAAGGCAAATAGAGACTTTTTTGTGTATTTTTTACATGCAGTAGTATTACTATAGTTTTTTGTTGAACTGGTTCTCATTGTGAAGTTAGTCCAGTGTGGACAGCATTCCTAAGGGAGTTCAGAATAGTGTCTAAAGAAAAAAAGCAGTACATCACATTAGCAGAATAGCAGAAGTCATAGTGTTGCTTGTCAGTTTTGGTCATTAGGACTGCTGAGAGTTATTAGCAGCTATGAGTTGAAAAGATGGTTAAATGGTATAGCTCTTCATAGGAAACTCATCTTAGAGTTACAGAATTATCTGCCATATGGAATCAGACATTGTTACCTGAACACAATGTGTTATCTGCCACTTGACATAAGTGAATGTGCCCTGCCATAACCCCAGCTAAAGAGGCTGATACTTGATTTTCCTTTTCTGTAGGGATGGAAGGCAGAGTTGACCTAGGTGTGGGTTATGTACCAATATGGTTTACCTGTCCACTAACAGTCACCTATCCAGGTGCTAACCACTTGATAGCGAGCTGACCAAGAGTCGAACCAATGACTTTATGATCACAAATTTAGCATCCTAACTGTTACGCTGCCACGCCACCTGTGTATGTGCTTGCAGATGTATGAGAAGTCGTTGAGGGAATTAAAGAGCAAACTGAAAATAGTTGAGAATGAACATGAACTGTTGAAACTAGAGCTGCAGTCGCGGTCTGTTTTGTTTGCTTTGTTTTGCGCTTTGTTTTGCGTTTACGTTTGCTTTGGTGGTGGTTTGCTCTTTCTTAGTGCCTTTCAAGTTATATCTGGTGTTTATGTGTGTATCATAGTACCAGTAGGTCATAGTTTCATACAGTAACATGAGAAATCTTTCAACATTAGACACGTCTTGTGCAAAGTTGCTTTTATGATGTCATTGTCATCTTGATCAGTGGTATAGGCCACTAACGGTATTTGCAGCGGTTTACTGTTTTGAAAATTACCTGTTGGGGGATCTAAAATAAATGTCCGGTAAGACTAGTGGACAGAGTCACTAGTCAGTCGTTGTTGTTTGAATTTAGCTTTGTGTTAAGCATCTTTGCTAGAACAGACCTGCATCAGTAGTCAGTTTTTTTAATAAAAAAAGTTGTAGAATTAATAACGATATTTGATTCATTTTTTTACTTGCTCATAATTACTGCAGTACTGGTAGGACCACGATACCACAATATTCCAGCACTATGATGTCAAGCTGTTTGTTCGTGTTCAAGTGTGAAATTGCGTGATATTGTGATTTAATTATTGTTTAATAGCACCTCTCCAAATCTTCTTTCTCGCATTATAAAATGTCAATGAGGTCAGTTGGCAGTCACCACTGCCGAAACTGTGCTGTGTGCTGCAGCAGGTGTGGTGGTTTGCAGCAAAGTGTTTTCTACCAAGTGTTGGGATGTTTTCTGCTGTTATGTTTCAGTCCTCAAGTGAAAGACATTCGTGAAGCTCAGCTGAAAGTGAAACAGTTAGAACGAGTCATCAGGACGTTGAAAAGCAAGCAGTAATTGTCGTGTTTCATCAGAATTTCAATTTGTCTAGTGTTCAGTACAGTTTGAATTATTTTAGATGAATTTAATTGCCCAGTATGTAACTGCAGGTTATTTCACATTAAGTGCATTAGTGATGGTTTAGAATGGATCAAAATGGTGCTGTCTGATGTCCAATTTACTATGGCTTAATGTTACAAACAAAATAGTTATATTTTTTTCATTCTGTTTTGTTAGAACACTGTCAAAGTTTGCGGGCTCATCTGAATGACCTTGAACTCTAAATAGGGGTTTTTATTGATTTTTTTTGGCGATCTGTCGCTGTAAAAGAGTGAATTGCAACACACTGGATGAAGATAGACCAAGATTACCTGCAAACAGGAACTGCTATAGGCTCTCGCGTGTTTCATGAGCATTAGCTCAGATTTGTTGGTTGTTTTTGCAACAGAAGATTGCCGATGAGGGCTGGAAAACAGTGACACCATAATAGAGAGATCAGTTTTGTCAAATAAACCCTACCAGAGCTATACTGTGGAATGTCAGCTTGCAGTGTGTTGTGAAAAATCTGAGATAATGCAGATATGTTGTGGTTTTCACTGTCTTACAGGTCTGAATCATTTGATATAAGCCGGGACACTGGCAGGAGAACATTGTCCACTGAGATTGACTTTCTTACGGCCGCAAAATGTCGACTTTTTCTCAAGGTTTGATTGTTGTGTGATTATTTCAATTACATATTTTGACGAAACATGGCTCATTGGTTAAAGCAGCTCATTTTTGCTAAGTCTTACAGGTTTGATTTTCACTGAGACATGTGAGTTGTGAATGGCACTATGATGAACATGCTGTTGGAGAACCAAGTTAAGGTATGGTGGTTATACTCTGAGACAATGACACAGAGTGGCTTGTATGATAGCAAGCTCCCCCTATGATAATTCCTCCACACACGGTTTTTCCAGCTGCTTAGCCAGTTCGTCAGTTCTTAGCATTTGACTCTGTTGCCATTGATACTTACTTTACTTTTCATAAGCTTTGCTCTTACGCGATATCCAGTCGATGGCTTTTTTTGTCTGACTGGTGAAGCTGTGTCAAGCTGCCAGTGAACTATGTGACAGACTGGCACTTGTACAGCAGGTGTTCAACTGTCTGTGGTTGCTGTTCGCAGTGGCTGAGGGTTGCCTCCATTTTGTATCCCTGCATTTGTATAAGGTGTGTGTCGTTCTGTAGTGGCCACTTCGGAGTTGGTTTATGGAGACCCACCCGCCGCCTCGAGGTAGTGTCGAGTCCTTTAGAATGTGTCATGGTAGTGGTAGTGAAGGGTCATCAATGAGATGAGCATTGAGCATTGCTGACTGAAGAGTGTTGCCATGTCATCACTGCGCTGATGTGTGTCAACGTTACAGTCATTCTGTGTGAAGCTGGTCGTGTCTGATCTAAGTGAAGTCGTGCCGGCGTTACAGTCGCTCACTCTCACTGCCGAAGCTTATCCTCATCTTGAACAGGTGCTCAGAGTCTGTTGGTCTGTCAGCATCATCTTTGTATTTTAGGACTTACATGCTTAGTTATTTTTTGGAATTTGACATTGGGAATGCACTTTTTGTTGGATGATGACGGACAGAAAGAGCGGAACAAATGGTAGTCAGGTGTGTGAAATGTTGAATTGGTTCGACTGTTTGTTATCTATTTTTTACTGTCATTTTTAGGTCAACTCCTTTACTGAGTCAATCTAATAAAGCTGGTCTGCTGTAGATTTTTGTGGGTAGTCTGATTTGAATGACATTTGGCATACAGATATATGTTGATGAGTGCTATTTGATCTAAGGTCAAGGTCACATGATCTTTGAAATTAGCAATTCTTTCGTTTTAAACTCTCTCTTTTACCAGTTACAACAAGAGCTGGCATGAGTCTAGTGATTCTTAAACTAGGGGACATTATCTGGAGAATAAGTCATCGTCTTTGTGAGTCACTGTTTCAAGAAGTGTGGTTTGTTAGCTGTAAATGACCTTGAACGTGATCAATGTGCTAAGAAGTAGAAATGTTTGAGGTGACGTCCAATAGTAGGCACAAAGCATCGGCTCTGTGGTACTGTTATGTAAACCAGCCAATCTGGAGCTAATCTGGAATGGATGTTTGCTGACTGAGACTGTTTGCATGCAGTTTGTGAAGGACGTTCTACATGTTGTCGACTGTCAAGATGCTCTGAAGCCTCAAGAACTGAGGACAACACAAGGGGACCGAGCTGCTCATCAAGATCATCAAGTCTGGTGTGAAAAGACTTGGTCTCACGTCCTACCGACTCTCGAGTACTGGGCACTAGAGTTGCGCCAACTGAAGGTGGTCACTTTCATTATCCATTTAGATTTTCCCCTTTTCCAACTATTAAGTAGTTTTAGTCTTTGTTCAGTCAGTCTATTCCATGGGCATTAAGCCAGCTTAGGTGCCCCAGAATGGTCCCTTTGGGTTGATGTCGCAGCACTGGTAATATTTGCTTTGTGTGGCTAAGGCTAATGATAGGATCAAAGCATCGATGACAGTTTGACTCAGTGATCTTAGCGAAAAAGTTTTTCTCTGGCATGCTAAGTTATTACTGAGATGACTGTCTGCCATTTTACCTGTTCTGCTAATTAGTGTGTAAAGCACATGAGGCAACTAATTCAACTCAGTCTTCGATCCTGTGTGGGATTACTAGAGTGACTGAATAGCAGTTAAATGCCAATGGTGAATGTAAGCACTAGGTTTCAGATAGATTAGCAGTTTTGCCATAATGACAGAATGATGAACATTGTCATGTCTGTTAATGTTACTGTCAATACATTTAGTTAAGTGTTGTTTTCTGAATCTCGTAATAAAATCTGCCTTATGTGCATTCGTAGTGGAATGATGCATTCATATGCACTGTTGAGTAATGCTGTGTTTTCATTCATGGTTCAATATCAACAGTTAGAAGTAATTATCAAACGAGCGCTGCAGTTGTGTACATACTAGACCTAGTGCAGCTTTGATGTTGTGTTGTCTATCGTGGCACTGATGTTGTGTAGGAGCTGCAGCTGTCAATAAAGCGCATGATAGACAAGGTGTTTCCGTGGCAGTGTGGACTAATGCGGTCAGTCAGTGAGGACCATGTCACAACGTCTCAGCTGATAGAAACAATAGATGCTCTCATCTATGATGATGTAACTGATGGTGGCGATAAGCAGATGCAGGTGAGGTCATTCTTCACAGCTGCAGTGTTGCATCTTATTGCTTTCTGTTATATCCTTATCACTGCCATCGCTGTTTTCATTATGGGTTTTACCAGTATATTCTGCGATGTGTTTTATACATCTTCTGTGTGCTTCTAATGCAAAAACAAAAAGTGCAGAAAACGAAAATTGTGGTGGTCAGTGATGACGGTTATCATAATGAGGACTTGAACTTTTTTCTGTTAACTATTTCTTCATTAAATGTTCTGCTCTTGTTCAGATGAATTTTGAATAGTTATTATTTTTTGTTTTTGTACTTCTGTTGTGTGCATGGTAGTGGCCTTACACTTTGAACATTCTGTTAATTGAACTCTTCAAACCATATTTGCCTTATGAGCTGCTTCATCGCTTATCAGATTGTTAAACTTGTCAGCTTATTTAATAGCTATTTGTTAGTGTTTTGATCTAGTTGGTTTTTGTCTTTGCACAGGTGAGGGGCATGGATGGCCAGTCGGAGACAGAGTCAAGAGCAATGCTGCAGGGTATTGTCAGACATTTCCAGACGTTATTCGATGTTCCCAACGTGCTTGGTGTTTACGCACGCATGAGCGCCGTCTACTGCAGTCTGTCAGAAATGCACAACGTTCTGACGACGCTCAAGGATCATCTGGATCTTGGTCAGAATTTGACAATTTCTTGGTGACTTATTTTTGTCAGTTTGTGAGTGGTATTCTGTTGGTGAAGTTTGCACTTGAGAACATTTCTGTTCTTTATACTGAGAACACTTTGTTATGATTAATGTTTTATTGTGTTTTCAATTTTTGCTCGTATCCTGCTGCACGTCTCTTTGGAGAGTGCAGTTTCGGGTGATCCTGGATACAATCTAATTTGGAATTACTTCAGACACGTCGAGTCATAATTAAAGTACAGTCGGAAAATGAACACTAAAATGACAGTGGTTCTGGGTGTATTGGTGTAACTGTGCTGCTGTTGTATCATTTTTTCTGTTCCAATCAGTCGGCCAGACATAACACATTCTATGTGTGGCAAACAAATCAGACGCACATAATGGCAGAGACTGGGCTGAGTGTTGAAGTCTTCTATAGCCAATGTCAAATAAAAACAGTTTAGTATTTATTTTTAAAAGTATGGTCCACTGTTATATGACAGTGAGCTCCAGGCAGAAGGAGCGCCAATGCTCACAGCTTTTTCCCGGAGCCATATTAAGGCTTTGATGGCCTCTAGGCCCAATTTTTGGAGGGGGTCCATTTCACACACATCGTCCATCGTCCAAGCATCCATGAAATGGCCGGAATTTTTTAAAAATGATGGTCTATGTGTTATACATTGGGTGTAACCCCTCAAATCTAGCTAAGGTGTCTGGAGTTTAGCCATAATCGAATTTTGTGTATTTTAGCCTTAAAATATGACATCTGGTGGCAACAGTTTTGATCACTTTTCTGAAAATTAACCGACCAAATTTAATGCATGGGTCTCTAAAACTGCGGAGCCCTAAGCCATGGCCTACTTGGCCTATGCATTTGTGTGCCCTGATTTTGCCGACAATGCTGTTGCCATTTGAGGTGCAGAAACTAACAATTCATGTAGTTGAGGCATGATGATATGATGCTGTGTTGTTGTTATGTTGGTCTGTATGTTACAATACAGTGCAGTATTCTTTCACTGCAATGTCGCAGATGAGTCGGTGAAGTCATCGGCTGTAGTTGATGCTGTGGCTCAGTTGTACGAAAGTCGAGAACGTTTCATACAACAACTGACAGACATTCTACACGTTGATGAGCCTCACAGGTAGCCGATGACAAACTGTCTGTGAAGCTGCTGCTGCTGCTAATAATTATGATAGTTTAAATAGATCTGTGGCTTATTGTGATTAGCAGCTACAATGGTACATCCGTTGTTGCGTTTGTTTGATCATTAATACAATTTTATTTCAGAATTATTATCTCCTTGTTTTGGTGTAATTTATGTTAATTTTGGACTTTTCTCATCCAAATCATTTGTTTCACATTTATGTCTCAGGCATCTCAGATTCAGCTTGCTGACATTGTGCACTTTATAAATTGCTATATTATCATATTTTTGTTATGTATTTTATTATCTTTTTGTTTATATAAAATTTTTAAAGTGTTAGTTGTTAAAAATATTTTTTTCTGATCATTGCTTAGACTGTAGTTTGTGATCGGAGAAGCACTATTGTAAAACCGTGCTTGCGAACAGAATTATTCCGAAGATTGAAGAATATCAAGAATTCTTCACGGCTTTCCATGGAGTCATGCATCAACTCATGTTACTCTTGGGCAAGTTGTCCACTGCATTCTTGAGATTTGTACAAAGTAAATTAAGACGTGTGTTTGCAGTGCACTTCACAGTCCGTGGACTATTAGTTTACGATATACATCATAATATTTTAATCAGTGCAAAGTTCTTTCATTAGCCAACTTTTTTGTAAACTTGAAAAATACTGATTGTTAAAGATTTCATTACATCAAAAACACGTCCTAAATTTTTGTCATCTTTTGTAGATTGCAGATTACCTTGCAACTCATTCTAACCTAATGCTGACTATATTTCACAAGGTAGTATGGAGATACATTTGGGGTGCGATGGAATCTTTGATGACCTTATAAGTGCAAATTTACTGCAGAGTGCACCAATGAAAGAATGATGAATATAGGTCAAAGGTTGATGTAATTATTGCAAAAACTTACAGGCTTACTTTTACATGCCAATCTATATAAATGCTCGCTGAAACAGTAATGTTTTTGAGTTCCATTTAAAAAGATGGTGTCACAAGTACGTTAAAGCGACGGTGGCAGACTATTTTGCGCAGCCGGTGCAGCATATGAAAACGCTCTTTGTCCAGACTTTAGTTTTGTGCAAGTTTGCTCAGTGCGGAGACTGCTGCTGGACTGAAGTCATGTTCGTGATGTGACACTGGCTGTTTGTGTGACATGTAGCTATGTAACATGTTGACAGGTGTGGAGAGAATTGATCATGTGTTGCCTGCAGTGCAGTCACTCACTCGCCAGCAATGACGATGTATCATATCGTTATGATATCTGCACGCCATCAAGTCAGCTGTTGACACAGCCTGTCACGGGCCAACGTCTCAGCATTGAGCAAGCCTTTGCATGGCACCAAGTACCGCACATCGTCTCAGCTAGGGATTATCACAATTAGTCGTCTGCATGTGGTAGCCACTTGTGTACCGGTTAAGGAAGTTGCTCTGTTCCAGACTCTGTTACTACTGGATGAACGGGAAACCATGATCTTGATATAATTGTCACTAATCACCCGGGTCAACTTAGCCTTCTATCCCCCCTCAGGTAATCAAGTTGAGTACGAGGCCAGTTTGGTTTCAGATTCTACTCTGATGGGTGATTACCTGCAGACAGGAAAACATGTCGAGATGTAACCAACCACCCAAGTCAACTAACTCAGTCTTCTATCTCTATGACGTAGGTTAACCTGGTACTGGCGTGACTGGAACATAACAAGAAAAATCGGTCTGTCTGGCTGTGTTAAGGTGGGGCAAGTTCACCTGTGTCAGGTGGCATATGTGATCTCATATGGTAGGTGATGCCTCGTAGTTTTGAGGTTGCTTCATGTTGACCTATAAGTGACTCATTTTTGACATTTTAGCCTCCTAGCATATCAGTATTTTTCCACCTTGTTCTGGCGACATTCTTTAATGTTTTGCGTTATATGACTGGGACCACACATTCCAGTGTATGGCTGTGTGCATTGAATGTACAGGAGAGCAGGTAATCGACCCAGTGGCATAGCCAGGATCTGGATTTAGGGAGCAGGGGGGAGGGGCACTTAAGGGATGTGAGGTGTGAGGAGGGGTGTCCTCTCTCTACCGGGAAAAGGGTCTGGGCAGGGGGCTTTGCCCGTTTTCGAGAAATTGTAAAATTTGTGTGTAAATGCAGTGTTTTGATGTATTTTTGCACTATTTTGTATGACTGAGTAGGCTTCTGTAGTTGTATTTTGTTCTGTTTTGTTTTAGAGCAGTTTTTATAATTTATTTTCAAAGGTCTACTCGTGCAGGTGCAACACATTTAGTAGTGATTACAGTTATACCCATTTTTTTCACAAACGTGTACCAGTTTTTTCTTTGTTGATATGAAGATTTGGTTTTAGTTAGTGTTAGTCATTTGTTGAATTATTAAATTAATTAGATTCTCTTAGATGCAAGCATCCATTGCTGTAGCCTTGCTGAAGGAAATCTTGAATTACGCCAATGGCCTGCCGCGTAGGCCTAAAGCTTTTATGAAGACTCGATCAGGATAGAGAGTAGGCTAACAGATGCATAGATAGTAGTTGGTTGTAGTATTGAAATTTGCAACTTTTGAAACATAGGAATTACAACCCATTGATGATTATGGTTGTTTATTAACCACTGGTTAAAGTTCGGGAGAACGCAGTTATCTGCTACTAGTTTTTAGTCCAAAGCGTTCCCCCATCTTATGTTCCCAAAAGACGCAGCAAGGGGCCCAAAACCACCAGTGGGGGCCAAAAACCAAACTAGCGTTCCCCCACCTTTGTTTTTATACTTTTACTACCGTTATGAGGCCTAACCCACATTACTGCTAAATCTGTTACTGCGAGATCATTGTTTTAATGTTTGTGCATTTTGATTTAACGTTGCTGTTATCATTGGATATGAACTTGGGCCTAACCTGCGTCGACTTTAGACTGGATCTCACAGTATCCTAAAGAAAAATCAAAGTAGAATGTCACAACGGGTCTATAGCGCTATAAGACAAGAATCCCAGCTTTCGCTAGGGTGGAGCCGACCGTACTGGTTGTCACTGACCTTAAAGGTCATCCAAAGTCAATTATTTTCATTTCATCTGAAAGGGCATATGCCACTTCCTATTAGTGATCAATAGCAACCTAGGCCCTATCTTGCACCGTTTAGCTACAGTACATCCGTTACAGACAGACGACAGACGTCAACCACGACAAAGGACCGACCTTCAAGCTTACAGCTTAGCGGTCGGCCCAAAAACTGAGTGATAGCCATCACGAGGTCAAGTAGGCTAGTTAGTAGGCTATTATGGTATGGTAATTAGCAAGTGCGTAAACTTTCATATCAATTCAGTCAAGATAGCCTGCAATACGTTATTGCATAACTTATGCCGAAAAAAGACCTAAACCATTACTGTTCTCCGGTAACCGACCGGCGCACTAACTGCGAAAAATGGTCTGTACGCAGACCATTTAGCCACTGCTGTTCATCGCGCTGTTTATAGGCCTATATCTGGGGTCCTTGGATCTCGAAGGTCATGCGTGAAATCTATGCTGGACTCGGGACGCCGGGCTGGGCTGCGACAACATCAAGCTGGAGGTGGCACATCGCATCACTTTACATGCACAGTTGCTACAGACGCCAACACTGCAGCTGCCGCAGTTGCTGTATCAGTCGCCGAGTAGAGTAGAACTGCGCGGCAACGTGCGAGTTATTTGCGTTCAGCTCATGCAGCAGTCAGCTGATTCGAGCTGCAGTTGCTGTGCCAACTCGGCTGTGGAACAAACTGCTAAAGCGTAGCAAACCTGCACGCAGAAAAAACAACAGGATATTCTCGCTGTTATAGCTGCGCCGTTCTCCGTTTTGCTGTCGCTGTTGTATTCCTAGATTCAGGTATGTCAACAGGTTGTGTTTGATATGATTACATCAAGTGTGATTACATCAAGTGACTAAGACACATCTTTGGAAGTTCTCAAGTTCTGTAGCCTACGAAGTTTGCCGTCAAACATAGCGTAAGAAAGTTGACGTGATGAGTGAACGCGCGGTCGGCGCGGAAAGTACACACTGTATTGACATTATATAGGCCTGTTATCAGCCTTATTAAGCTTTCATGGCACGATTAACTTTGTGTCTATTTTCAACTCAAAAGGTCAGGGATCAAGGTCATCTGACATCAAAACCGGTATGAGCACAGGTAGGCTGACGGCCGCAAATGATGTTGACACTGGGGCGACACTCTTATTATTTTATCAGACAGATTAATTGACCGATTGAAATAATTGGATTGATTATAAATAATGAAAAATGAAAGTGTGCTCTTTCTCACAGACAGTGGCTGACGAAGACGTTGACACGCCGATGATGAATGCCGCAGACCTCGTGACGTGTCCGATGTGTTTAAACATTTTCGACAATTCACGCTCACTACCTTGCGCTCACTCGTTCTGCTTGGCCTGCCTCAATAGTCACTGCAAGGACAAGGCGCCTGCGTCCAAACCGTGCTGCCCTTTGTGTAAACAGAACTTCCAGATTCCAGCTGACGGCGTCGAAGAACTTCCGTGTAATCAACATATCCAGCGACTGGTCGACTGCAGACGGTCCAGCAGCTGTCAATTGTTCGGCGGTGAAAAGGCGAATCTTGACAGCGATGAAGCAAATGCTCGGACTCGACGTTTGCGTGGAGTTCAGTGCGAGAAACACGACGGCCATCTGACGAATTCCCACTGCCTCGACTGTCGGCAGAATGTCTGCTCCTCCTGCAGCGAAACCCACCACAAGCAACACAAGCTAAAAACTATCGATACATTCGCGGCGGAGTTGAAACAACAGATCGAGGCGGACGTTAAGAAAGTTTCGTCGCGTGTCGCCGACATCAGAAACGACGCCGTACGACTCGAGACCAAACGAGACGAATTCGTCGAAGACGTCGGCAGACAAGCAACCGCCATCAGACAGAAAGGTGAAGAAATGAAGACACTGATCGATCGGAAGGTCGCCGAGTTGCTGCAGGAACTCGAGAGCATCAAGGCGGATAGTTTGAGTCCGGCGCAAGCGGCTGAAGCTCGACTGCAGCAAGCCGGCGACGCCGTGCAAAGTTACTGCGATTATTCGCACGATATTCGGACGACAGGCAGCGCACACGATGTCGTACGATACGCCAGTGCCATACACGCGCAAGCCACGCACCTGCTTGAGAATAGAATCACGTACGCCGACCTGTATACATTGCCGTGCGTCATGTTCATGCCGTCTGATGCCGGGCTGCTCAGTACACGACAGCTGCTGGGGCACATCTCAACCCCACTGTCCAGCTCAGGTGCTGCAACTTGCTGCTCTGAACCAAAATATTACAGAACTGTCGACGATTTACGGCTTGGCAGGCGTGTGCGACTTTTCACTTTCTTGACTTCGTTTCCCGAGATTAATTTACAGGAAGCAATTTCATTAGTCGACAAAATGTTTAGTCACTTAATTATCTGCATACCGGATCATTTGTTTCATTCCACTGGCACATTGGTGAACGTAGACTTAACAGTCATTTCTATGAATTATCAAAAACTAAAGTAATTTTTTGACAGAAAACCCAATCAATTCAGTTTGTCTTCGAATAAATCAGCCACAAAGTTTTGTGAAAATTCATCATTGCGTAGGCCAGGTTAGCAGATGTAAATCACACAAAAATATCACAAACGGACCGAGAGACGGACAAACGACGTGGAAACATAATGCCTCCTGCAGCGCCAATAAGTGCTAACACTGGCGGTGGCAGAGGCACAAAAACCGTTGTGTTGCGTGTGTATCAGCCGGAACAGCTCTGGCGACGTTGCCGGACGGTGAACCTCTGTACAACGTGACGTCACTGGACAACGACATCTATGTGCTGCGCTGGAAGGACAGCGAACAGATCGAAGTCTTCGACGCCGATAACTACGCTCTTCTCAGGCGTCTGACCGTTCCAGACCTGGAGGGTTTCGCGGACATGACGTCGTGCGGTCACAGCCGATGTCTGTTCGTGTCGGACTACATCAACGACTGTGTACACCGCGTGGAGGTTGACGGGGCGGTGACGCAGTGGCCTGTCGCCGACGGACCGTGCGGGATGTCGGTGTCCGCCACCACGCACAACGTCCTCGTCACCTGCCACGACGTCTGCGCCGTCAAAGAGTTCACACCACGCGGCGACCCGGTCCGCACGCTCACGTTCAGCGACGACCTCACCAACCCGTGGCACACGATCCAGCTCACCGGTGGACAGTTTGTCGTCTGTCACGGCGGTCTGGAGGACTCGGTGCACCGGGTCTGTCGACTGGACGTCGACGGTGACGTAGTCCAGACGTTTGGCGGTGCCCCCGGCTCCACGGACCCGCTCCAACTCAACGTGCCGTGGCACATGGCCGTCGACGACCAGGAGTTCATCTTCGTGGCGGATCACGACAACCGTCGCGTGGTGCTGCTGTCTCCGCGGCTCGAGTACATCCGGGCGGTGGTGTCGCGAGACGGACTGAGGTGGGACCCGCACCGACTGTGCGTCGACGTCGTCAAGCGGCGTCTGTACGTCGTCGAGAACGAGTGGAAGGACGGAGAGTTCGCTGCCGGCCGAGTCGTCGTCTACAACATCTGACTGACAGACACACCAAACTCCACTTCTTGCTATTTGTTGTCTTTGCGCTTGTACCATACCACTGGCGCAAAAACTATGTAGACTAACTGATGACAAACTTTATGAGCTCTGACCTTTCATGAGATCTTGAGAGGGCATAGTCACTGTAGGGCCTATTGAGCTAAAATTCGCCTAGTCTTTTGCATATGCACATGTTTACTGTTTAGCCAACCAAAACTCATTTTTGAAAACGAATTTTAGTGCATTTTGAGCTTGACAATGTGTCTGGTGCATAAAAATATGAATTCGTCTTTTTCATTTCTGCTCCTATTGCATGTTTCTAATAGACGTTATTTTTTATAATATAATACATGCTGCCAAGCGGTTGCTACCCAGCTATCTGCAACGTGTACGTGCTGTATTCTGCTGTGTTTTATGATACATGTGCTTGTGCAACTCTATTCCATTGCAGTTGAATCTTTTGTTGTTAATCTCTTTCATGACTGTTTGCACTCACGTCATACATGGTTTACACATGCACATATTTTGTGAGCTTTCTGCTTCTCTGGCAACCTAATTATTAAACTGCATTGTACTATACTCATTATCTGCTGTGTTTATTTTGGAAAATGAATATGACGATAATATCTTTGCGTGTGGTTTCTTTTAAATATATGTATGCAAATTTTACAGCAAATCTGTAGCTATTATTCGATGTATACATACATCACAAGTAAAATTATACGTGCAAAAACAACTTATCAGAAATTGTGGTGGACATAATGCAATGCCACGAAGAGCCACTGGTTTAGTCAGACTGTCATTTAAGTTTACACAAACGATACAACAAAATTTTAATCATCTTCTCACAATGTAAAATTTACTGTCATGGCCGCAACAAAGAATGGCAGCACAATCAGTATTGGCGCAAGTGTTAAAGAGCACTAGCATTGTCTTTGTTAAATGCAATGTCTTGAAAGTGTACGTGAATAAAGCACACCACTGTTGCCCAGTGTTCTACACATGCTGCCCCAATATATATCGCCTTGCTGTCAAAAATCTGGTCACTACTTACACATATGTTTACAGCCATGTCAATCTACACTGTGAACCATAAAAAAGTGAACTGTTTTGTTTCTGTAATAACTTTGTCAAATATAAACGAAATTGGATAATATTTGGCACGTTTTTAGCCTAGACATTTATTGACATGGGTGCATATTTATTTAGTTATTTACGAAATCATTGCGGCTGGGAACCAGCTTACTGCTGACTGGGTAGCAGACGACGCTTTGATTTTGTAAACATGCCAGTGCTTACTAAAGAAGATCGTATTTTGATTTCCAAACTTAACACGTTGAAGGGTTTTGGAGCCAAGAAGCTAATTAATGAGTTTCCGAGCAAGGGATGGAAAGTATCGACGGTGAGCAACTTTCTTGACAAGCTGAAAAAAACAGGAACAATCGAACGGCGACCAGGAAGCGGACGACCGTGTGACCAATCTGAAGCAGCGCTTGGTTGAAGTGTGGTCCAAGATGAAACAGTGCGTTTTCGACGAGTCAGTGGACGAATGGCGAAAACGCCTGCGCTGCTGTGTGTCAGCTAAAGGCGGACACTTTGAACACAAGCTGTGACATTGTTTGACTGACGTTTGCAAGTGCGTTTACTTTTAAACATTTTGTCAATGAAAAAACTCTGCTTGCTAAGTAGCTGATGCTATGTACACGCACTATTTCATAGTGTATTGTTTTACTAGCGTATAATACAGAGCAGCAAATAAGTCTGACATGTGATTTGCACATAAGCTAGTTCAGGATTGTCTACACTACACGTGTGCCAAATATTATCCAAGTGTGTTGATATTTGACAAAGTTATTACAAAAATAAAACGGTTCCACTTTTTTA
>Ga0056128_1000891_pt1 | contig 30540 bp, 17 predicted proteins | sample WorMetLIZISLAND2_FD_71113 | JGI IMG/M metagenome (GOLD analysis project Ga0056128, IMG submission 71113) | Marine gutless worms symbiont microbial communities from Max Planck institute for Marine Microbiology, Germany - Olavius geniculatus... ...
AAAATGCATCTCCCTGCCTGTGCTTACACAAATGGCCAATAATTCGAATATTTACTGTCAGCAGTTGTACAACTGGACAATTGAATAAACTGTCAACCAAAGTGCTAGAAATTTGGACAAAATTTGCCAAATGTGCATTATTTCAATCAAATAATGATATTGCATTTAATAAAAATTAATATTTTGCTTGTTTTGTTTTCCCTAGGTAGTGCAGTAGTGCAGAAACAAACACTTGGTGCGACGGAACATAAATGGTCATTTGATGGTCAGTTGTGTCTGAAATATTCGTACCAAAAATTATTAAAATCTGATCATCCATCTTTAAGTTACAATCGATATAATTTGGGTGTGTTTTTTATACCTCACAGTGTATTAATACTGATAGTACTTGCTGTTTTAAATCGTTTTTGCATGACTTGTTTTTGCTGTGTCTGTACTGCAGCTTGTGGCAAATTGGCTTTGTATATCTTGAACATTGTCCTGTCTTTGGCAAGTAAGTGAATAATGCTTCAGTTTTGATGTGTATTATGATTAGCATTATTTGTGATTGTTTTATAGACACCTCTGAAAAATGTTGTTTTTTTGTTTCTTGGCAGTTAAATTTGCTCATGCATCCTTTTACTGGGTCAGAAGAATTGATGTTAAGATTATCTTGAACTTACAAATAACAACAAAGTTTTTTGGTTAGTTATTTTGATCTGTTTCCAGCATGTTGTTTTATTGTTTATTTTGTACGTTTAGTGGGTAGTATGTGTTTCTTATTTTGTAGCTTGCGTACCTAAGATCTAGTACCATGCTCCATCTGAAGCATAAGTGGGTTGCTTATGTTCAAGTTTAGGTCATTGAACCCATAGGTGGATAGACCACTAAGTCTGTGACGCATGGCCAGTGCGATGCCAGACCTATGGTTACCCGCCCAGCTGCAGAGTATCACCACAGTACATATATATGCGCCGAAGGTGCATAGTATTTGCAACAGGCCCTTATTAGTGGTAGAAGTCACCTCCGTCTTTTCATATCTGCCAAGCCAATTCACACACCGAGCCTGATACGCTTGCCACATATTTTCATTGTGTTGTGTGCTTGTATAAGATTGTATTGCACTTATTTTATTTTATTGTGTTATTATTATATTAGCACTACATAAACTGTGTGCTAAAACACAAAACAAAGTGCAATTTGCATGGAACTATTTTGTGAGCGAAATGGTACATTCAGCTTGTTGGGTACATTGGTTCGCATATGTAGACCACAATCTTCACACTAATTTTGGTTAAATTCACCTTAGTTGGACTTAACGTTTTGTGAAAAATAACGAATATGATGTGGCAGTACACAGCATCCAAACACTTTGTAACAAAGGATTTTTGCAGTATTTCGTAACGCTGCGACGTCGATGTTGCTATGCATGGGTTGCCATGGCTTGGTCAAATGATTATTTTGAGTGCTGTGAGATTGGTATGGTAAGCCAAAATTGTACTACCATGGCGTCAATGGGTCATGCGCTTACCACGCCTTTGGCGTATATATGTACTGTGGTATCACCGTCCCATTGTTGGTACCAAGTTGTACAAGTTGGAGATACAGACACCTGGTTGTGAGTGTTGACTACAGTTTTTACTTGATAGCAGCCTGACCGTGAGTTGAACCCTGATTGCTTCACCCTTGAACAAGCCAGTTAGTTCAGTGTTAGAAGTCGTCAGTGTTTTGTCGAATGTAGACACTATATGGCAGAGTACATAGAACGGCTGCCAATTGAGACAGAACAGAAGGCTCACAAGTTGCTACGGATCTGTGAGAAAAACGGTCTTTCCAGTCAGTGTAAGTTTTGCATCATGCTGTTATGTCGAAACTAAACTGTCTGTTTCGTAATAGTTGTCTTGGTTTTACTTAAACTGCTTTAAACACCTCTGGCTTCAAAACCGTTTGTTTCACATGGTGACTGTCATATCCCCATGGTTATTTCGCTTGTTGTAGAAATTGCTTTTTACTGTAGCACGTTGTGTTGAAGAACTTTGTAAGCATTATTTGCTGCTGCAGCACTTTTCGTGAGATGAGTAGACTAACTTGTCATCATACAAATTCTATTATTATTATGACGGCAGTACCTCTGTATTTTAGGACGTTATGGCACTATACAAATCATATTATTATTATTATTCACACTGTTTGAATTTATGGGATTTTAACAGTTTTTTCAAATGGGGGTCAAAAATTGGCTTAAAACATAGTAAGCGCACCTTTGTAACTTCGGCGGTAGTGGGAGTAGCCCCACAACACTTTGTCACGTGACGTGTCACTATGTGGGAGTGATATCGCGTGTACAACTTTTATGGGGGCACCACCCTCTTAAAATTTAGTAGGCCGAAAATGTTCAAAATTTGGTGTGATTGAGGACCACTTTCGACTTTGACCATGAATATCTCTGGAAGGCATAGAGGTATCGACAGGCGGTCAACGGCTTTATCAAGTGCAATTCATCCCAAGTTGAATGCAAAAAATTGTGAACTTTGGTCCACTAACAAAAAGTTATAGATGTACATGTTGACCCATCATATGTCGACATTTCACATTCTGCGTATGCTAATGCATTTTAGTTCGGGCCATGTGACTTTGCCACCAGAGGAATTTCACAACCCTGAAATTTTTCCCCCCATCGGACTTAGGGCGCTGGGCTTACTCACGTCGGGCTTTGCCCCAAATTTCTAGTTTTCATATATAATTATGGTCTGACGTCTTTTTTGGTCCTAGCATCTTGGCTAAAATATTTTGCTCTCAAATTGTTTTGCGCTGTCTTGATAATATGACGTACTATCGTGCGTAACAACTATTTGTATGGTTTAGCATTCATCACTGTTTGCCATGTTCTGTGTGTGTTTTGAAGCAAGAAGTATATGTAAGACGATGGGAATGCAGGCGTTGTACGCTGGGCGTCTTGGATCTGCCCTGCACTGGGGAATTGGCTCAAAGGTATGTCAGTGCTGTATTCCATCGTTGTACGATTAGTGTGTAGGGTTTAACGACCCACTCGACACAGTATAGGACATTTCAGGGACGACCTTCTCAGGCAGAATGCACATACATTACACATAATAATGGAACAGTAAGTGTAACCTTTACAGTAAACCCTAATATGAAAAAATAAATCACCTAAAATAAAATAAAACAACCTAAACCTAACATTGTAAGAACTCGCCATTATAATTGTGCAAGGGCCTATGTAAGACTAATAGCAGTTCTAATAATCTATTATTCTGCATATAGTCATCAATCCCATAATGCTGTCTATTGAGGCTTCGTTGTTGTACACTGGTGAGACAGAGACCATCTATCGTTTATTTGTTGTTGACATTTTTGCTTTGTCCATGATCACTTTGATGGTGCTGATTGGTCAAGTGATGTATTTCGATACAAAAAAGGTGACTGACAAGTGAAGATTGAAGAAGGCCTGGTGAGATTGTTCAGACGGGATATGGAGTGAGTTTTGGCTTGTCCCATAAGGACATTTAAGGTACAGATAGCTGGGGTCTTAAGAGCCAAAGGGGAACTGGCTAATCTAGACTTACTTGGACCTTAGTTGTTAAAACAGTGAGCATGTATGTGAGCTATTCTATTTGTCTCACTGTAATAGAAAACTTTGTTATGCAGGATGCTGCGTTTGTTTCACACGTCGCTGAGAGGTCGGTTTGTTGTGATATTGATAATTTGCTTGTTAGTGTGGAAGTATTCGGTGGATGATTACTCAGTAGATTGATTAGTACAGCTTATGAGCAGCAGCACACGTAGATGATTAATTCGTCTTTTAAACACTAAATTTTTCCTGTATGTTTTGCAGTTATTCTATTAGGTCACTGGCTTTTGTCCATCTGTCTTATGTGTGAACAAAAACACATAGAAACCCAAAATTGATGTGAACATTTCCCTTGGCAAGAGTAACTGTTGTCGTATACATCAAAAACCTCTGGAAAATGATGTATACTTTGCGTAAACTAGGCTTTCATGGTAGTAAAAGTAGACTATCATTTGAAATTTAAAGTAATTAAATGTTGCGTGTGCACAGCTAAACGTGCAGCTGCATAATGTCGGCAGCAGGTCAACATTTTTTTAGTTTGCTAAGTATTAAATATTTTTTTATCTCAGCAAGTGAACAAAGAGATGTATTAGCAGGTGCTCTTTGTATTAACGTCTTTTTGTTTTCGTGTATTTTATGGCTCTGTAAGATATAACTGTTTGCACAGATATTTGATGGAGTATTCGAGCAGTGGTGAATTTCGGAATCTGGATTTGATCGACAATCTCGGCTCAACGATGCTGATGACTTCACAGCTTACATTCCTTGGTTTGTCTGATTCTGTGTTCATGCATATGATTGTGAAATAATAAATTAAGATTTTCATTATGAATATTTACACATGTGACTTTACAGCTTAAAATCCTTGGTTATCCAACTATGTATTATGCATGGTTCGTTTAATTATGTTTTATTATGTGTGTAATAAAGGCAGCTTTTGATATTAAAGTCAGCTTTTGAATTTGAATATTTTTATGGTAGTAATAGGAAAAGATGTAAGGTGTGGTAGGATATTTAGTGACTTTATTGCATATTTATTGCTTAATGTTTGCATATGTGAATTGTTCAGTTATCAGTATTTGGCAAAACTGCGAAATTTGTTGGCTTGCTTTTTCATCCATCATGTATATGAGTCAATGATAGCCTCAGAGAGGACATCAGATCAAAATTGCACTTTACTCTTGTTGTCTCTTGTGCATCATGTAGCATTCATGTTGTAGGCAAATATCGTGAATTCCACAAGTTGTACAATAACAAGCAGTACGTGGAGGCTGGGGCGTTGCTGCTGTCTTTACTCACTGCACGTGTTGCGCCTAAAAGGTGACTTTGCATGAAACCTACAGTTATCAGCTAGGAAGATGTTCCAAATAGATAGCATCACTTTCTCACCCCTGTCTTCTGCTGGAAATTTTCAGCTGTTTGTCGGACAGTTGCAAATTTCTGTCCCTCCCCCCCTCAACTTTTTCAACTTGCCATGTCTCTGGTGAGCATATCATGCCCATGGTTGTTACCTGATAGTGGATCAGTCAGGAGTTAAACCTGTGGCCTTTTGATCGTGAGGACGACATGCTGACCACTGCATTACCAAGCCACACCATGTTGCTACAACAGTTTTCCTCAGCCTTATATGGGCTGCCTTGAAGCCAGAGGGCAGGGCAGCCCACGCAACCATCTCAGCATTCCTGGCCTATCTTGGCAGCATAATGTCAGCATGCTGGCTGTAGTCAGCAACACTGTGCCAGATGGCAGATACTTTTTAGACAGTCCGTGAAATATTGTGCTGATGTCAAAGTCAAGTTAACGGCCATCAGAGAGAAATTAAGCTGCTTTTAGATTCCAGGAATGAAAGTTATCAAAATTGAACAGCGTTTATGTCACAAAATGACTGAAACGACAGTGTGGGTATGACTCACAGTGTATTCATTTGTCTGCTGTGCAGGTTTTGGTCAAAGCTGTTATTTGATGCAGTTCCTCTGCTTGAGATGGATAAGGTCAGTTCTTCTCTCTGTGAATAATCGTGTGATGACTAGCCATAGGCAGAGAGTTCTTATCATTGTGCATTGTTTTCTAGCTGATTGTCCATCCATGGCAATTCACTGTTTCTGGGACAACAAATTCAATGAGATGTATATATATCAAATTACAAATTGTATAAAGTTAATTTGTTAAGTTCTTTGAGTTTTGGCAACACACGTTTTGGAAACACTGCTGTTGCCTTGTCTGAAATGATATCTGTTTACTTCTGGAATGTAGCCACGACTATTTGTCATAGATATATGGGAAGTTAGCAGGACCAATGAAGCTGTCTCAGTACTGAAGTGATGTGGTCACGTCGACGAGCTCCAGTGATGAGTCGCGCTGCCATGTTCTGTGCAGACTGCAGCCGTTGGATCAGACTGCTAGAGATCCCATACAGCAGCGCGTTACAGTAGTCTGGTCAGCATGTCACGAACGACTGAATTAGCTTCTTCTTGGCATCGACTGAAAACGAATGTGCAATCGTTCGTAGCTGACGTAGTTGGTAGTAGGCCAAACAGCAGACTACAGTGACGTGGTTAGACATCGTTAAGCCACTGTCAATGACCACTCCCATGCCACGTGCTGAGTCGACAATCCTGACGGATGTTGACAGGACTGGAACGTCTTGAATGTTGAGCTTGAGCAGTTGGTACTTGGAGCCCAGCCACAAGATTTGCGTCTTGGCTGGGTTTAGTCACAGTCGGCTTGAGCATAATGGAACCGTGTTAGTTTGTTCTTGTTGTATGAGGTTTATCGTTTAATGTCATGCATTCTTAGATGTAAATGATGCTTTGTTGCTGAATATGCCATTTTGTACTACAGTTGTGATTGTTTAGTACATAAAAATGTGATAAACATATTAGTAAAGATAAGTAATTTTAACCAACTTTTGTAAATAATGGGTTTATTTTATGTTTACTCATCCTAGCTTTATACCCCAAGTTTGATGGGTTTGCGTGCTGTAAAAATTTACTTGATCAGTTAATTAATTTATTTCTGCTCACTGGCTTGATGTTTTTTCAGACAGTTTTCAATACTCAGGAAACCTGCGAACTGCTACACTGTCTGGAAGAGCTGCAAATGATGCAGCATCTAGAATCAAACAAGTCGTCTGATGGCCACATGGAGGTTGACGACTTAGCACTGTGTACAGATCGCATTGAGTAGCTAACTGTGCTGCACAACTCAGATATCAGCTTTGCTAGGCAGCTCATCTGCTTTTTCAATGTTTCAGTGCCGTTGCTTGGACTGGAGAAAGGACTTTTGGCCCAAAGAAGTTACGGCTTGTAAAAAGTGGAGATGGTAACAGTTATTTTTTTAAAGCTAACAGTGGTAATTGCGAGAGAAAATGTTGCCAAAGGAACTGTATTTTTTCTTTAGCAAATTTTTTAATTGTTTAACTCCGAGCTCCCACGGATGCACAATTATTAAGTGTTTTAACCGAGTTTTGTAGACAGACTAAACTGCTGATTTTTTCTGGAAAGAGATGATTGAGATAATTTCATATGCATGTCATTGTATCTACATTATAATGTTTATGACCTGCCTAACTGAAATTTCAAGAAAATTTTATTTTACATATACGATGCTGTTATCTCAGTTAATGGCAGGCTTCACATAGGCCAGGTTGTTATGTGTGATAAACTCATTTTGCAGAAACCACACCTGCCTTTTGGCCAGAGGGGATGTCAGACATTTGACAAAGTTGGCCGATAGTGTCTGCCAGTAAAATCGGCCAACAAAAAACTGTAGTCTTTAATGCAAAATTGGTAGATTTTGTCATCTGATAAAAGCGTGCAATTTTGTCATCGAATGTAGAACACGTTCTATTCTCGCTGATAAAATTGGCCAACTTTTTGGATTTGGTCGATAGATTTTGTTCATCTTATCACACTGTTTACAGCGGGACATGAATATTTATTATACATATTTTTTTGTTTGTAACATTATAGTATTTTTTGGTATAGAAAAAATGATGCAAGTATCATTTTGCGATCTGCATTCTGCTGTTGTATGTTAGTGATGCTAGCTGATATTGTACAAAGTAGCAGACGACATTATCAGCTGCGTGTCGCGGTTCAGCGATTTTATTGGTTGATTTTCTCGGGCAGCTAAACCACATCAACAAATGTTGATCGATAGAATCAGTCATATGTCATCTTTTTAACAGTGCCGTGTACGTTGCAGATGGAACAGTCGAGTGAAGTGGAGAAAGAGCAGACCTCGGTGCTTCGAGCAGCACTGGCAAGGAACCTTGCACGAGCTGTCATGGTCGATGCTGTGTCTTGAGCCTGTTGCGGTGCCATCAGACTCGTGAATGTAGCAAACGTGTGGTGACGATGAGTGTTGCGGGATTAGTTTATTTCGGCTCAAATTCCACTTGCTTTTATCTGTTGTTGACTTTTTGGACAACTAGTTGTACAACAAGCAGTACAACATCACCAGAGCTTGAAGTGCTTGTATGGTCACTTTTCCTTCATTTCCTTTCTTTTTCTTCCCTCACCTCTCTTCCCCTTTTCTTCCTTGTTTTTCTTTCCCTTGCTCTTTTCTCCCCTCGTCTTTTTTTCCTGTCTCCTTCTATCATTCCCTCTCTGTCTGTCCACTTTTCGCCTTTTTTTCTTAGCAGTAGGACCCCTGAAATGAAGTTAGGGGTTGTTGAAGAGTGCTGTAAGCTCCCCCAGTGCCAGAATTGAATTTTGTGCATTTTAGCCTTAGAATATGACACCAGATGGCAACAATTTTAATTATTTTCCCGAGAATCAACTGATCAAATTAAGTGCAGTTTAAAGACTAGGCAAATCAGAACCAAAACGGTTGCTAAATGAACAAGCTAGCGCTAATTTGGCCACTGATTGATGCATATATCAGCAACCAGTTGCTTAGATCTCAAAAAACTGTCTGCAAACTTGCAAAGCTAAGGCTTCTCAGAGAAGAAGTGCCAGTAGGCATTCGAGATGGCCAAGGAAGCGCTGGTGTGCCATACCGGTCCATACCACCTCGCTTCGAGTCCAGATCTACACATGTAAGATAACTTGATGCAGATTTGCTGTAGATCTTAGATTTGTTGTTCGTTTTGTTCTATAACAAATCGACAACAGATTAATGCAAGTGGAGTTTGGGTTTCAGCATAACTGGCTACAAACTGGTACTAGTTTGTTTGTTAGAAAGACTGCTGCTAGACTGATTATCTTAACTTTTCTGTTTCCATCACACCTGTGTTCAAGTTTCGTGCGTTCATAGTAGATTGTATTTCGATACATTTTCTGCACCACGTTTCAACAATTCTGGTGTATGGTGTTGGCTGTTGAGAGTGTTGATACAAAACTTTTTGATCACGTGTCAGCGTATGGGATGTGTAAAATGACGAATACAGTGGGTGGAGACTCTAAATAACTAGAAATCCAGATAATTAACTGCCACTCGTTGATAACATTATGCAGCCATTGTGTAGTTTTCAAGATTTTGTTCAGAAGGTAAACTGTAATAATATAATACACACATTAGATTTTTGCACAGCTGTGCCCAGTGAAAAATAGGGGTGGGGGAGTTTTGATAAGGTTGTAGATCAAAACTTTTCCCCTATTACTTTCCGCTTTTTTCAATGGGCAAACTACACCTGAACAAAACTTGCCCCCTTTATTTTTTACTTCTCCCCATTTTTCAATCTGCACCTTTAACGAAAAAAACTTCCCCCCATTTTTACTTCCCCTTTTTTTCACTGGGCAAACTACACCCTTAACACAACTTTCTCCCTAAAGGGGAAAGAAGTCCAAAATGGAGGGGAAAAACTTGAGTCAGAGATTGAGGGGGACCTCAGCCCAAAACTGGGGGGAAGTTGCGCTCGATTTTGATTCCAGATTTGATTCCACTGCTTACATTGACGCCACTCATCGTACTAGTGTTGACATTGCTGTAGTTTGTCACAGAAAGACAATTGTTATCATTGCAATGTGCAGCAGTTACGAGCAGCTGCTTCGCCAAACTTCAAGTGCTTAGTACTTTTTCATATTGTGCAAAACTTTGTCAGTTTTTTTGGAGTCACAAGATAAATGGTTGATTGTAGTGCACGGCATTCTCTGTAATGTTATTTATTCTACATTGTATGTCTCTTGCTACCTGAATTAAGTGGGTGGATGCATAGCTGCATTTTGCATTGTGCACTGTGAATTGCATAGGCCTATAAGATCGCTATGCAGACAAGCTAACTTAGCTAAGTTAACACTGTAATTTTTGCCTTTTAGGCAATCACGCAGCTCAGCTGTGAAATTCTTGTTCACGTCAAGTGCTGTCGGAGCGATTACAGTTTGTCAATGCAGAATTGATGTCAAATTTGAGTGATGACTGCAGTCTTCATGTAATAAAAGATGCTGACGCTAATGCGGTTTAAGGTTTAGTTATGTTGGCCCCTACATCCTGTCAAAAGTGCGCGGTGTGTGAGAGACAGAGAATTAAGTACCTACTTGAATAGCTGTCTTAACAAATATAGTAGGCCTACGTGTATTCGGTTTATCATAGCTAAGTTGTATAAAATTGCTGTGTCTTCGGTTGCTGTCCCTCGATCCCTAAAAACTCTTGTCTCTAAAAATTTTATTGTACCCATTGAATACAATCATTGTGAAACTGGCCAGCGTTTTTTACGACTAGTTAGTGACAACTATTGCCGTCACAGGGTGCTGAAACTGTTCTACTGTCTGCAGCAGCCTGTCTGAAGAGTCTGCCAGTTCCGCTACACGTTGTTGACCACAACTAATGTTCAGTGATGCGTGAAGGTCAGATACACGTGGCTTAGTCCTGTAGGCTGCGTCCAAGTGGTATACGGTCGGAGTGATCACTTCGTCGTGTGACAGGCCACCTAGCCGTATAAGGAGCGTTTTAAACACTATTAGGGTGATTAAATTCTTGCACTACTGAAAAAGTGTTGGCCCAATGCCGTCATGTTATGCGGCCGTGCCATGACTTTTAACTTTTTCATTTAACTTTAAAACCTAAAAATGGCACGCCGTGACACCGTGAATATGAGAGCCTATTCCTGTCGTATGCAGCGTTTATACCAATTTTGGTTTCTCTGTTTTTGTTCGTTTTTGAATCAGGCCCTACTGCTTGGACGGACGGACGGGCAAGATCCGCAGTGCGGCCTATTAGGACGGCCGCATAACTAGCCAATGATCCTTAAACAGTTCCTGTTGTAGTACAGAACTCTGCATGTGTTAGGATAAGTAAGTAAGTAAGTAAATGATTTATAAAGCGCCAAAGTCTCAGAAAAAATCAGGGCGCATAAAGAATCAGAGAGCACGGTGAAGTAATTGGGAGCATTTCGGACAGGTTTTCTGACGCACCGTTTGTAGCAAAATCGTCGTCAGAAGGGCAGACCACCGTGACCGTGTGATGACTAGAGACTGTGTGTGCCTGCCTTCAAGACTGCCTGCAGGGTCAACTGGTTCTTCCTTGGCCTGCCAGCTGTCCGCCGCCTGTCTCCACTCACTATAAATTCGACTTCGGACAACGTCCGCACAATGACTGTGGGCACTCGAGGCTGTTATACATTTGCTATATTCATCGGGTGAGATATTTTAAAATTGTTGACGTTCAGATACAGTTTTCGTATAGACCAGTATTACTAGCATTCACCGACCTATTGACTGACATTATTTTAAAATAAGTATTATAATGACTGTAATGGGGGTGTTTACACGATCCAGCAAACTTCCAGCAAATGTATTCAAAAATACACGTGCTAATGCTGGACGCTTGCTGGACGTTAGCTGGATCGTGTAAACACCCTATAAAGCACAAAGCACGCTGGCAGGCCAGCTTAGTCTATGGCACCGCACGTGGCCGAAACGGAAAATTAACAACAAAATTAATAAAACAAAGATTCGAACTAACAGTGCAATGTCTAAAAGTCGGTGAATTCAGTACCTGCACGTGATAGCTACTATAATAAACGAAAAAGAGGAAAGATAAATGCTGAATTTTGAAATATAAGATTTCAAGTTCACTTAGCCTTTAGCTCAACATACCTGTAATGACAGAAAGTTTAGACAGTATGGCCTATTGCAGTTAGTTGACTCGGCGGCGTCGTGGGATGAAAAAGTGTGTGAGGCAGAAACTTGCTATTTCTCGACAGACAAATTTACGACATGCAGAATACCGACAGACAGCTGCAAATTTCTGTCACAAAAGATAATATGGGTACCTACTCAAAATTTTAATTTTGCTCCTCAATTTTTTTCATAAAATAGAAGTTTTTTAGCTGAAAATTTTGCAGTTTTAGAAGACATTTTTCGACAATAAGATCTCCCGACAGCCCAAAATTTACAAGGGAGCGGCTGCAGCTGCTCCTGCACTTGCCTGTAGCACGACGCCACTGCGTCGACTCACGCTGGAAAAGCTGCGTTGTGATGTGATGGTATCAGAAATAATGGCATCTTGCAAGCCAAAGCCTGTACCGCTACCGCGAGGAGTTCAAGAGGCCAGCAGCAGTCGTCAAGTGAGCCCGACTATGGAGCAAATGGTACTGCGTGCCATCAGAGGTTGCCAGGACCCGAACGGTACGAGCATAGTTTCATTGACACCAGTGGCGTCGTCGCATTTGCTCCCCCTAAATTTTGGGCTCTCAGAAAGTTGTGGGAAAATCTTCTTGTCGTAAAATTTTTATCCAGTAATGCAAAATTAGAAGCTTAGATCAGAAATCCTATTTTGGGGGAAATTAAAAGTTAAAATTGCAATTTTGTGCGCCTATAATATTTTTCTGTCTGATATGTGTAGCTGTCGGAAATTCCGTGGGAAAATTGCAACCTGATGTCTCGCCCGTTTTTATTCTATGACGCCGCTGGTTGACAGGATACGATGCAGTTACACGAGTAGATTGTGCACAGTTAATAAGCAGTTAAAACATAATCTGTATGGGAGCTGGTGTTAAACCTTGAGTGATGCTAGTTTATACGGACATTTAACATGTTAATTTTTTGGGAGCTGAGCTGCAGAGTTTAGCACGCCTTGCAATAATATTGCATAACCTTTTGCTCATCCATGCGTCGTTTATTTGCGTAATAATATACGACGGTTTATTTCATATAGTAGCCAATTGTCGGCCAAAAACCGTAGGCCCCTTTCCTGAACTTCATTTGGAGCTATCGGATTAAAACGTTCTTTCTTCAGATTATGGTCGAACTTCTGACGGTGACCAAGATCACGTTCGTCAGTTTCACCAGAAATACGTGCAGCTGACGTAGCGCTAACGTTTTGAGTGACCAACGTTTTTTGCTGGTATCTCTTCTAACGAAAGTTCGATCGTGCGTTTTTGGCCTACCCGCTATCCGTAGTGATTGTTGCGGAACTCGGAACAGTTAGTCTTCAGATGTAGGCCTAATGAGCGCATGGCTTTATCTTAACTAGCTTTCTAGAGTTTTCGTTTAATATGCGCCGTGTTAAATGCGGGTTGCTATGTAGGAATCTCGCTACGTGGAATCAAGGAGTTCATACTGGTCAACTACCCGCAGGTGGATCCAAACACGCTGAAGGTGCGAGTGGCGAAGGCGCTTGATAACTGTATGAACGGCAGTCTAATACACAAGCCAGAGACTTCCAGCGAAAAACCCGCCGCGCTCGTCAAACAAGGTCTATGACAAGTCTCAAGTCTTATATTTCTATAGGTGTCGCTTTCTCTCAGCCAGCGTAGAATAAGTGTGTTAAGCAACTGTACTGAGTTTTTGAATAACTTACGTAACTTAGGTACGTACCTCAAGCAAGTCATCTGCCCAGTCTCGGACTTGTCACGTCGATCACTCCGTTCGGCTGGCCGCGGCGACCTGTTCGTTTCGCAGGCTAACACGTCCATTGGCCAGCGAAGTTTCTCCATCGCGGCTCCTGTCGTCTGGAACGCGCTTCCACCTGATCTACGTTCACCGCACAACAGCCGCAAACAGTTCCGATCTAAGCTAAAAATCTATCTTTTCAGACAAGTCTACACTGCATGATTTCTCTGAGAACGTTGTTGAAGAGTGTAACCCTGAACCTGTAACTGTAACTTATTTACTGTACGGAGCGTTTTATTCTACTCACTTATCTCACTTCAGACACCGTTATACGGTGTACTTAGATTTATCCCTCGGCAGAGTTGGGTTTCCACTGTCCATCTGACGGTTTTAGAAGTGCATATAAATTGTTTTGCGTTTTAACTGTCTAATTAAAGCTTAGAGCTTGCCGTTATGTCATATCGTGGAGCTGTGTGGGCGCCGATACAGTCATCTGTTCGCAGATATGATGCGGTACGGTACTTAAAAGCTGACATTCTATGAAGACCCACTAAGCTTGTGACTCCTTTGAGACCGAGACACCACGTCTCGCTAACATTCTATGGGGGAAAAATTGTCCTCTTTCCGACTCGTAGGCTGGCGTACCAGAGTCTCAGTTTTCGAGGTCTAGCCAGTGTTTGAATTGCCGGGGGGTTGAACCCCAACTGATTTCTCAACCCTCCTTAACACAGTCAAATTATGTTTTGGGGGATCAGCTATATACTATGTGCATACGATTTACATCAAAACTTTGGTCTGGCTCCGACCGTCCAAAATTTCAATCCCCCAGCTAATTTTTCACAATTCAAACACTTGGTCTAGCAGATGCGTTTTAGCAAATGGCACAGTTGTACGCATCTTAATCCAACAGAAAAATCGTTTGCGTATTTTCGTGGCGTAAAAGCTGTGCGTTTGTGAACATGCAGGATTATTGCAACGTACAATCGTGCCCAGCAGTCGTGCTGCCCTGATCAGTTTCTGAACAAACTTTGTTGATGGTTGAACTGAACAGAGTCGGTCGGACGTGGACCAGCAGCGAAGACGTCAACTGGTGCTGTCGCTGTGCCGCACGAGCCGGTCAAGTCTTCGACGGTGCGACGTCCTCCTATGATAAGCAAGACCACACGCAGACCGCTGACGCTGAGCTCGTCAAGTTCTGGTTCCGACGCCTGCCCCAGGAAACCACCGACAAAGAGTTCGAAAACCTCCGTGTAAGTAGCTCAAAATGCAGACTTCACTACACACTGTGCGGTGTCGCTGGTGAGGGCGGCCACAAGACTTAACAGAAAAACAAATCCAAAAGTAATTTGACAAAATGCGGAATCGCTGTCCACTTAACTCTATACTTGTATTCACCATGTAGCATCAGCTATTTGCAATTGCATGTTTACACTGAGGGTTAAACCGCCCAAATTTTTTAGGAGTCAAGGACTCTCAGTCTCCCATCTAACAGTGTGTGTGTGTGTTATTTGACTCAGATGACATGTAAATCCGTCAAACGGTTTAAGCATGGTACACGAATGTAACAGACGATAGATAGATCGTACGGATAAACGTGTAGCAATGAGCAGAATTGTTTGCACTGCTGAAAGGAGATTTTGCCTAATGTGTCGCTTCAGTTCTGAAGTCTATGGGCTCACATGCTGCAGTGCTCACAGCTGGCGATGCTAATAACGATTTATCTTTACGGTCTTGTTTAAAGACTTTGCTGTATTAGTTTATCTGCTGTTTTTGACACGTTAACTTTTTGTTAAACCATCGTTGTTGTGATGAACTTCGATCTAAGTTTATTTTATAGTCGACTTGAGATTTGCCAACTGCTGATTTCTCGGACAAATTATGGTGGCCATCAGAGTATGTATACTCTTTAGGCCACCCTCATTTTTAGCAACTACTGTTTTGTTACTTGCTTAGTTCTCGAAAATAAACTCACTGATGTGATACAGCAGTGGTCGCTGCGCTTTGAAGTCAGTTGTTGCTTGCCCTCGTCCAACTACTACCGCTGGCGCTTCAAAGATGTCGTGCAGCACTGGCCGCTGTTCCACTCGCCCAGCGAGTGCCGTCAGCCGCCGTCCAACTACGACCGCTTCGAGAACTTCATGCGGCACTGGCCGCTGTAGTACAGCAACGTCGAGTGCAGTTTGCCGTCGTCCAGCCGCTCCAACGATGTCGTGCAGTACTGGCCGCTGTTCTGCCAATTCCGCTACCGCGTGCCGTCGTCTTGGCACTGCCGCTTCGAGTGCCACGGCTAGTCGCCGTCCCACGTCCTCGAAGACGTCGTGCGGCACTGGGAAATGTGGTTCCAAGTCGACTTCTGCCGCATGCCGTCGTCCAACAGCTGCCTCTGCGTCGTGCGGCACTGGGGCTTGTTCCACGTCTACCGGCGCTCGACGTCGTCCTACCACGGCCGCCGCTTCCACTCGCCCCAAGACGAGCACCGCCGCCAGCGGAGTGCGCATCCCAAAGACAACGAGCGGCCTCAAGAAGACAACGTCTGCACCTGCAGCCAAGAAGAAATCGACGGCGAAGATTCACGTCTACGGCTCGAAAACAACGTCGGCTGCGAGCAAATCGAAACAGAAGGCTGCAACGGCCAAGAAGTCAACCACGGTAACTACGAGGCACCGATTTGATTCGATTCAACTGATAAGCTTAGAAGTTAGATAAAAAGATTGATCACTGAGATCATTGGCTGTCATTTTGGTAAGAACTACATACACTGGAAAATACAAGAAGTATCACTTAAATATTTAAGCACGTCATCTGCCAAACCCCGTAATTTTTTGGCATTAAATTTTGAATTTTTACTGTGGCAGGGTAAGTATAGCTAATCAAGGTGTTCCACGATAATTTTAGCAGGTCCGTCATACGGCGTCAATTTTTGCTCTGTAGGTGATAACAGATGGATGAACTTGGCTTAGATTCAACATAACGTCGCAGTATGTTGGGGGTTGTTCAAAGTAGCGCGCGCCAATTCGTGAAGACATATTGCTACGACGATTTGGCTTAGACCTATTCCTCGTTTACACAAAGAAGCTGGCTCGACGAGCTAGCTCGACAAGTGCACGGCGAGCGCACGACGACGAGCGCTCGTAGAGCCAGCTTCGTGTATGTTTCCAATAATACACAGTTTGAATGACTAGATGACTAGCTAACCAAGCCAGCTTGTTTGATACCGTAATAACTCATCGAGCGGGCTCGTCGTGCGCTCGTTGTGCGTTCGTCGAGCTAGCTCGTCGAGTTAACTCGTAGAAACAACTTCATCGTGTAGACCGGTAAATAATGCTGCACCAATTAACTGCTGCTGACAAAACAAGAAAGCCCAGCTGTCGCTAGGGAAGACGCGCTACAGCCAATACAATTCCTGTTGCAAGACTGATCTTCAAGGTCATCCAAGCTCAATGATTTTCATCTCACCTGACAGGGCGTACGCCACTTTCTATTACTGATTAACAGCAACGTTGACCGTATTTTTCAGTTTCCGAGATGGCCAGTTTTCCGTTGATAACGCACATTTTTCTTGCCCCCGTCCATTCAACCCCGAATTTGATAGTTTTCCTTGCATTAAATGGCTGAAATTTTACTTGCCCAAGTTCAACACACAACGCTAATTAGTGCAAAAAGTTTTTCCCCTACGACCTACCGTTCAGCCACAATACATCCATAACGGACAGACGGATAAACAGCACATCGTGCTAAAGACGCCGTACAGTATAGCTGTAGCGCGTCAAAAACGATGGCCCAAAACCACTTTTATGCTGTGCCATGTAAACAAAATTTGGTGCGATAAGCTTTAGAGAATGATTGCGTTGCGTTGTATAGGCGAGAAGTGTGAGCAAAAAGCCAAAGACGACGACGACCAAGTCATCGTGCCGTACCTGCTACTAGCAAAGTCGCTTAATCAGCTGTCCCAGTCAATGTTGATTTTAACTGCCTTACAACCGAACTTCGATTGATTTTAGTCTTAAAATTTGAACTAAATTTTATTCGCTAGTTTCTGCACATACAGTAATTTTCTGTTCGGTCGAATATGTAACGATGATCGTTGTATCTGTCCTTTTTTTGTTTCAAACTTTATTCAAATTATTAACAGTATTAGGGATATTGTTTACTTTATTGTTGTAATGACCTAAAATGTACGTTTTCTATTTTTAGTTAATTACAAAATTTCGCTATGTTGATTATTATATAATCGTTTTATATATTACTTTATTATGATTCTTGGTTTATTGTACGTATTTGCTGTATTGGAAAATAAAATGAGATTTATATATCGATTAATCGTTGTTGCCGGCATCTCAATTTACTAGGCTTTTATTTTGGTAAGATTTCTAAGAACAATATTCGTATAATTGCACAATTTTGCTAAAATGTCCTAAAATTTTTGCCAATGTTCTGCACGTTGTTACGTGTAAAATAAATGAAAAAGATTGCAATTTTTCAAAAAGTATAGCGCTTTTCATTTTCATGTAACGCAGTAGTTGAAACCTCAAATGCCATTTGTGTTCGTGCTGAATAATGCGGTCGTTAAAACTGCACACTAACTGTAGGCCTACCGATCCTTGTTTACAAAGGTTTACAACTGTAAAATCTAATAAACGTATATTTGTACTATGGTTTTGTGTAAGAATGACAACCAGAATCGAAGGTTTATTCGAGTTTTCGGCAACACTGGCCACAAATAACTCGTAGCCGTTTTGTTATGGCGCAACGAAACCAGCGCGTCGCATATTGCACAATGCATTCACGATGCATCCACACAGTGTCCGCACCGGTAAGTAAAATGTCCCAACAAAGCTTTATTTCGGATGCAGTTCGTCGGTGCTTAGTAAATATTTACGTCGCGAAGAACTAATGCACTGCGTAATATGACAAACGTGTAATTTCAGCAGCCAATATTAGAGAAAATTGCCCGATTGAATAGTGCACGTCGCTGTGATGTGACGTCGCGCTCGTGTTTTTACGGTATTAATGATTAGGCTACGTGGGCAGCCTTATAACTTATTATAACCGCAGTTGTGCAGCATAAAACGTGCACTGCGCACAATTTCAGTAGTAGATTTGCGTGTTTTGGTCTATATCTACGAGATTGCTAGTCGCATTTTCCATGCAGTGACTGTTCACAGTATGGCCTCGGTGGCGGAGACGATATCCGACTCGAATTGCATCAATTCGTCAAAATACGTACGGTATGTTATGCATGCCAAAAAGATCGAGACAACTGTCAAAAAGTGAACCACCAAATTTTACAAATTTGGTAGATGTTGCCATTTTTCCTATTTTTTTATTCGGATACTCCGCATTAGATTTTCAATAAAGTGATCGTTATTCGTACTATACTATCTCCAGAAACTGTTTGCTAAATCGCTTAGTAATTTAAACAGGGACCTATCCAAAAGTCGACACATTGATATTTTTAAAGCACTGTAACGATGAGTTTGAGGTGTGGTACCTGGAGTGGATTCTGTGTGTGTAAAGTTTTTGCAAGGTAGTGTGAAAGATCGAAAACGGTAAGCCGTAAATAGTTGCTTAGGTATAACGAAAACTGTGGCTTCTACACCACCCTGTGTGATAATGCTGCAATTTCTGTGTGAAATTAGCCAGCCGTACATAGCACACCTACCGATTAGGCCAAAAAGTGGCCATCTTTTTCAACTAGTCAGAAACTGGTTATAATGTCATATAAACTGTAAAACACCATATAATTTACTGTATGCATAAACACTTTCAACATTTGCTGTTAATTATTTGCAGTTTAAATGTGCTAATTTATTTAAAACGTTAAAATATTTTTGGAACCCCATAATGTTATTTATTCGCATAAAACAATTTGTTTGCATCGGCCGGCAGACGAATGGTACACGAGTAAACATAAATTGCAAACATAGGCCTAAGCCTAAAGCATTTAACAAGACAGCTGGAATACCCAAAGGGTGAAACTTTTTGGCCCATCCTGTATATCGTGGCTGTGTCACAGCATAATTTCATTTTCACGCCACTCGTAGGCTTTGTATAATCGATACACGTGTACGACATGACAATAATATTCAACGCTCGGAAAAGCCAAGTGGTCCTGACCTAGGGCGTCAAATAAACAGCGTTCTGTCGGCGACAGAGACCCGACCATCTCGGCGGAATTGGAGTTTCTCCTTCTGCTGGTAAACAGACGCGGTTTCCGTGTCAGATGAGACACATTTCCGTCGGTAGACGAAAACCGTTTTGTCCGACATCGGCTTTAGTTTTGTCCCGACAGACGAATGAACTTCATAAAATGCATTTTGTTTGCTGGCGTGCGGTTCATGCGTATGTACGGCCAAACGACAAAGAACAGGAACGTGCGACACGGCATTTGTGATTGGTAGCGCTTTGCGTGAACACATACTGCGGCGCCTGTATTTCTTTACTGGGCGTTGAACCATGTTTATATCGAACGAATTGGACTGAACTGAACTAAACTGAACTGGGAGTTGTTGGCGCAACACGTGTTCATTTTAATTCAGTTCTGTCGATTTGTACACTTCTCTACGGAGTGCCGCAAAAGGTCCAGCGTCGTTTTTTTTCGTTAAACGGACCCAAAACGTTTGCGTTTCGTTGCGTGTAACTAGAGTGGCGAACTTCGTTAATTAAATTCTGATAGCGCACATTGTTACTGTCACTGCGATATACGTTACAGGGAAGTATTTTCGCAATAGCTGCATTGGGTTGAATTATTTTGGGAAGCCTGCGCGACGGCCTATCGCGTAGCGTGCCGTGTGACTGACGATACTTGCGCCGTTGCGCGGCTACCGACTGTCATTTAGGTCTGTAATACGTTACAGCATGATCGATTCCGTTGACAACTAACGTACCTGTACGCGGTGTATTCACGTCTATCTGTCCGGTAGTGCATAGACCTATCTGCTGGTGAACGATGTGCATGATAAACCTCGTGGTAAGATGCTTTCTCATTGCGATTTAAAACTCGCATCTGTGACGGTCACGCTGTATTGCGTAAATTAGGCTTGCCGGAAATACAACTGGTACCACAACTACGTTCATATCTTAGTCTGTGTTAATAGTACCTGGTATATAAAAGAAAGAGGGAAAACTGCAATTTAGTGCAGAACAAAATACAGTTCTGTTTGTCAACTAAATTATGCGTAGTAAAAAGTTCTGAACGGATTTTGAGGAAATTTTGTAGAGTGGTTGTGCGTGGCCCATCGTTTTGATTTTTTTGTGACTATTTCGATTTTTGTGTATTCTGGACAGTTTTCGGCATCACCATCAGGAGATAAAGCATGAATCGTACTAATACTGCACAGTGTATCTGAGCAGTTATTACTGGATTTCAATGATTTTTGCGAAGGAGCCCGTGGAAAGAGGCTCAAAACACGAACAGTGACAATCGGATCTGCAGGATTTAGATTCGCGGTCTTGAATGCGGACAAGAATCTGGATCCAAAATTTTTTTAGTAAATTTTCTGATAAATCTGTTTTACTATTGCGATTTCTACAAACGTCCAGAAATAAATTTTCAGCAAAGGTTTGAATTGTCTTGATGTAAATTTTCCAAGATAGTTTTATTTGTGTATTACTGCTATTGCTATACTTTGATAAGTAAAAATGTGTGTAGAGCCGGAAAAAATGAAGGCCATTTGGTAGAAGTTAGTGCATTTTAATTAGCTGATTTTTGCGACGTTGCTAATGGTTGCGCAATGATGACGTCAACGGGTGCTCTGACGTCAGAGATGATGTCTCAGAACAGCTCCACGATGACTATTGAGGATCACGCTCACTCGCCATTCACAAGCACGGCGCTGCCTGATTTGAGTTTTGACACCAGCCAACAAGAAAGCTTCAACTTCACTACGACCGCCGGTAGATATTCGTCACTGTGAAAACTGTTAACTTAATTAACTATTATACGCTGTTTTAATTACTGCAATACGAAGACTGGCAAATGGCGCCAAAGTAAGCAGCGAAAACATGCCGTGGTTGGACGTAAAATAACACAAGAAACCCAGCTGTCGCTAGAATAGCCGACCGTACTGGTTGTCAGTGACTTTCAAGGTCACCATAGGTCAATGATGTCCATGTCATTTGGAAGGTAATATGCCACTTCCTATTAGTGATTAATAGTAATCTTGGCCCTATCTTTCACCGTTTCCGAGATATGGCCAGTATTTCGTTGAAAAACGCACATTTTCCTACCCCTCCCCGTCCATTTAACCCCTAATTAGAAAATGTTATCTTTGTACTAAATTACTGAAATTTTGCATGTTTAGGTTTATGACACAGATCTAATTACTTGTGTAAAATTGTCCCTATGACCTACTGCTTAGCCACAATACATCCGTTATACAGACAGACAGACGACAGACGGACGACAACCATACCATAAGCTCGACGTTCGACCGTTACTTAAGTACGGTTAGCTAAAAAGTAGGTCCTATTTTATTTCGCGTGTACCATAATCCGACCTATGTTCTACTTTTACGTGCTACATTTTTGCCGCATTTTTGCAACGTTTTATGTTACAAGTAGCAAACACAGACATAGTTATCAATGCACTTGCAACAGTTGTAACAATTAAGTCGTGGTTAAATACAAAATATTGTCCGGCAAAATGTTTTAAGAACAGTGCGCACGGTCGCAGTGCCGGCGTCAGAGTTGGATACCCCCAAATACAAGTGTGAGGCCCCTATAATAGGGGGTCTGGGGTGAAGCTCCCAGCGGGGTCCAGGGGCAGAGCCCCTGGTCAGGGGGTTAGGGGGGAAAGCCCCCTGGATCTAAAACACGTTTAGCTTTTGGATGTTCACTGAAAGTCGCAAACTTTCCCACTTTTAAAAGAATTTAAAACGCAAAAAAATGATATAATTTGTGTTGTCTTTTCAAAAGAATGACGTCTATAGGCCGCATACGTTACATGCTACTGTACAGTAATGAAAAGTAATAGGCTTGTCCACTTTGGGTAAACTTTCTACATGTTTATTCATTTTAAATTTTAAATATATTTTTTTAAAAACTAGAAATTTTTTTTCACACCTCGCATGAGGCCCCTGAGCATACGTGAGACCTCCCGGCCGGAGGTACGGGGGACTTTTCCGCCGCCTCTGCGCGGCTGAAAGCACCCTGGCTGAAAGGTAGGAAGAGGTTATTTGTTGAATAAAACACTCAATTATGTTTTAGACCGTAACGCGGTTGCATGTAGAACATTTTGCTAGACAAACTGTATAAGCCGCGGCGGGGAGGGGGTCGGCGGCCGCTAGAACGTTTATGTGTTCTATTTTACATGTAATTACTTTCAACAGTTCTGTATTTAAACCGTGCGCAATAATCTCAAAATGTTTAGACCTGGTTAAATAAAAAAACATTTTGCGAAACAGCTTTTGCAACTTTCGTTGTAACGACGGCGTTGTGCGATACACGTAGGAGCGACGGAGAGCGGCGTTAGCGTCGACCTAGCGACGACGTTTCAGATGCTCGCCGAAGTCATCATAGCAACAGCAGCTATCGGCGGGAACCTGCTTGTACTCGTTGCCATAGCGACGGTGACGTCACTACAGACAGTGACCAACTACTGCGTGGCTAGTCTAGCCGCTGCTGACCTACTTGTCGGACTACTGGGCACGTTTCAGCTGTTCGTTCTTAGAATGTAGCACGAATACTTAGAAAATCAGTGAAAAAATTTAACAGTTAATCTAGTATAATAGGCTACTTGAAACAAATTCAAAAATTTTATTGTAATTTTCAGCAAACGACATTAAAATGTAATGTCACGTTTGATGTGCATCTGTAAATACATGTACACTGCCTCGTAAGAAAGAACGATCTTACTGTATTACTTTACAGTACGTTTACCTTAACCATGCCAGAATGAACGAAAATCACAGAAAAAGATAATTTTATTCGGTTCCTGATATTATTGCAGCGTAGACTATCACTTGTCAAGCTTTGGCTAAATCGTTTACATTTAGTGCAACATTCAGAGTGATTAATCTACTGTTTAAATTTTAGCGGTTCGTCAACTCAGACGTCAACGTTTAAGTGACATGGCCGCAGATCCCATTTAGCTAAAAAAAATACGTCGGCCCAGTGCCGACATGCTGTGCGGCCGTTCGCTTAGCTACGTATGCTGCACCACGGAACCGTAATTCTAGGCCTATCCCTGACCTTCGATCTTTGGAGCTGATAATTGGCACATTGCTTAGCGTACTCCTGCCCTGGAGAACGTTCACATCATATTTATTTTCTGCTCTTTTTGACGCGCCACAGCTATGCCGTAGAGCGTCTATGGCACGATGTGTTGTCCGTCTGTCTGTCTGTTTGTAACAGATGTATTGTGGTCAAACGGTGCGAGATAGGGCCTAGGTTGCTATTGATCACTAATAAAAAGTGGCGTATTGGCTTTCAAATGATATAAAAATTACTGACCTTGGATGACCTTGAAAGTCAGTGCTAGCTAGACTTTCTTATTTTTTCGCGTTAGGAACCCGTACGGGAAACATGACGGAGGGACGGACAAAGTTGGAAGGCGTTTGTGTTGGACATAGAGGGGGGAGTATGTTTTGATGCGCACGTGCACAGGTATACCGTGCGTGCTGGCTGCGTTGAACGGCCTCCCGACCAACTTCCTCGGCTGCCTGGCAGTCAACTCTGTCATCATCGTTCTGACGCAGATCTCAATCTTCGGCCTCCTGCTCGTCGCTGTCGAGCGTTACTACGCTATCCGCTATCCGTACGACTACTGCCGCTATAGGTTATAGTTTGCATCTCGCCTTGCCTCCACCTCTGTCCTAGTCTACTGGCTATAGGCATCGTCACACAATCGATATCGAACTAAGAATTTGCAGCTACTCGAGGTTAATTATCCGTATACGACTACTGTCGCTACTTTACACCACGCTTGGCCGCCATTCTCATCAGCGTTTACTGGCTGATAGGGCTCAGCGTCGGGCTTATACCAATGTTCGGCTGGAATCGCGGTATGCTTCGCTCAGTCTTGACGATTGCAAGATTAAGGACGTGTGTGGCTCTGGGAAGTTATCTCATAATGACGGAGCTTTACCTGCCACATTACATTACACAATGTTACCTGCCTCCTGGCACAGAAGAATGAGTCCGCCATACAGGCCCGTTGAGAGCCACAGCGGGGTCCGGGGAAGCATTCTCACAAGACCCCTCAAACATTTTCGCAAAGCCTCTCTGGGGAGAAAATTTTTGAATTTTTCTTCTCAAAATGGTGCATTTTAGTGTACTTTGTATTTCTGAGCGACGGCGGGGCCCCCAAACGTCGCAGGGCCCGGGGTAGCTTACTCCCCTACTCCACCCTCTCGATGGCCCTGTCGCCATAACCCCATGCAGATACCCCGGCAGTCGATGTAACCCTAGAGGGATGAAAGGCTGAGTTGACCTAGGTGTGCAGACGCAGACAAGTGCGCATGGCATGTCTCATTTCACCACAACACAACAATAGAACCACACGATGCAATCTGAAACATAAAATAAAAGAAGAACATTGTTTTGTTCAAAATAGTATTTTCAACTGAATGCTGCTCTGTTTATGCGGCAGGAAAATCGGAGCAGTTCGTCGATGGCTCGCCGTGTTCGTTCGTGGCGGTTATCGACATGGCTTTCATGGTCTACTTCAACTTCTTCGGCTGCGTCCTGGCTCCGTTGGTCGCCATGTTCGCCATGTACAGCTACATTTACAGCATCGTGCGCCGCCATATTGCTCGTATCGCCGCCGTGATGCCGGCTGTCGGCCAATCAGCGTCGTCGACGAGCCATGACTTCACTACACCGGTTCGTTCGAGCAGCGTCGAGATGACTGTTCCAACAGCACGCCAAGGTTGAGCATATTAAATGCATTATTCACAACGACATATTACGTAAAGTACTTAATATAGATTCTTGTAGTTTTTCGTTAGTAAATTCTTGAAAGTTGGGGTGCGCGATTATCAAATTCGCCTTGGCTCTAATGTCTACTCTACTGTTCTACTGTCGGTTTTGTCGGTTTAAAATTTCCTACATCAAGAATTGATCAGCCTCACTCACGCTTCTAAAGGCTGGGTATCAGGGTATGCGTTGGGTAGTGTTAATTAACTTTCGCTACAGTCTACAGGATCTAATGCAATGACAGAAATCAGCCCAAAACGTTAAGACAGGAAGGTGTATCATGTTAGGTTTTCACGATTTGAAAAAAGACGTCGCTGGCCTATCGTTTCTTAATTAGGTTACACAATCAAATCAATGAACGACAACGCATTATTTACGATACTTCCAACAGTTGCACTGCATCTGCTATATGTTTACTTTTCGCGCGCTATTTGTTCATAACGTAGCGAAGAGGAGTATATAGGATCAGTGTAATATTGAGAACCGACCGACCGACCGACGACCGACCAGCGACCGACCTCTGTATCTGGAAGAGCCTTCCTGGAAGAACTTCAAACAACCATATCTCCATAACGGTGCTAGATAGACGCATGGTCACTATAAACCACCCATAGAAAGTCGACCCTCGTGAGTCGTGACCGATGACGTCACGTGACCCCAAAAGGTCAAACCCGTGACCCCATTATCTTTGAGGCGCCACATCTCCGTAACGGTGCCAAATAGACGCATGGTCACTATGGACCACCCGAAGGAAGTCGACCCCCTGGAGTCGAATGGTCACGTGACCGATGACGTCATTTGCGGTGTGAAAAGAAAGGAACTAAAAAGCAGTTAAAAGAATACAGGAGAAAATGATGCGCGCGAGGAGTACATTAGATTGGTCACAATCTAAAATATTTCTTGTTCACATATATCTGGTAGTCTGTTCGTTTGTCTCTTTGTCTGTCTGTCTCTTTTTGCTAGACTTTTATCCGAGATATGATCCAAATGCGGATCAGTTCTATTCGCCAAGTGACAGCACAAAGACACGGCGAAGGTGTGTGATGGCTGATCGCTTCTTGTCGCTTATGTAGATCAGGCGGCGGTCTACTACTCACAGCAGAATAGCCAACAGCAGCGTCAGCAGCATCATGCTCAGCAGCAGCCTGTGCCAGGAAGTACGGCGAAAGAGCGCAATTTGTCGTGGAAGGCGGAGATACGAGCGGCCAAATGGTTCTGCCTGGTGCTTTCGGTGTTTGCCGTGTGCTGGCTGCCGTTGCACTTTATGAACACGGTGTCGCTGCTAGCAGGCCGAGCCAACCTCATCGCAGTCAACATCGCCGTCATACTCAGCCATGCTAACTCGGCTGTCAATCCGGTCCTGTACGCGTACAGCAACGCCAAGTTAGCGGCGGCGTTTCGTCGCATTCTGCGTCTACCGCAGCGATTCACTTCAGAGCCGACCGACGTGGAGAACACAGACACTCTCGGCGTTTCCGCCTGATGAGCCTCTGTCTCTCTCACCGCGCGCGATGAGTGTCTGGTTAAAGCGGTGCATGACGCTTTGGTCCACGTTGGATCGATCGACGTAGTTGTACAGGTTGCGCTACGCTGGATCCGGTTATTACTGGGATGGGTCACGGAACAGATAAACCATCTCGATGTAACTAAAATAGTAGGCCTATACCACTCAAATCAACTCACGCCTTCCGTTCTTTCGTTTCGTTTTGACTCCCACTGGCTGGCGGTGTTTTAATATGATCTTATCAGTTCTCAAAGCACAGGAGGAAAGTGAAGGCTGTTCTGCTCAATGCGAGGGGTCACCAGAACCGAAGGGACAAAAACCGAAGTTCAACGCCGAGACCAAAGGTGGAGTTTTGGGGGTGTAACAAGCGAGGGTTCTAACTTCTAAGGAAGCTCGAAGGGGTTTTCACTGTTTTTCACTACTAGGTGGTGATCTCTGTACAGACGCTATATAACGTGGCTAAGTTTGGATCACATAATCTGCTCAAGAGTGACGAATGCAAAGGTCTTTATGCAACTGCCATCTCCTTATACAGGCTAACAGACTCGTTAAGAAACCTGAATAATGATCCATAATGAACACAAAAAACGAATAATCCACAAAATCTAATCATATTCTCCTTGAGCCATATACCGAATTCATGCACATACGTTCACCGAAATCGCTTCGTGATCTATTTGTATTAGCTTGTCTATAAAAAAGTCATTTTTCGTCGCTTCGCTATGGCTGGGGTAATACGCTAAAAATTGACTAGGCCTGCATTTTTCGCAAATAGTTTTTCTTTGTGGTCGGAGAGAAAGCAAGCTAATTGAGAATACTAAATTGCTAATTAAGTTTGATGTCGTCATTATAGTAAACGTTTGTAAGAAAATGGCAATGAAGCCGCGAAATGCAGTCGTGCACGCAGGCTCATGAGCAGCTTATTGATGTTATTCGCGCCCGGTGCCATACAATGATATTAGTTTATTTGTATGTAGACTGTGTTATATTCCGCGACCGTGGGTTACACGTGCTATGCAGATTTGCGCTGTAAGTTGTAATTTTTGTGTAATTTTCTGCGTTTACAGGTGCAACGACTTCGTCGCTTTGATATTCCGGTGAATAGTTGTGCAGTCGCAAAAACATCGATATATAGTTCTAGTAAACGTATCAAATAAAAATAGTACATGCAAACGTCTGTAAACTCGTTTTTTCATATATTTTATTAGAAGTTGTAGGCATTTTTACATGTGATATTTAGCTTAATATTATATATACGGCGTGTTCTCTGTTCGGTTAGGTATGCAAACGGCGCAATTTATTCGCGCTGTAACTGCTATTAACGCCGTTGATGTTGTAAGCTTATGCGTCAAGAATTCTTTAACGCGTTCGTTAGTACGCAAAAAAAACTTAATACTGATAGACAGCTTTAGTTATTACTAATGAGATAACGAGCAGTTTAGTAGAGTACGGCTCATCGATCGACGGTTTATGCAGTCCAAGTCTAACATAGCTCGTTTATTTCGCATCAGACGATGACGATTGACAGACAGGCGAGACGGTGAGAGATACACACGCTGACATGAGGAGCTGCTAATACGACAGTTGTTTACAGGGCGGATCGATGGACAGAACCTTGGCATTGCCTAATTACAAATTGATTAGCGGTGTGATCCGTGATCGGCGGCCCATCTCACATGCACACGCCACGCTCTCTTATAGCGTCTTTACTAACACGACGTCGCCGACCTGTTTACGGGTTAGTTAGCGCAGCCAGACTTCGTGTTAACCCCTTCACGACGCTTTCAAGTCAACGAGAAAAAAATGCAATATAAAGATGATAATTATACGCCGTAAGTTAGAAAACATGGAACTAAACTCTTGTCCATATTTTCGCCAGACATTGACCGATTTTCACAATTCTTTCATTGACAAGACTCGGCAGACAATTTGCATCCCAAAGATCATAGAAGTTCGCCACCACAACTAAAATATGACGCTACGCTTACTGTGTGAAATATTAATTCTCAAAAATGACACCGAACGAAGCACAGCTGCAAAGCACAGCAATGGCAAACTCTGCGCATGATTTAAAGAAAATATTTATGGTAGATGAGCTGCTACAGTGCTACTAAACCAGCAAGACCAGTATACAAATTTGTCGTTCAATACACCATGTAGCATCAGCGGTCGTGCTGATCGTTTCCCCTCCTATCGTTTTTAGATAGCCTACGCTGAAGCGGTTATAAGTTACAACTTGCATGTACGTGTAAGTGCAGATATTTACCTCTAGTACTGGTCTGTTTTTAGCTGCACGGGGTTATAACGCGGCGCGTTCACCTGCAGTGTGTCGGGTGATTCCGTAATGTCGTGAGACGCTTCGTAGTTTTGAGATAGGTTTCCGTGAAGTCCGGATGGAACCCTAGCTGGTAGCCTACTTCGTCGCATTTGTCGAACACGTAGATCATTCGTCAAATTTGCGCTATGACACTGCATCATAATACAGAGACGTTGCCAGAGAGTCTGAAAGAAAAGATGTTTACGGAGGATCTCCAAATACTGCGGTAGAACGGCTACTCTTGACCCACAGTGGTGGAGTACTGGAATAGTTTCTTAACGGTACATCATCAGCACAAAATAGGCCATTCAGTGCACTGAGTGCAGCGTTAAGAAAGTCAAAAAAAGTTTCCATAGCTTCCAAAGGGTTAGCGCGCGCTGGTGGCCCGACAACTGTTTATACACTCAACAAGTATAGGCCCCTAGAAGTTGCTGCCCGGGCCTCACACACGTTTATTTTCACCGACTGATTAACCGAGTAACCGCTACCGTTCGATGTCGCCCGACGCATGCAGAGAAATTGGTTTGCGTATCGTGTTCTTCTTCTTGAACAGACAGATAACCAAGCAGGTTACGCCATCGACACGCGGGGCTGACACAGTGACGACTCGGGACAAACTGTAATGAGGGCAGAAGAAGCAAAAATGTCTGTTGTGCTAAATAAATGAAAACTCCTGCCGCTGATGTGTTTACTAGAAAATGCAAGATAATCTTACGGACCTACCGCAGTGCAGTCTGTTGTCACACGTGAAAGCAGAAAGCTCTGTATAAAAACGCTAATTAAATGCTATAAAAATCTTAAAAAGGGGCTTGCTAAGTTGCTCTCTAACAGGGAAATATATCGTAGGCCTTCCAATCTCATTGTATGATCGCCTGCTGAGAAATAACATTTTTCAACGAAATTTGACGAGTGTTTTATCAATTTATTGAGGATTAAGTGTACGAAATTTTATTCAGATTAGTTCAGATTTGACGTTGTAATTGTACAATGTCTAGGGGCTTACTTTTTTCCAGATATAGTGTATAGTGGCAAAATAGTTTAATGTTCGACACAAATCTAGTATGCAAGAACTTATATTATGTTTCAGAAACCTCGGTGGAAGTATGCTACAACTGAGTCAATGCACAAAACTGCACAGTAGCGAAGCAAATCGCCTTTGTCATCGAGCGCCAGTCGTGTTTCATACTCAACTGACCATGTCCAATCTTACCCCACTTCATCATGGGAGACGGACAACGAACTTTTATACCATTTCATTTTAATTGACTTCAGGTGTACATAATATCGTTTTTTTCTTTTAAACTACTTTATAGTGACATTTAAATTACTGGCTGAATATAACTGTATATATGTTGTATATATTGCATGTTGACAAATCAATACATTTAGATATTTGCTATTTGGTCACAAATGTATACGATTGACACATACGTACACTCAGCAGCATAGGAGGGGG
>Ga0056128_1000892_pt1 | contig 30533 bp, 16 predicted proteins | sample WorMetLIZISLAND2_FD_71113 | JGI IMG/M metagenome (GOLD analysis project Ga0056128, IMG submission 71113) | Marine gutless worms symbiont microbial communities from Max Planck institute for Marine Microbiology, Germany - Olavius geniculatus... ...
GGGGAGCGCCGTGAGCTCCCCCAGCGGGGTCTGGGGCGGAGCCCCAGCCGAATCGAATTTGGTGCATTTTAGCTTTAAAAATGAGATCTGGTAGCAATGATTTTAATTATTTCAAACTGACCAAATTGGCCAAATTCGTGCAGTTTAAACGTAGCCTATGCTAATGTTTTGTCAGGAGGATCGGTGGGGCCCCCTGCCCCCTCCCCCTTGGCTACGCCACTGGTATGAGACTATTGGTGAGCAAAAATCTAATTGTGCCTAATTGAAAAATGTAAGTTTTTCAATATTAAAAATCTGTACGGCACTGAGAGTGGTGTAGGCTAACTATCTAGGTTACGGGTGTAACGCCAGTCACATTTGGGTGAATGAAATATCAGAATCGGCGATAATTACAGGCCTAATCTTATCAAATCGTCCTGCACGTTGTGCTAGTGCGTGTACTTCAACTCGAATGTGTGGAGTTCACTTTTGAATGGACATCTCTTCTCATTGCAGGCGTCCACGTCGAATTGTCCTGAATGACGTTTCAGCTGATGTGTGCCTTGCTGCTCCATTACACCACCGGAACAAGTGAACTGGACTCGGAGTATTGTTATTTTCTGACGTTGCTGCACTTTACTGTGATGTCAATTGCTAAACATTTCGACACGGTAGCTTATCAAAAGGGGCTAAGTGGCAATTACGTATAAGTTACTACATCCAGTGAAATTCATATCACGCGACAAAAACCACAAAAGAGCAAAAAGTTCTTGCTTTGGACCTCGTTCTAACCCCCTCAGATCTCACCAGTAATGTCAATGGCGTCTCGTGCTTCCGTCTACTTGCGCCCCTCCCTGTAAAATTTTCTGCCGGCGCCCACGACTGAACTGAAAAACCTGTACTGCAATTACGGTACCGTAATCCAATAGAAAAACTAAGCGAATAAAATTCAACAACAAAATGTAACGATAAAGCGTGAACTCCTCGAGATCAAAATATTAAGTACCGTGCATGACGTGACATAATGTCGATGAAACACGATAGCAAAAACGCATAACTCTTAAATTTAATATAAAAAGTTGCGTATATAAGAAAGTAATAGAAAATAGTGTCACTTGATTCATACAGGCTCAGACCCAGATCGATGTATCTAAATTTTTGGTGATCGAATGAAAATTTCTTAACAGGTCCCCAACGACGTACAAGCTACGATGTTTGCAATGTATATAGGCCTAGTAAATACGCAGAACGGTAACAGCACACGACATGCGACCGATGAAATAGATTGCAATTCGATTGTCGATCGAAAATAAAATTACCGGTATTTTTCTTTGCACGTGGATCGAATTATTACCCAAACTAGGACAATATATGGAGGCGAATCATCGCCTAGTATAACAGACAAGCATAGAAGTGAAATGCGTCGTCTGACATGCGCCTGAGCAAACAGCGGGAGCGTCTATCCCCCATTGACACTTTGGAGCAAGTTTCCCCAAGTATTTCTCCTCTTTCCTCTTCTGCCTTTCCCTTTTTCTTTTCCCTTTTTTCTTTCTCACTTTCGCGGCTGCTTTTTTCCGAAAGCTTAGTTAAAAAGTCTAGAGAGAAGCAGTGTATACATTATACGGGCCGCTCTTTTGGCCCCAACCGCTGTCGATTTTGAGACATTCTGGGCCAGAAAATAAATGCGTTTCGGAAGCAAACTATGATTCACCTTACAAACTATACAAAATTGCATTTTCGAAGGGCTCATAACCTTTCCCTTCTATTTTTATGATGGAGCATTTACTCCCAGGTTTCTAAGTATGGTGTGTGTAGCTGTAGACGCCCCCGCAGGGTCCGTGGCTCACGGCAGAACGTCAGACTGAGAACGCTTCAAGAACGATGGATCAAGATCGTCTTCGGCGTTTGACTCGGGCCGAGACAGAGACGGAGCGCTGTCGCTGAGGCCGACCATTCCTGGTTCTCCACAGTCACCCAGGTCTACCTGGTCACAGTACGGAACCCCCGCGGACACGCTGTGTGTGGCCCGCGCCACGGTGGTCTCTGCAGCCGGGACCGCCTCGGGGTTGATCTCAGCCGGCGCATCCTCGGCCTGCCAGCTAATGCTTCTTAGTTTGTGAGCGACGTCGGAACGAGCCGAGGTGTCCGGTACACTCTGTGGCGGCTTGTCGACCACCCCTGATGGAGTCGGAGTGTCTCTTCTCGGTTTGTTAACGACCTCCGAGGAAGCGGCTGCGGAGTAGCCGCCGTTACTGGGCCGAGACGCGCTCTCCCACGGTTCAACACTCGACGCACCGGTACGCTGAAGGGTACACACCCCCATGCTCGTCGGGCCCGGGTAGTCTGGGACGTCCGAGTCGGCTGAATCGGGACCAAACTCTGGGCTAATCTGATCCGTCGTGGCGGATGCGACCGGATCGGCGGCAGCCGTTGGCCGAAGCACGCATCGTGGAACTTCGTGGTCCGCAGTGTCCGGAGCAAAGTCGCCGTAGATGCGATCTTCGCCGTTAGATGTGGTGGACTCGCCGCTCAGTCTGTGTGGATCTGATGCGCGGGCTGTGACGTCGCGGGCGGGTTCTATGCTTACCGTGGGTCTGCTGACGACCTCTGAAGAAGGAGCGCCAGAGGTGACTCGGTCGCTGTGAAGTGTCTCGTACGGCGACGCTGCACAGCGACCAAACACACAACGACCGCGCTTTCACTCAGTCAAGGAAGGAACCAATCAAAACAAGTAACAAAACAGTCCAGCTGTCGCTAGGAAAGACGAACTACAGCCCACAGCGACAACGACGCCAAAGACGCCGTACAGCATAGCTGTAGCGCGTCAAAAATGTCGGCAAGTCATACGCCGACACGTATGCGGCCGTCCAACTAGTACCCACTGCACACTGGCCCACTGAACAGTGCTTAGTGAGCCGCCAGCAGTAAGTTTTCTAAGTAAAAATTTAAGTAGCCTAAAATGGAGATCATTTTGGGAGATTTTTCACGTCCCGCGACCCTGACCTTTGACCTTCTGAGCTAAAAATTGGCACAACAGTTACTCCTGTCCTGGATCGTTTACGGCAAATTATGGATGCTTCCAATTAACAAGAAAAGGCCTGCTAACGCAAACGGGAACACGCAACAGCCGCGGTGCATGTTTGAAAGCCCAGTAAAACAAAGTCTAAGTCAGTCGCCATAGGCCGCCAGTGGACCGGCGGCTATAGTGGCTATAGTGTTTTACTCGTACTCACCAGAGGGCGAGACGTGTCTCGCTTAGCCAACGCCGTATCGGCTGGGTATCGCAAATTTTCCCTACCTCCTCTCATTTAGCGTCATCGTTCGGGGTGACCCTTTTCGAATTTATGGAAAAGCTTGATTGATCCTGAAACTAGAGTCTTCCAGGCAGCCGAGGGTGAACATTTGGTGATCCCAGCTTGCACCGTTTCTGACTGATCCACCCGTGTGACGGACGGACGGACAGAATTGTGATGGCTAAGACCCGCTGAAAGCAGTAGCTGCTTTCGCGCGTAAAATATGGTCTAAGATAAAAGAATAAACACGTCTCATTAATACAGCGCAAAAAACGAATCATCTAATGCGCTAAAAACCCTCTTAACCGCGTGACTGTGTCTTCGTTCCACTTTCCATGAACTGGTCGAATTTTAAGATCAAAATACAACTCTGTTTTTCTGCTTTTTGCAGAATAAAATAAGAAAACCAACGTGTTTACAATAACATGAAGAGAGCGATAATACGAACGTCGAGGTTTCTTATCTGTTTCAGTGGGCTTCACATCCGCTTTACTGTTTGTACATACACACACACATGCACGCATGTATTTGATATGTAAATACAAGAAAAGCCCTGCTAACGCAAACGGGAACGCGCAACAGCGGTGCATGTTTGAAAGCCCAATAGAACAAAGTCTAAGTCAGTCGCCAAAGGGCGCCAGACAACCGGCGGCAAATTATCTATAGTGTTTTACTTGTACTCACCAAAAGGCGCCACCTGTCTCGCTCAGCAAACGCCGTATCGGCTGAAAATCGCAAACTTTTTCCCACCCCCTTTCATTTAGCGCCCTCGTTCGGGGTAACCCCCTTCGGATTTTTGGAAAAGCTTTACGGTTCCTGAAACTAGAGTCTTCCAGGCAGCCGACGATGAAGATTGAGTGATTTGCACCGTTTTTGACTGATCCGCCCGTGTGACAGACGGGCAGACAGACGGACAGAACTGCGATGGCTAAGACGCGCTACAGCAGCTACAGATGCTGTTGCGCGTAAAATGGACTAGAAATTTCAGAGACAAGCCGGTAGACGAAATCACTGTCGACGCACGACCTGCGGACAAAACGACGGACAGACAGACAGATCCAGGCATACAGACAGAAATGGCTGTGTGCGAATTTAAGGGCTTTCCAAGCTTCCACGTCGACAGCCAGAAAAAAAGACAATTGCACGAAAAGTAAGTTGGATCACAATCCTGAAAAAAACAAAGTTGGATTGATTTTCTCCAAAAAAACACAATTCAGTTAAAATTTCAGACTTGCCAATTGCAAACTGTGGTCAAAAAATGCAAATCCCAGTACTTTTTGCGAAGTGTATAGGCTACTTAAGGCAAAATCACACACACACGACTTAGTTTTGACTACTTACCTCAGCAGTCTTAACACAAAATCTTGGGTACAGAGGCCAAGGCCACTGCATACAGAATGACGCCTTTTTCACAACGGTAGCTGCACTTATTGGTTTACCGAAATAACCTGTGTAATATGCATTAGCCTATCACATGGTTTCGCTCTAAACAGTGTAACTGCAGCTTTGATACATCGCCAAGCTGCCTTATACCCCGTTTACACGACGAAGCACACATGAAGCACACTTAGAGCTGGCTTGATAACGATGTAGGCCTACACAAACAAACATTCACGAAGCTAGCTCTCGTAAGTGTGCTTCGTGTGTGCTTCATGTATGCTTCCTCGTGTAACGGGGGTTTACGCATTTTAAAATTACGTGACTGACATATTGATTGGTTAACTGACTGAAAAATACTTACGTTGCGCCGATGGGAGGAAGGACCGGGTAGCCGCCAATCCCGCCATGTTGTAACGGCTGCTCACACGGCGGTCTAGGCGTCGACCACAGCGGCTTACGACAGCGCTCAGGACCAACGAATATACTTTCGAACTGTCTGCACACAATTATTATAACAAAATTACCTATTAGCGTAACTAAGCGCCTGATTGGCGGTTAACACTAGGGACCGCCACGGCGATCTCTGTACGCCTTAACACGCTAAAAAACAAGAAGCCCAGCTGTCGCTAGGATAGCCGATCGTACTGGTTGTCAGTGACTTTCAAGGTCGTCCAAGGTCGATGACTTTCATCTAATCGGAAAGAGCGTATGCCATTTCCTAACAATGAGTAATAGTAATCTTGGTCTTATCTCTCACCGTTTCCGAGATACGGCCACTTATAGCTTGAAACTTTTCAACGAAAATTGCGGCCAAACCGCTGCAGATAGAGACATGGTTACTAATGAAAACCTATAGGAAATCGCCAGCGCCTTATCCGATGGCACCATCGCCGACCTCCTATTACTTACCGTTTAGGCACAATACTTCACGATTGGCATACCATAGTGCATTATGACCATTCAAGGTCATCCAAGGTCAACAATTTTTATGTCATTTAAAAGCCAGTATGCGACTTCCTATTGGTGATCAGTAGCAACCTAGGCTCCATCTCGTACCACTTAACCACAATAGGCCTACATCTGTTACAGACAGACAGATGACGACAGACGACAACAGTACCATAAGCTCGACCGTTACGTAAGTACGGTGGGTTAAAATCAATCTATGCAAAAATTGCAAATAGGAGAAAATATCGCGCGATCAAACTCGTTTCCCCCGCGAACATTTTTCATAGTATGACCTTTGACCTCCTGACTTCAATTCATCTCTGTCTTTAGATGCAGTTATGACCGTAACAAAAGTTCAATGAGAATGAATGAATATAGGTTATGTACAGGGTGTGGCAAAAAAGTAGCCCCCTTAAGTTTTTCGCTGTTTTCACAGCAACCGTTCGGAATTTTAATTTAACCTTTTACAGATTTACTTATTAAAACGTTTTACATCTAACTGCCAAGTGAAAGTTAATTCTGTTGAAAAACAACGAAGTTATAGATTTTTTAACTTGACTGCCTACAGATTTTTCAGCATTAAAAATGTTCAAGCTAAAAATGCTATTCAATTTAAAAAACGGTTACCACGTTACTGCCGATGACATTACAGTGACGTTTTGATAAACAGTAATTTATTTTGTTTGTAAATTATCCATAAATTATCGTTCGTTTAAAGCTATCGCCGGCTGCCCACCGGGTTCATCTTCCAGCAGAACAGCCCACCAGCATAGGGGCCTACAGAGCGCGTAGCGCACAGAACAGGCTGCAGGCTAACTGTGCGGATTTCATCACAAAAGACTAGTGGCCTCCAAATTCGACGAATACAGACCAAATGGACTTTCGCGTGTGGGGTGGAATGTTGGAGGCTTTCCGTAAGCTTAAAAGGCGAAAACAATCGCCGAACTCAAGGAATAACTGGTTATCTGGGTTTGGATAAGGTTATCTGGGACAACCTGCCACAAGGACCGATCGACAAGGCTGTGAAAGACTTATCAAATTAAGTGACTAAAGGCTTGTGTTAAAGCTTGGAGCGAGCGGCGGACACTTCAAACATACACAGTGACAATGAAATTTTAACATCTGATCATTAGTTAACAGTGTTGTTTCAACGATGTTATTGAATTGGTGTTGTAGCTTGAACATTTTAATGCTCAAAAATCGGCAGTATGTCATGTTAAAAAATCTATAACTTCGTCATTTTCATAAAATGACATTTTGCTTAGCAGTTAGCCGTAAAACATTTCAGAAAATTAAAATTAATGTGTAAAATTTTACATTAAAATGTTAAACGGTTGCTGAGAAAACTGCGAAAAACTTTAGAGGGCAACTTTTTTGCCGCACCCTGTATGTCATGGATATCGTGCAAACGTCATCACAGGCGAAAGGAAGCCAGGAATGACCATGGGCCCGGAACCGCCCCCATGAAAGTGGTAGTGTTAAACGCATAAAAACTAGACAAAAGGATATCTATTTAACAGTTTTGAGTAAAGTGCCGAAATCGCAAACTTATATTTCGTTACTTTAAGACATAATCACTTCGTAGTTCAGCGATGCACAACATCGAAGTGATTTAAATAAATCATTCGAACAAAAAAGAATTAAAAAACAAACATCGTGCGGTTTTTCCATGTAACTTCAGAAACGTTAAACGGCTAAACCAACGACTCTTAGCAACAAACACGACTCGTAAAATTCATACAAATGTCATGTAATTCGACCCACGAATAATTATTGATAATGGTATACAGCATAGGGCCTACATGTAGTTGTAATAAATCTTTATAAATGTTTATTTCTTCTTTTCATAAACAGCGCTGAAACACTTTCTCAGAAAATTTCCGAAGTGTTTTTTTTTATTTTATGCTTTCGTCCTAATAGGCCGCATTACAGATCTCGCCCGTCTATCTGTCCATGACCGTCCGTCCGTCCGTCCGTCCGTCCTGTACGGGCTCTTAACTTGACAGCAAAAATACGTTTTTTTCACGTTAAAAAATTCCTTATTCCTCTTATTTACGTCTATGGTATAGGCCTACAACACCTTTCGGAGAGTTTGCGCATCTGGAACGGAACACGTTTTCGTCCTTGGTCCAGTGGGAATTTAGTCAGACCGTAGTCGCGGGGCTGGAAACGTCCGCCCATCTCAGCGCCTACGGCCACATAGACGGCGCCACTGACGAGCTGTGACGGGTGTTCGATCTTCACACCGTGAGGCGTGTACAAACTGTAGCACACGCACATCACTAGCAGATCAGCGCCGGGACAGCACAAACCTCTGCATGCCGGGAACGGTGTTGCCACCTGGCGAACACAACGGACTCACACTGCAGCTGTATGTAGTTAGAGGCCTACGGTGCATGATCCGCATACAAATTCAAAAATCCCGAATCCCAAGTTCCCAACCTGAATCTGTGAATCGAATCATGGTTCTTGTGCCACTGATTAGTTTTCAACGGTAATCCGAAGTTTTCTGTGAATTTTGGAGCAGCATTCGTTGCAATTATGAAATATGCACTGTATATATATGCATATATATGCACGGCATATAATTATATGCACTGTATCTCAGTAAATTCTGAATAGATTTCGAACAGCGGCCGAATGCATGGGGGGATTTAGGAGGTCAGAGGCCATGCCTCCAAGATATCAAAAGTCACGCCTCACACCGGATGCGTTCTGACATTGTCATTCTCAGGCGCCGAGTGAGGCCCAAAGCTTGTGCACTAACCAAATTTACTGTCAACACCTGCGACTCTCGACAGGTGGACGGACGGTCGCACATCACGCCGGCACTCGGCGTCGACCGGCATCTTTTTAATATACATAATGCGAAGTTCGACGAACGGTTCAGGCCCGTCTAGAGCCACAGCGGGGCCCGGGGAAGCATTCTCGCGGAGCCCCTCTGAAGAAATTCTTAAAATTTTTCTTTCTAAAGTGGCGCATTCTGGTGTAGGCCTACTTTATATTCTTAAGCGACGGCGCCCCAAAATGTCACGGGGCCCGGGGGAACTTACCCCCTGCTCCTACTCCTCCCTCTCGACTGGCCTGAACAGGTTCAGCTATGATTGAGAATGATGCGTACATACGCTCGCAGCGCGCCGATCGTTGAGGTGACTTTCTGCTCGACCAGCCGGAGGATCAGTTCGTAGTCGTCGATCTCCTTGTAGCCGAGCGGCACCGGGTGAGGTCCGTCGAATTCGCTGCCGTTACCGTACACACTGCATCATCATCATCATCATCATCATCATCAAAGAGTTGATTAACGTCGGTGTTCAAATTGGGAAAAAAATTAGCTGGGAGTTGGATTTTTTTTCGGCTGTCGGTATCGACCAAAATTGTACTGCAAATCGTATGTATGTAGCTGACCCCTAGCACATAATTTGACAGTGGGTTTGCTCGATCGTGTAAACAGTTGAGGGTTCAACACCCCAACTCTCACCCTGCAATTCAAACACACGTGGACTAAGTAATAAACACTATCTCCAGGACCACGTCAGTTAAGGCCCCCCAAAGCGTCAGATAAGGACTCGGAGGTCCGAATACGACCGACGAAACAGAATAGTTTTGAGTCGATCTCTGCCTGCAAACCGAGATCGACGGTGCAGACGTGATTTCAGATTAAACCATAGATGTAAAACATTTTTATGTTTTTAATATAAGTTTTAAAAACATGTTTTTTTATGTTTTTTTTTTATTTTCCCCTTCGCTTCCCTGCCACGACGTCACTGGCGCTAAATATACCAGTAGCCAGCTAATGACAGGTTATCTTATGAGGTGTTTACACGATCCAGCAAACGTCCAGCAAACTTCCAGCAAACGTAATGCAGGACGTTTACTGGACGTTTACTAGATCGTGTGAACACCCTATTAGACGCTTTTAAAGTTAGTGTTTATTTCACGTCTCCAACATGCTTAAGCGGTTTGTTATTGATATTATTACAATACATGTACCTACCACAGTTGTGCCTACAACGAACTGCAGGAGTTATATTTAACAATAAAATCACCATACCAAATTCAACATTAAATTAATCGCTAAAAACTGCGACACACGATCCTACAAAAAAGTATGCAATCGAACTTTATCTGACAGAAATGTAGGTACTGGTTTTAGGCCTACTGTTTTCGGTATCAGTGTGTCAATAGGCCAATACATACATGATGGTAACGGCGTGGATAGGTACTAAATGAACGCGGCCAGGCACTTGGATGGAACTGTGTACGACCGGTTGAACACGATAGACCTACATAATTATGCACACAGACATTCAAAACCTTCTAACAACCAATTCCCACATTTAATAGTAACAAGAGGGTGCGGATTGAGGGGCCGCCCGCTATGGGGCCGTCCTTGCAGTTGAGTACGTGCGTGCCACATAATCAATTATCATACCATATTGATAACATAGTTTACCAACAACGCAATTAGCCGCCGTGACCTTGACCTCTGACCCCTTGGCCTTGAAATTGGTCCACGGGGTGCTGGTGTCCCAGGGACCCTTCCTACCAAGTTTGGTATTCGTAGGCCTTTTTGTTTTCTCTCTAGGTGGAGGCACGGGGCAGACAGACAGACAGACAGACGGACAGACAGACGGACAGGATCAACACATGATGGGGCCTCCTTCTAGGAAGGACGGCCCCATAATAATAGTAACCTAGCCGGTATAAGCCTAGTCGAGGATCGGATGCACTATAGGCAGTCTTCCGTGTCGTCAATTCGCATCGCTACTTGAAAAATCCTGCGCGCTCAAAGACATAGGCCTAACGGAAAACGTTAGTGCCTGAAAACTACGCCTAAGTATAGATATACTTTTAGTAGGCCTACAGATGGCCGGGGCTGAAATCATATTATAGCACAGGCCTATGCCAAAACAGAGAGAGCCTGAGCAGTGGCGGATCCAGAAAGTTGGAATAGGGAACAAAAGGGTTAGGTCTAGGGAAGGGCTGTGCCCCTCCCCAAAATTTTTTTGGAACATTTTATGCAAAAAAATAATGCATTTTCGTGCTACGACCGTTAGAGAAAGTAATCGAGGCTCACTTCTGATTTACGTTGTTGATTCGCCTTCAGTTTCTGCTGATGTCGTTCCTGCAACGTCGTGTATCTGTACACAAACGACAGATATCACAGACAACACAATTGAGATATTATCAATGACAATTACACTATCAAGCTGACTCAACGAGCTGCTATATGTTAGCTGGATGAGCCAGCTCGATGTCTGCTCGACATCTGCTCGATGTTTGCTCGATCGTGTAAACGGGGTACAAAGTTAGTACACTGCTTTCATTTATGACTATATTTCGAACGGGTGATGCAATATACACGCTATTGCAATTGCAGACAATTTTAAACTTAATAGCTCAAAATATAGCACATTATATTAGCTACACCAGAATTGCTAATGAAGAAAAATCATAATTTTACAAGTTATAAGTCTAAATATCGTAACCAAATTCAGATTAGTTTAATCAGCTTCATGGATACTAAAATATGGTCACGTGACATAATAAATAAACTGTAATAAATAAACTGCATCAATTTACTTGTTAAAATAGACTTATAGGCCTACCATGTAATTATATCTTTCTGATACTTCACATCAGATGGTGATATAACAGCAAACTTTGCAAGCAGCATTGCTTAAAAACACATTGACAGTTTGGTATATTTGTCATTTCATCGACAAAAACACAACTTCATATGTTCTGTAAGCTACGTATTTTGATCTGAGTATGATAGACCTAATACCCCGTTTACACGACGAACGCTCGTCGTTGCGCCATACAGCTTCACGAACGCTTTTTAAGTAGCAAGCTCATCAAGCCAGCTCGAGTGCTCGACGGTGCGCTCGTCGTGCCAACCTTATCGTGTAAAAAGAGTATAAGGTCAATGAACTAATTAAGCTTATACACTGTGTCCCAAAAAAGCATCCCCGACATTTTTGACTAAAACTTGAAAACCAATTATCAGATTTTGATACTTTTAATCTGAATATCCCAGATACAACTTGCCATCAAACAATTTTTCAGTTTCCCACCTTACCCAACGTTCGCTTCTGCACTACCTGGGCAAAACACAACCAGCAAAATATCATTTTTTCATCCAATGAGATATGATTGCTTAAATAATAAAACATCACATTTCATCCAGTTGTCTATTTTCTGCTTACAGTAAAATTGCTTAAAGTGTTGGCCCACTATGCGAACACAGGCAAGGAGACAGTAAGTTTAGACTTTCTCCATTCATTGACAGCAGTATCGATAATGTTCTGCTCCAGACCAATCCAGGCTGTACCAGTTGCTTCTTGACTTTACAAACATTCTTAAACTTCATCTGGTAGACACACTGCTGCATGACAGTTAATCCTTGTGACAGATCGACTGGCTGTAGGGGCCCACAGATTAGAATAGATGGAATTTATTGACGTTTTTCATTCATTTTAACACATAGGCCTATTATGCTTGGTCTGTTTTCGCCAGGTAATGCAAAATCAGACGTTGGGTGAGGTGAAAATTAAAACACTTTTTAAATAGCCAGTTGTGTCAGAAATATTTCTGCCAAAAATTATTAAAATCTGCCAATCGTTGTTCAAGTTATGATTAATAATGTCGGGGATGTTTTTTCAGGTTTTCTGTTTATTTCAACACAAATTTTGCTTGATCTGATTTCCCTAGGTAGTGCAGAAGCATACATTGGGTGAGGTGGGAAACTGAATGGTCATTTGATGGCAAGTTGTGTTAGGAATATTCGTACCAAAAATTATCAAAATCTGATAATTGGTTTTCAAGTTAGAGTTGAAAATGTTGGGGATGCTTTTTTGGAACACAGTGTATAAGGTATATACCCGATGCGTTTGAAGATTCCCTTTGAGACGACGACGTAGCTGGCGCCGTCGACCAGTTCGTCAAGGCTGTTGACTCTTGTCCCATGAGTTGGCGTCAAAACATCTCGCACGGCATACATGACGCCGGTCCGCTCGGTCGCCTCGACCAGAAATCGCTCCCAGGTCTGCGTCAGTCGCCGGTTGACCAGCATCGTCGCGCCGAAGAAATGCTTGTCGCCGTTCACGTACAAAGTCACTGACTTGATCGTTGGGTTGGCGTCCGGCTTGATTTCGCCCAGCTGGGCCGACGGCAGAGGTACACCTTGGCGACCATCATCGCTCATCTCCTGCACCTCTGACCACCCACTCCACTCCTAGCCACGCTGCTTCATGCGCCCGTCTGCAGCGTAACAGTTCGTGCCACAGCTGCCTGTGGACGTGATGAGCTCCGAGTGGACCAAATCCGACGATCCTACGTTAATACATCAGTACTGCAACGATCGAACGACAGAACAGGCGGTAAGTCTCGTAGGCCGAGGCCTAGTTTAGCAGAGGATTATATAGTTCAGTAGATGTTCTACAGGTGGCGCGGTTTCAAGCAGTGAACTACAATAGTCATATAGTCGCGAAACCGGCAGTGACAACAACCAAAATCCGCATTACAGGCTATTCTGATGTTTTAATTTGCGAACAGACTGCGATGTAACTTCAGTATGTCCTGCGTAACTTGAATCAAGTAACACTAAACGTTCTCGGAAATTGCCATGATTGTTGTTGTTGACTCTTTGTTTACATTCAGCTTTGTCGTGCGTCAGTGATGACGTCACGATCATGAATAAATAAGTAGGGTAGCTATAATTTCATGCGTTTTCTACTTACTTATTTACTATTTTCGTTAAAATTGAACCGGAAGTGAGGTGGCCGGCAGCGTGTCTTTTTGTGCCCCGGATTTGGTGTAAAAGCGGTGAAAATGATTTATGGTGAGTATAATAGCGTTAAAATGCCATCATACATTTCTGTATGAGAAATGACAAGTCATGTGACGTTTTGGTGCTTTTTAGCGTAACTGCCGTTACGAAAACTACGAAAAACGCCCGTTCATAGTTAGCCGGTATTATGGCCGGTATAGCACGCCGAACCAAAAAAAACAGGACTTTACGACACTCCAGTTTGTGCATGTGGCAGTGACAGAGAATATGCAGAACACTATTTGTTACATTGTACCAGATATCATGAAGCTAGAAGTGAATTAAGAGATGCTGTTAATGATATATTAGAATCGGTGAAGGGAGAAAAACATTTGACAGATTGTTATTGGCACCTTATAATCAGTCAGAAAATATCAACAGAAAGCAGGATAGACATATGAATGAAGCACTTTTTAGTTTATTACAGCAGCTTGTAGAAAGCTTTAGCTTTTGCACTATCAACACTGGTTTTTGGTTGTCTCTACTCGACAATAGATGTTTTTACAGTTCAGTTGTTTTGATGGTGGAATTTACGTCAGAAGATTTTACTTTGATGTGTTAACAGAGTTTCTACTCAGAGATTGATCAAGAAGTTAATCGACGCGTTTCGGTCGTATTAGATACAAGAAGAAACCCAAAATTGACGAACAAAAATGAAGAAAGAATACCTACCGACGTGAAAAATTAGAAAAAAAGCTGCAAGTCTAAATGAAGTTACGAAATTTAACGAAAAGTCATTTTATGCAATTTCGTTACACATTTTATTTTGCAAAAAAATTAAATGGTCCAAGTTTTGGTGAACTGTTTTTTTCAGTTAGCCAATAAAGAATTTTTGGAACGTACAAGTCCTTGTTGGCCGGTATAGAAACATGGTATGGGTCTGGTGCGTCTGGTGCGTCTAAGTGCATCTGCGTCTAGTAACGTACGTAACTCTTACCAAATCAAACACTTAACATTGGTATATACCCTGTCTCTACCTCTAACCCTACTGATATCATTTTTCCCTATTCAAAACCAAACAATACTTGCTCTAAACATAACAGACATGGCTCCGGTGCATCTGTTATTTTTACGCAAAATAACGTAACTGACCCTAACCCTCACCAGCTCAAATCTTAGCCTTGACGCTGATCTTGAACATAACCCTATCCCTCATCCTGTCTTTAACAATTATCTCGACCTTAATTGCACTAGACACATCTAGACGCACCAGACACATATTACCCACACCCATAGAAACATGCACGTCACTGATATGTAGCACAGTAATGTAATATGATGATTTTTTTGTGTTTTTGCTCAGGTTTGACACTCGCTCTTCTGTTAAGTCTGACAATTGTCGGACAGGCTTTAACTCCAACAACGTACTTCACACCCGCTGATCGTGAGCGGTTCCGTCGTATCTTTCAGACTGCGGCAGCTGATAGTCTTGAATCTGTCTACTATGCTGTACTAGGCAGCAGTCTGCTCGGAGATGTGCCATCGGAACCACAGGTCTGTCTGCCGCATTCAACTAAGTTTTTATGTATTTTTACTACAAACATCTTGTTCCAGCAATAGTGTGCTGAGAACAGTATGTAGTGTACACTTTAGTAAAATTTAGAAACTGTCTAATTTACGATGTTTTCTGTACTAGCTTTTCGATTTGTAAATGACCTTTCGGTCCTATTTTGCAGATGTACAGTGTACAGATAGTTTTTATCCTGTAGTTTTTGTCATTCTTTTATGTCTTTTGTAAGTAGATGAAATATTGAATCATTTAAGATCAGGTGGTTTATGGGTGGCATTTGTTGGCATTGTTCTAATAGAAAACTTGCGAGGATGTGAAATCTTATGTTGACAAGACTGATGCCACATCAGTGTTCTATGCAACGTCTGTTGTAAATGTGCTGAAAGCCGCAAAAACCAATTGTGAGGTTGGTTTATGATTTTCTGATTTCTTCTTTGGACTTTGGCTGTGTATTTTGTTCTGTGGGTATTATGTTTCTCTTGTTTACTTTATGACCCCTGGGCCCTTGTGGTCCAATTCAAATCAACGGACAAATTGCGGAATTGCATAGTTTGAGTATTGTAATGTCTTACACAATTAGCATATTTATCAAAGCTATTAATGGTTAGTGTTTTAGAGATGTTATTGCATAGATGTTTGGCAAGCTATTCATTTTATTGTTTTTTTTTAAAGTACATTAAAGTGATCTAGGATGTTTGTCAAAACAATGTGAGTATGCTAATGTGGTATTTTAGCAGTTAGTGTTGCAATCATATGATGCCCATTGACAGTTTGTTCAATCACTGTCAATTATATAGTGATTGCTAAATTATAGACTAGTTCTTGTTTTGGTCTTCCGTTGGCACAGACATGCGTGTGTCAGCGTGATTCGTGACAGGAACACAGTTCTTTTAATCTAAGATGTGTTTAATGCACAAATTGCAAATTGTGTGTTTTTGTTGTACTGATGTTGTCTTTATAATTTTTTAATTGTCTGTAGGGAAATATTTACATTTTATTTTTTATTCACGCCAACTCATGTATATGAACTAAACAAAATCTGAACAGTTCGTTACGAAAAGTCGTTTTGACCGTATTGTTTGTTTTTTGATTCGTTTTTTTTTATTTTAACTAGTGTTTTGTGTGATCTAGCTACTGGCTTACATAACGTAAGGTTAAATGTTTTTATTCACTCATTCATGTTTTCAGTTATTCTTATTTCAAACAGTGTTGAGTCATTATGTGAAATATGGACTTTAGAAAAAGAAAATTGCCGTTACATTATCTTGTAAAACGTTTCAAAGTAGTTAAAATTTGAGATATAACATTGAAAAACCGAGCTGATCTTCTTCAAGACTTCATTGTATTAGCATTTGGTTCAGTATCAAATCGGTTAAACAGTTGTTACAATGTGTTGATACAATTACAGGTTTCCCTGAATAAAGCGGATGAAGGTGCGTTACAGACATCAGCCACTGGTGCTTTCAGCTCCTTGAAACTGTTTCATTCCGTGGCTGCATTGAAGAATCTAAACCAAAATGGTAAATCCTGTGTCTTTCTGTTGTGTATTTTGCACCGTAGAATGGGCTTGAGAAGTAGCATTTTTTGCTGAGTTTTGTTGAACAGAATCCTTTGTTGACTGCTGAATTCTGTAATTTCTGTTATCTGCTAATATAGTATAATATATTTTAATATATATAATACATTTTTTATACATGAACATTTTACAGTGCTAACCATTAACCATGCGGAGGCTAACATGTGCATCATGGCTAGCATTAGAACGATACCAAAAAAGCTACCCAATACCCAATATTATTGGGTCCTGTCGATACCAGTACCCAATGCCAATATGGATATTGGCTTCCTGCCACGTTTCCTGCTAGAGCTAGACATGAGAAGTGAAGTGTGTTGTGCTAACTGTGCTAGCCAAATGGTGTTAATTAAGCATTAGAATATGTTTGGTCTGCTTTGCCAGCACCTGCACTCAGCCCACCATTTAAGGGTGCAATGTTCTTTCACTCTCTGTCCATTGCCTCTCAGACTATGGCTGTGCTATACCAGGAATAAAAGACAGCCACATTTGATGATGATGATGATGATGATGAAGGACAAATTAACTTTAGCGTGGCGTTAAGTCCTAAGACTACAAGGACACGTAACAATAAGCTTAAACAGTGAAGTCACGTAATAGTCAGCGCAATGAGACGTTCTTAGTCATGTCTGTAAGACCGGGCAAAAAGTTCAGTTTTCAGTCTGCTGCGGAAAACTTGCAACGACGTCGATGACCGGACTGACTACGGCAAACTGTTCCAGACCGATGCAGCAGTCACTGGAAAGGTGCGGTCACCAATGGTAAAACGCACAGTTCGTGGATCGACCACAGCACTGCAGTGGCAGTGGCAGTAGCAGTGTGGTGTCAAATTACATCATGCAGCACAGGTGCCTACAGTCTGCCTCACATGCTAGTGAGCCACAGTGGTTGGCTACAAGGGGGCAGACATGTGTGACCGTTCACTGATCAACTAATTATATACCTTACACCGGGTTCCCATGCCTCTTGGAAAGTCCTGGAAAATAAAAATCCTGGTAAGATGATGAATTCACTGGAGCTTCAAGATAAACAACATGCAAACCTGGTACATACTTACTTACTAAAATACCAAAAAAAAATTAAAATAAGTGTCCTGCCAATTTTTACTTATGAAAAACTTTGTGCACTGCACTATTTAGAATTCATTGGGCAGTATTTTATTGGATACCACAGCACAGAAAAGTATTGCACAGTACCCAAAACAACCCAGTCCTAGCAAATATTGGGCAATACCCAATACCCCAAACCTATTATCATTCTAACCCTAATCATGTCAAATATTTCATTACAGATTTTGTTGCCCAATTTCAATAGAATCAGTTTTAAAAAGCAGGTGGGAGAAATGGGCCTGTGCCCATGCTACAAATGTCTCAAAAGGCTTTTAGCATGATTATTGTACACATCAGCTACAGTTTCTGTTGCCAAGTTGAATGTTAGGGTGTGTGTGTGTGTATGTACTTTGTAGTGGATTCAGCTAAGGCCTTGGAAGCTCTGCTGTCTGCTGTTAAAGCTGATGACTCCCCAGCAAGGTGCGGAAAGTACTTCGTGCATTTTCGCAGTTTACTTTACTTGTTGTGACGATCGCTGCAGTGGCAGATATTTAGATGATGCAGTCTAGCTAGCCCAGCAAAGCCCATTGTCATGGATTCTTTTTCTGTTCTCATTGTATGTAGTCATCAATACGAGGGGGCGTTCAAAAAGTTTTGCAAGTCGATATGTTAGACTGAAAAACTTTTAATAATTTATACACTGATAAAAGGTATGTTTCTCCAGAACACGTATGAGCTTAAAATGGATATGACGTCATTGTAATGCATGACGTCATATAGCGTTAAACAGATAAGATTAGGAGTGCGAGCGCAAACAGCATAAAAGTGGGCTCACTGTTGCATGACATTTTTTTAGTCTACTGTCAGATTTTCCAACACGAGGCCTTGGGACATGTGATTTTATGAGAGCTGTAACAAGTAGGTCAGTGAATTTTTTACTTGCGATTATAAATATTCAATAGCCAAAATCTGTGCCAGTCATGAAAAAACTATACGTTTGCTGAAAATTAGACACAGTTTACAACTCGATAGGCCCCGTATATTAGACTAAGAGACTTTTAAAAATTTATACACCAGTAAAAGTTATATTTTTTCGCATAATCGTATGAGCTTAAAGTGTCATACAGCGTTACACAGATACGATTTGGAGTGCTAACGCAAATGGCACAAATATTCGCACAGCAATTCTTCAGTTGCGGCCAGATTTACGAATGTGAGACCCCGGGATATGTGATTTTGTGGAAGCCCTGACAAATACATTCATGAATATGAATACACAGTGGCCAAAATCTCTGCTGGCTATAACCAAGAATGCTTATATCAATTACGATATCTCGTTTGGATTTGACATTGTCAGTAAAATTTTATTGAAAAGTTAACTAACTGTGATATCTGTCGTCGTTGTGAAGGGTTATGCAATTTTTACAATGTACAGCCAGGGGAACCTTGATGTGTGGGGGCCTGAGAGCAAGCCCCAAATATTTTCCCTCAATCTGGCAATGCCCAGCACTGCAGCCCAATCCCAAAGTTACAATTACTTAGCAAGCTGTTTGGGATTTTTTTCTAAATTTGACAAAATTTTCTCTGTGGTGTCCACTATTCAATCAATGAATGATTCAAGTCTGTGGTAGAAGCCTGGCTGGAAGGACCGATATAAAACACTTTATGACGTAGTAAGCTACAATGATGTCACATCCGTTTTAAGCTCACATGAGTTCGGAAGAAATGTGCATTTTATTTGTGCATAGATTTTGAAAAGTTCTTCAGTCTAACGTGTTGACTTGCAAAACTTTTTGAACGCCCCTTGTATATGATCTCTTGGTTTTTATATCATGTCTTCACACTGGAGGTCACACACCAGAACTAGCATGGTATTGTAGCCTTATAACAAGAAAACACGATCAGTCTGAGCCGGCCACATACCAAGAGATGTGGTCAGGCGGATAAAACGTTGGCGTACTGGTGACTTAAGGTCCAACATTACAAGATGCCCGTAATAACCCCTTCGATGAGGATGATTTCATATTTTTCTTTTTAAAGAAACCTGCAATGGTGCTAAACTACCTGAGGCATGCTGGCCTTTTGAGGCCGGTCGCATATGATCTCACGATCTAGCGCCTGTAGACAACAGCAACATTTCTTGATTTTTTGGACAAACAAACAGAATATTGTACAAATCTGAAAACCCAATCTTTTTTGGTGCATGTAATTAATTTTAATGAGAACATAGCAGTTGTGAAGAGTGCTGCAAAATATTAGGGAACTGTAAGGGAATCTGGTTATTTTGTCTTACGTGTGTTATGTATGAAGCTTCAATGTACGTGTGTGTACTGTGCCGACAGCTATGCATACACATTCTATGCTGCATCGTTGATCTCTGGCAGTGGTGTCGAGAAAGTACGCCGCTTGATAGAAGTTGCTGCGGCACAGGCCGACGAAGTGGATGAAAAATACTTACAGGTGCTGCATTTTTGTTCATTATCTTGTTTCCTGTGTAAATTGTGGTATATTGTCTGCATGATGTAAATGTTGTCACGTCCTTACACAGAGTGCACACAGTCAGTTATGTTGTTTATAGGCTGTGATGCCTAAAATAGCAGATAGGTGGTGGCTGTCGTGAACGTATTGTTGACTTTTGTTAAGCTCATCATCAGCTGCAGTCGTATATCTCTCGGTATTGAGGTCTGTTTTTAGTTGCTGTGGTGCTTTTGGTTGGGTGAAGCCGATACGGCTTGCGAAAGTTATGCTGCAAGAGCAGAAACTGCATCCGTTTCAACGAGCTTACTTTTACACACCAAGCTAATGTGGTTAATTTCTGGAAAATTGGGCTGGTCAAACCAAACCCGTGATTGCGCGCATGTTTTGTTTGTTAGTTGCCAGGATGTTAATTTGGAGAACTGGGAGGAAATGCAGGCTGTGCTAACATTGAGATGTGTGTGTGTGTGCAGTTTGACAGTGGTCTGTACACAACGGCCGTGTTTATTGACTCCGCCTACAAGCTGGCAGCTGCTGCAACATCCACTGCTCCATTGACTGAGGTCAGTAAGTCAATTGATCGCTTCGCTGTAGGTCTACTGGTTACTAATCATGCTCTTGATTGGTAGTATTAGCTTCATTTTTAGCTGACTGTACTTAAGTAATGGTCGAGCTGTTGACATGGTTGTCGTCATCTGTTTGCCCATCTGTCTGTCATGGATGTATTGTGGTTAAACGGTAAGTCATAGGGTATCATCATCGATGGTACCATCGGATAGGTCGCTGACGAATTTTTACGCGCAAAAGCAGGTACTGCTTTCAGCGTGTCTTAGCCATCACAATTCTGTCTGTCTGTCCGTCCGTCCGTCCATCTGTCCGTCACACGGGTGGATCAGTCAAAAATGGTGCAAGGTAGAATTACGAAATCTTCACCGTCGGCTACCCGGAAGACTCTAGTTTCAGGAACCGTCAAGCTTTTCCATAAATTCGAAGGGGTCACCCCAAACGAGGGCACTAAATGAGAGGGGGTGGGCAAAATTTGCGATTTTTGGCCATTAACTCGCTGTATCTCAGTAACGATGCGAGATAAGGCCTAGGTTGCTATTAATCACTAATAGGAAATCGTATACTGGCTTTCGATTGGCGCCGAATTTAATGACCTTGGATGACCTTGAACGCCAAAATAGGGGGTTTTATGGATTTATTTGGCGTTTTCGGCCTGGACAAGTCTATATCATTCACAAAGTTGCGCCACGGTACTGGCTTTGGTGGTGTGGTGTAGTTGTTAACGCATTTCGGCTGAAACGAAGTTACTCTACGCCCGGCCCGGTTAGTACTGCGATGGGTGACTGGACTGCCTGCGGGTAGGAACTGCTATAGGCTTTCGTGCATCCTGTGAGCATTAGCTCAAATTTCTTGTTATAGGCTGTCAGTAGTAATCATGACTCCATCTGCAGCGGTTTGGCCGCATTTTTTAGTGGAAAGTTTCAAGCTTTTAGTGGCCATATCTCGGAAATGGTGAGATATAGTCCCAAGGTTGCTATTACATAGGAAGTGGCATATGCCCTTTCAGATAAGATTCAAATCATCGACCTTGAAGGTTGGTACACGCTATTGTGGCTAAATGGTGTGTGATCGGGCCAAGCTTGCTTTTGATCACTAATAGGTAATAGCACACAACCTTTCAGATGAGATGAAAATCATCGACCTTGGATGATCTAGGTCACTGACTATCAGTAGGTTCGGTTGTTCTGATGACAGCTGGGCTTCTTGTTATTTGATGTCTGTGTTGAATGCAGATGTTTTGTTAAACTAGCAAAAGTTAACTGCCCACTTCTCCATCCATTTACCTCGAGTCATGCACCTCCAACTTGGACCTTCTAAACTGAAAGCCGATGTAGCAGTTAGTTGTTCGTGCCACAGGAAACATTCTCATTAGTTTTGGTTTTATGCCTTTTTACAAGTTCGGAGCCTATACTGGGTGAACAGACTGTGTCAACCCATAATACAATCAAATAGCCATATAATAAATATAAATATAATAAATATGCTGCCGAATTTGAAAGATTTATTGTTAAGATTTACCATATCAGTGCTCTACTAATATGTTATATCAGTTTTTCTTCGGAAAGTCGCAAAGATAGATTTGATGCTGGCAGTTTTGGTTCCTGAATGTACTTGCATCATTTGTCAAATAAAAAGTAGTGTTAAATTTTGGTTGTGTAAAAATGGTGTGACCATCACAGAAAGTGACAAGACAGCTGTACTACTGAAAAATATGGTGGAATAGTTTTGGTAAATATCGTGAGTGTTCTTGAAAGAAAGTTCTTGAAATGGTCTAGTTTTCTTTCAAAAAAGTTGCTCCTCTGTGTTTGTTTAGCCAGTGCTGCCCTGTTTGATGCAATGACCTATTGCCAACATATGTGTAGTGGTTGCTGTTATTCAGGATCAGGTGATGAAGTTTGCCAACTATTTCCTCAGTCGGAAGCACACTCACTCATTGAAAGACGTCTTTGCTCTGCTTCAAGTCCTGACTACACTGACCGGCAGCAAGGTCTGCATACTGTAATGATGTAGTTGTACCTTGACACTGAGTAGTTGGAGTAATTTTGAACCGGGTACATTTAATAATTCTTTGTTGTTGACGTTTCGGCAAACGCTGCTGCCTTCTTTGGAAGATTTGCTGCAAACATGTTTTTGGGAGAAGAGAGTCATTTGGAGTGTGTGATTATATGATAGTGTTGTTGAGTTCTTACAGCTTCTGAAATTAATGACTGGATGATTACAGGGAAGATTATTAGAACTACCATTATTGTTAATTACATATGCACGCGCATAATGGAGTTCTTACAATTTTAGGTTTAGCTTGTGTTTTGTGTTTTCGTAAAAGTTAAACTTACTGTTCCGTTAGTCTGTGTTTGTGTGCATTCTGCCAGAAAAGGCCATCCCCGAAATGAAATGTGTCAGGCGGGACGTTAAACTCTCTTAACTCATTCGCTCACTTATAGATGTCTGCAGTAACCATTCCAGTCTGGCTTGACTGTTGGCTTACCATCCAAATATTATGCAGCATTCTCCAGCTCGTCAGTGCAGTGATGAGAGAATTAATTAATCTGTCAATCCGATGATCTGTTGGCATGATTTATATCATTATACCCTGAGCGCTGGCATACACAACTTCCTATCTCGGAGTTGTTAGCTGTACTTGGACTAGCAACATTACATTAGATCGATGTTTGGTGATAATTTGTTATTTTTAGATCTTGTGAGAATGAAATAGAATTGTTGTAGCAGAATTAGAGCATGCCTTTATTATATGTTTTAATGCTGTACATGACATTCACTTACACTAACATCTGTTGGCTTTTTATTGCAGTGTGTTGTCTGTGTAATCTTATACTGAAGAATTACTCTTTGCATGATGTAAAGTTGAAATGCTGTAAATGAAGAGCATATTTGGTAGTGTTGATAAGATACATCGGTAAATTTACAAAGGATAGCAAAATGATATACCATTACTAGAGCTGTCAAAGCGTTAATTTTTAAAATGCATTAATGTACTGCGTTAATTTTTTAATGCATTAATTAACACACCCAGACCCGTCAAAAGAGAGTAGTGGGAAGTTACCCAGGGCCTCGCGACGTTTGGGAGACGCTGCCTGTAGAACATAGGAAGTTAAAAGCAAATAGAAACACATTTTTCAACAATAACTGACGTCACCACTAGCATAGAAATCTGTTAGCCTGTCATCTGAATAATATTTATTTACTGTAGTGATGAAACGGAAACTATAGTTTAGTCACTTGGATTCATTCGATTGTCAAATAACCACAGTTTAATGGAATATTGGAACTTTTGCTTTACAGAATTTTGTAAATAAAATAAATTTATGCATGTGCGTTAATTTTTTTAACGGGTGTTAGTTTATTAACGGATTTACACTTTAATTAATGCATTAATTTGACAGCTCTAACCATTACCAATTACCATATATTTTGTTTATACTAAGTCTAGGTGAACTACTTAGATTTCAAGGTCGTGGGGTCAAGGTTATGGTAATACTTGAGTGAGGTATAGACATTGACTTGTCAGCATGTCCGCAATGTTACTAGCCATGTTAGTAACCTGGCTTGTGTGTTTGACTTCTTATGGTGGCGGAAGCATCCAATAAGTGGGCGGGCCAGATTTGAGGAACGATCACTGAAAATGCAAGATGAAGTGCCGCAGGCATTGAGGGGGTGGGGTCTGAAGAGGGGTGTCCCCTCCTTGGTTGGGAAGGGGCCTGGAGAAAAGCTAGAAGAGTATTTTTATTGTCACTAGCTACCACAGATGTGCGGACTGCAGTTCATGTAAGCCGGAATTGTGAGCGTTGTTGCCTGTGCGTCAGTTTCAAATGGAGAACTGTAATATTCCCTGTATGTCTTTACGTTAAACTTTAAAAAAAGTTCCAATTTTTGCATGAAAAGTGAGATAGAGCCGACCCAAGGAGCTAAAAGTGGGCAGGCTGCGGCACATTCGGCCCAGTGGGCTTTGCCGCTAGTGTATGTATCAGCTGAGCGGTTGTTAGTGCTCCTTTATTTGTGCCTTGTCGTCTGGCTGTGATGTTACATTGTAAATTGTAATGGATGCTCTGTCATGAAATCAATAAATATAGTGATTTAAACATTTTTACAAGGAAAGGGGAGGCAGAAGGAAGAGGCGCTTCGCTGCAGAGAGAGGGAAAAGTAATAGCCGGCGTTGCTGCTTACTGTGCTGTTGGTGCAGTGATGTCATTGCTATTATTAGTCATAATGTACACACACGGAACGATGGACAGAATGACCAGTCTCGTAATCTCCTTCAATGTTCACTACGTTCACTTTGGGGGAGATAATAAATATAGTGGTGGCGGATGGATCTGTGCTAATTTTTGGCTGTTGTTATGAAGCCAGCACTCTGACGATGTATGTGATAGCAGTAGCACATGTGATGATTTTGTGTGGTTTGTAGTTTCACACTCCTGTCGCTGTAACGTTGGCTAGTCTGCCATCAGTGTCTGCCAAGAATCCCACTGTGCAGGTAAGCTTCAATGTTAGCATCAATATGACTGTATTGAGTTTATATGCTAGTGTTCATGCCAGCATTATAGGAACAACATTGATCGGCAACATGGTCAAGACCCTTCAGTGGCATCCAGTTAAAAAGTTTCTCTGTGGGGATTGGGGAGACACATTTCAGAGCTGCAAAGCACCACATGCCATACTGGATCACACATGTATTGCCACTCCTCCTCCCCCCTTCTCCCCTGCCATGACACCAGGGTAACCAGAAACATTTTAAAGATAAGCCCAGCCAGTGAGCTTTTTGGGGTTTTTTACCTTTGTAAAAAGACCCAGCTTGATGGGTCTTGTGATTTTTGTGGGTTTATTAATTGGTGAATTCAGACGAGTGTCCGTTTGCTGTCCACAGCTAAATGTACCAGTTTTTACGTGTGAGATCTAGCATAGCTGTAGCGCATATTAGCATGGTAATTCTGTCTTGATGTCTGTCACAACCTGGTACCGATCGGAGCCCAGGTGAGATAGAGACTTATGGTTTTTACCGTATGATAGCTTAGAGTCTCTAGTATTTTGCGACAAAATTTCATGCCACTGGGTGAAGGGGGTCCCCACAAGCGAGGGGGAGAAAGAGTGGCACCCCTCTTAAAAAGCATTATTTCACCGTTATTAACTCTTCTAACGTGAAAATGGTTGCAGATAGGCACATACATGCTGCTTATCATAACAAGCACTGGCAATGGGCTTTTTAGAAATGTCAACATCGATGACTTTGAATGACCGTGAACCCCCAAAATAAGGGATTTTAGTGAATTTTTCGCGATTTCGGGATGCGTCACGCACTTCAAGAGTGAATTGCGCCAAAATGGCTGGAGGTAGACCAAGACAACCTGCATATGAAATTTTCAGCATTGAATGTAGATTTTAGCAATTTAAGTTCGGACCCTCTAGGTTCAAGGAGGCCTGCGCACGTGGGTGTCAAATAGGGGTTTCCCTCTTAATAAGTGGTTATTTATCCGCTGCTGGCTTGTCTAACGTGAAAGTGGTTGCAGATAGGCACAGACATGCTGCTTAACATAACAAGCATCGGCGACGGGCTTCTTAGGATTGTCAACATTGATGACGTTGATTGACCTTGAAAGCTAAAAATAAGGGGTTTTGGTGATTTTTGGCTGCAAAAGAGTGAATTGCGACGAAATGGATGGCGATAGACCAAGATTACCTGCGAACAGGAACTGCTCTAGGCTCTCGCGCGTCTCGTTGAGCATTAGCTCAGATTTTTTGTTGAAAATTTGTAGGTTTAAATGTTTCAAAAACTTAGGTGGGTTTAGCGTCAAAAATCATCGTTTTTACGTACTATCTCGGGTGTCTCAGCCCAGTCTGACACAAGTGAACATGTTTTGTATTAATTCCAGTCATCATGTGTGTACTCATTCTACAGACAGTGGAGGAATAGAAGGCTAAGTTGAATAGTTGTGGTTATATTAAACTAAGATAGTTTAGCTGTTTTTTTCTGTAAACTAAATACTGCATTAACTGATTATTGTCATCATGTGCATTCATTCTGAACCTAATTCAGTGATGCTTCACGACAGACGTGTTGTCGTGTAACGGTGTCGTATGACTGCTAGATGAAACACGTTCTTGATCCACCCGGTGATGCTTATTAAAAATGCATCATGCGGTCTAAGACAAGAATACAAAACTTGTTGGTTGTAATTTTGCCTTCATTGTGTGACTTCATTGCTCGGCTGCACAGCTATGCAGTTGGAGTTGTGTCAAAGAGTTCGTTATACTTGGGCAACTTTTCGAACTTACTGATAGTATGTGTTTCAACATGGCCGAACAGTGTTTCTGACGATAATTTTAGTAATTTATTTTCTGGACTCAAAGCTGTATGTCCATTCCATATGTCGAATGAGATTGGTTGTGGTTTAGCTAATTCAATTGGTAAAGTGATATTTCCAGTTAATGGGAATGTTCTAGTAACCAAATGTCTGCATTTTTTTCTGTGCCAAAGTGTATCAGTAGTTGCTTGCTATTTTTTCTTTTCATAAGGTTAAAGGCCAAGTCGCATGAAAAAAATATTGCGTAAATATGTGTAGAATGTAGCACTAAGTAATAATACGCTGATCTAGTAAAATGAAAACATCGCTTTGAAGTAATTTTTAGAGAAGTATATTGTGCTGCGAAACACATCAGAACTCGTCACAGTACGTAACTGATGACGTCACTTTCAGTACGATTTGTTGACAAACTGACATGCACATTGAAACATCGGTTATACTCTGAATAACGTTGGATTTATAGTACAAGTAGTGACGCATAGGTAACATCAGAAATGACGTCATTGTTGATCTGTTTACTATTAGAGGTATGCGATTGGTAAAATTAACTATGTGTTGGAATATTGTGTTTTTTTAGTGGGCTAACTGTTGGTGAAAAATATGGCTTTTTTAGGCTATTGGCCGTAAATTAAGCTGCATTTGACCTCAAGACATTAAAGCTAGTTAGCACCCTTTCACAAGTGACGTCATAGTTGTGAAAATTGCTGAAGCAATGAAAAGGGAAAATTGAGTACTTTAAACATTATTTTTTTGGGGGGGGGTATTAAGATGTATTAGCAACCAGAAGATAAATGAATATTGACAAAATAACATTTGATAAAGCCAATTAGCACTTTGTAACAGTTACCACATGAAATGGGGCAATGTGACCTTTAAAGGTGGTGTATAGCTCTTTATAGGAAACCCATCTCAGCTGCCGTATGGGATCACGCAGTGTTACCTGCCACCCGACACAGGTGAATACACCCTGCTTTAACCCTGGCCATGTACGCTGGTACTCGATTTACCTACCCCAGAGGGATGGAAGGCTGAGTTGACCTAGGACGTGCTCTACAGATGCATTCTGTTGGTTTATTCATGTGTTGATTAATAGCGGCTGTATACTGCTTTTGGTCTTGGTCGGTGATGTTGTGAAGTGTCGGAAGGTTGATTGCGTGATTGCTCGATTGATTGACAGGTGCGTGTGAGTGATCTGGTTGGGAAAAGTGTCGGTAAGCTGACAGTGACGGCTGACACTGCTCGTCATCTCGGTGATGACGCTGTCGTGCTGAGCAAGAAACCGTTCACAGTCTCATCCGCTGACCCGTATGCTCCAATGCTTTTATTTTGTAGATGATTGTTAGTAAGTTAGTTTTCACTATGAGCTATTTCAGAAAATATATGGCTGGGATTATATGTGCTCTGAAATTCTGCTTTGAATTCTTGTAGCTTGCATTACATTAGATTCCAAAGTACTAAGATAGAAATCAGCCTAATGGAGTATAGAGAACTTACTGATAAAATCATTGGCAGAGATGATGCTGTTAAAAATTAAAGAAACGATACCTGATGACTGAGTCTTGTCTTGGTCGTGTTGACAGCTTGTATCTGATCTGCTCAAATCTTAGTAGTAACCATAAATGCATCAAAAAAATTAAAAATTACAACACAGCACTCGTGAGATATGTTGCCAGAATCCTTGTGTGTAAAATAATAAATTTAACGTAAAACAATCTGCTACAATTTTGGAGAGGTAGAATATTTTTTACAGGATTGCTTTTATTTGCATCCTATAGGAACTTGTCACTGCTGTATTCAACAGTATAGTGACGATCATATAAACCAATATTTTCTCACTTAGAGGACATGTTTGTGGCACTGTGATGTTGCCGTTGTCGGCTTACAGGTCGCTGTATGAGCTGGACTTGATGAAACTGGCTCCGGAGATCGGCTTCTACAGAATCACAATGTCCCTGGCTGCATCTCAAGCATCAGAACTCAAGCTCGTCGGCACTTCCGGAGCTCAGGTATAAGAACGACCGTGGAGATCTATGCGTTGCTAATGCAGCAACTTTTAGAACATGTCGTTACACTTTTGTTCAAAATTTTGGCTTGAAGTTGAATAACTTTTTTGGCAGTTTTGACTTTTATACTTTTCGATGGTTTTTGTCTGCGTCTGTACAGTACACCATGTCAACTGCGGAGATTGGTGTGAATACACTCTGATCAGCTGCGGATATACTGTCAACCGGGGATATCCACGGTCCACGGTTGACAATTTTTCTAAAATTGCATATCTCAGCTTCTGAAGGTCTACAGTTATTGCAGTGTGCTGGTATAGTTGACTTAGAAATGGGTGAAGTTTAGTATCTTAGGCTAAATGGCAACTAATGGCCATACAGGCAGTATAGCTCTATCTTCAGTTGACAACACAAAGTTAGGAATGTATCCACACTTGACTGTGTATCCACAGATGACTCCAAAAAGTCACTCAGGTGTATCAACAGGGGATATGGACTTTTTAGCATCAGCTGGGGAGGTCACCACTACATGCACCAGTAGAAAGCTCGTAACAAAAGGAAGCTGTAGACTGACACATGCAACTAAAAATAGCACACACAAGTACTGACTTCAGGTGTCAACTGGGGATGCACAATCAGTCACGTGTGGAAACATAGCCACGGATATGTCAACTGGGGACATTCAGGCTTATGCTCAGTAGACAGCTCATAATAAGAGGAAACTTTTTTTACTCCTCGCGCGCTACGTTTTTAACGTAGCAAAGAGGAGTATATGAGATCAGTGTAATATTGAGGATCGACCGACGACCGACCTCTGTTCTTGGAAAAACTTAAAACAGCCATATTTCCACAATGGTGCCAGATAGATGCATGGTCACTATGGACCACCCATAGGAAGTTGACCATCGTGAGTCGAATGTTCACGTGACAGCTGACGTCACGTGACCCCAAAGGGTCAAGGTCGTGACCCCCTTATCCTTGAGGCGCTGTATCTCCATAAGATAAATGGATAGATGGGGAGACAATTTCCAATAATGACTTCGATGCCAGTCACTATTAGTATAATATTAGTCCGGTCTCAAATTGACGCCAGGTCTCTAATACAAGCTGAAAGGAACGAAAAAGCTCTTAGAAGAATATAGGAGAAAGTCATGCGTACGAGGAGTACATTAGATTGGTCACAATCTAATAATATTTTTTGTTAAATATTACAGCTGTAGATTAACACATCCAGCTAGAAATAGTGCTTCAGTAAACCTAACTTTATCAAGTCAACTGGGTATACACAGTCAACCAAACGTGTATACATCTCTAATTTGTGTATTATCCATGTTCCCAGTTGCCACTAAAAAGTCTTAAGGGAGGGGCCTGTTCCCCAGTTGACAGGTCTTACAAGTATGTGTGTGCTTACTAGCTGCTTATTGTAAGCCTGTGTACTGATGACAGCGTTCGTTCGAGAGCCAGCAAACATGGTCTTCAGTCCACTGCAGGTGTAAGTAAGTAAGTAAGTAAGTACGTGCATATTTAAAGTGCACAATGTCAGCCAGTGGCCGAATCTGAGGCACTTGGCTGAGCCGCTAGGGGGAGCAGTAGGCCTGCTGGAAGCAGTGA
>Ga0056128_1000893_pt1 | contig 30521 bp, 14 predicted proteins | sample WorMetLIZISLAND2_FD_71113 | JGI IMG/M metagenome (GOLD analysis project Ga0056128, IMG submission 71113) | Marine gutless worms symbiont microbial communities from Max Planck institute for Marine Microbiology, Germany - Olavius geniculatus... ...
ATTTTAGCTGTCCAAGTCCCGACCCCCTAGGTTCAAGGAGGCCGGCGCAGGCGGGCGTCAAAGACAGCTACCCTCCTAAAAAGTGGTTATTTTACCGCAATTTTCTCGCGTAGCGTAAAATTGGTGGCAGATATGTACATACATGCTGCTTATCATAACAAGCACTGGTGACAGGCTTTTTGGATTTATCAACATCGATGACCTTGAACGATCCTGAACCCCTCAAAAAGAGGTTTTTATTGAATTTTTCGCAATTTTTGGACGCAGCGCACATTTCAACACTGAATTGCGACGTAATGGCTGGAGATAGACCAAGACAACATGCATATGAAATTTTCAGCATTCAACGTAGATTTTAGCAGTCCAAGTCCGGACGCTCTAGATTCAAGCAGGCCTGCACGCGTGGGTGTCAACGAGAGGTACCCCTGTAAAAAGTGGTGATTTATACTCTGTGCTTGTCTAGCGTGTAAATGGTTGCAGATAGGCACAGCAATGCTGTTTATCATAGCAAGCACTGATAAGGAGCTTCTTACGAATGTCAACATCGATAACCTTGAATGACCTTGAACCCCAAAGATATCGATTTAACGTGATTTTTTGGCGATTTTTGGCTGCAAAGATGAATTACGACGAAATGGATTGAGATAGACTAAGATTACCTGCGAACAGAAACTGCTATAGGCTTTCGCGCGTTTCGTGAGCTTTGCACAAATTTCTTGTTACGTAAAATGTTTAAGGTGTCTGTCTTGCTGCTGGACGACTCACTCAACCCGGCGACGGCACTGAGCAATGGCGCGATCAACGAAAACACAAGGTAGTAGAGCGACATATTTGATGTGTGGTAAAATCTTTAACAACACTGTTATTGCAAATTTTCTCCTGATTTTAAAAGTAAATAAATTCTGAAAACCGGTTGATATTTGATGCAGTTAAAGTGCATGGAAAATGGTGCCATTATGAGGCCACCCCGTACAATCCACGCAGAAGCAGCAGCAACATATTACGGCAGGAAATAGCGAGGAAATTGAGCAACTGGTGGGGTCGACGGAACTCCGACCGACGGCGACTCTAAGCTCGTAATTATTCCCGGCGTAATTGCTTTCCAAGTAACCCGACATTATATGACAACGAGGATACGTTAAAACGCATAGGGGGCCTACAAAAGGACGTAACTTAACTGAACTCGCCCACAGGTCAGTCACTGGTGGCGTGGCTTATTGGTAACGCGTTCGATTCGATCAACGAAGTTACTCTACGCCGGGTCCGGTTAGTACTGCGATGGGTGACTGCCTGCGGACAGGTAAACCATTTCGGTACGTAACCAGCCGCCTAGGTCAACTCAGCCTTCCATCCCTCCGGGGTGGGCAAATCGAGTACCGGCCTATCTGGCTGGGGTTAAGGCGGGGCGCGTTCACCTGTGTCGGGTGGCAGGTAACACTGTGGCATCCCATACGCCAGGTGACGCTCCGTAGCTCTGAAATGGGCTTTTATTATGAGCTATAATACCACCTTTAACTTTTTAAAATTCAGTTACGTCGCCCTGCATGCGCCTTTACGTTATCATAGTACAAACAGCGGCGTCGTGAATGGGTTAAAGTAATTGTGGGAGAAAGACGCAGTTTTTCGACAGACAGCTGTAATTTTCTGACGGAGAAGACTATGTCGTCTTGTTGCACCTGAACGTTGTTTTTTGTCATCTCCAGAAACTTGAATGTTATGCCCCTATCGGGTTTTCCGGGCACTTTATACCCCGTTTACACGATCGAGCAGACATCGAGCAAACGTCGAGCAAACATCGAGCTGGCTTGTTCAGCTAACATATAGCAGCTCGTCGAGCCAGCTTGATCGTGTAAACGGGGTATTATGCACACGTGCCATATACTACTCAGTTCTGAGTGTCATTAAGAAGAAGAAGAAGAAGAAGGTGGCAAGCATACGGTGAGATTGTTTACCTGTCGTTTTGGGTAAAAATTCTGATTACGGCGTAGACAAGAGACGACACAGCTGGTCCACCTGTACAGTGTACACAGTACACCGTCACAAAATATATTTATATTTTGCCACAGGGCAGTAACCAGACAGACAGACATGGCGTAGAAAGAGAGTGAGACTCTTGGGAGCCCTGTACCCTGTTATAATTCAAATGTCAGTAAGAACCTTCAATTGCAAGGCCTAGAGGTAGGCTTTTGGGGAGAGGCAACAAACCCTGTCCCACGAGTTGAAGGCCTGTAAGCCCGCTGGTAAGGTCTGGGGCAAAGAGACTATACAATTTTTATTTCCTTTTTGTAATCTCCCCCACTATGAAAAAACGTATATTTGTTTTTTTTGTGCTCGAGGCCCTCACGAGCATAAGTGTTTACGCCATCGAGTATATCAGCCAATCAATAAATCAATCAATGGATAATGTTTCCACGGGCCCTATTGAGGCTCTCGACGGGCCTGGTAAACATCGCTGCAGCCTATTTACTTTGATTACAATAAGTCTACACTGAACCTTAAATATTTTCGGGTCACGATTTTGAAAGATCAAATAGAAAAAACGTCAATAAATTTCATTTATTTTAATCTGTGGGCCCCAACAGCCGGTCTATTACAAGGTTTACTGTCATGCAGCAGTTTAGAAATCTTTGTGAAGTCAAAAAGCCACTGGTAGAACTTGGATTGGTCTGGAGCAGAGCATTATCGATACTGCTGTCAATGAATGGAGAAAGCGTCTCCTTGCCTGTGTTCGCATAATGGGCCAACAATTAAAGCAACTTTACTGCAGGCAATTAAAAAATGAACAACTCAATATGTAGACAAAATGTCAGCCAAAGTGTCAGAAATGTGAACAAAATGTGCTTTTACGCGTTATGTTAATTAAGCAACCATATCGCATTAGATAAAAAAGTGATATTTCGCTGGTTGTGTTTTCCTCAGGTAATGCAGGAACAAACGTTGGGTGAGGTGGGAAACTAAACGGCCATTTGATGGCAAGTTGTATCAAAAATATTCGTACCAAAAACGATCAAAATCTGATATATTGTTTTTCAAGTTACAGCCGAAAATGTCCGTGATGTTTTTAGGACACAAAGTGTATATTGTTTTTCAGTTACTGAAACATTTGAATTGACTTTGATTTTATTTCTTCTAAGCATCGTGCTCGTTGATAAGTCACAGTCCATTAGACTCGAAGTGAATCCCTGTTCACATTGAAGGTGCAACTGCACGCGAGCAGTTTCTCATCTGCATATAGATCGATGGCCATTCGCCCCGACTATCAGTTATTCTATCGAGGAGAATTATTATTCACGAACCGTACACACGTCTGACCTTATTTCTGACCGCATTCGTGGCACGCTGGCGACTTATCTAAATTTCCGACGTTTAATTGTCCGCATGCGCAAAGTCAATTAGTTCCAATGGCCGTAAGGGCTGTTGCTGGTTCTTCGGTAAATCATATAGTAAGTACTGTGGTTAATGCAGTTTCCCGGAAAACAACATTTTACGTTTGGTAAGACCTTGCACAATCGCCGGAAGCGACAGTGCAGCCTTGTATTTTCGGTTGGTGAATGTAGGCTTACTACTGAGTAGAGATACTAGTTGACACTATAGACATTTATCGTATTTAACTTTCCAGTTTAATGCCGCTCTTTACAAACCTTCCAGTTTCTTTTAACTGCAAAATACATGTATATTAAAGGTTGTACATATGGTGTTATAGCTTATAATCAAAGCCAATTTCAGAGCTACGGAGCGTCACCCGCCGGATGGGATTACCCAGTGTTACCTGCCACCCGACACAGGTGAACGCGTCCCGCCTTGACCCCAGACAAAAGAGCCAGTAGCCTACTTGATTTACCTACCCTGAAGGAATGGAAGGCTGAGTTGACCTAGGCGGCTGGTTATATACCGAGATGGTTTACGTGCCCGCAGACAGTCACCCATCCAAGTACTAACCCGGCCCGGCGTAGAGTAACTTCGTTGATCGGATAAAACGCGTTACCGCTACGCCAAGCCACCACAGATTTTAGTTATGCAGCCGTCCTAATAAGCCGCATCAAAGACTTTACCCCTCCGCCGCCCGTCCTTCTGTCCCGCACAAATTCCAAGTTTGAAAACAAAGATGCATAGTAAGAACGAAAGTGCGAACGTTGCTTAGAAATGGGGTAACTGGTGTGCTAATTTCCAGTTCAAAACGGTCGAAGGCCAAGCGCATAAACCAGACCGCCTATATCGCCTGAACATTTACGGTTGGCTGATCGCACGGGTGAGGATGTAGTGGGCACTGGACGAATGGCCGCATACATGTTGGTACGTAACGTGCCGATAACATGCTGCACAACATACTACCGGATCAAGATTTTGAAAACTTTTTTGCGCACTGAAAAAAATGAGTTTCCTCTTCCAATTTTAAAATTTAAAAAATATCGACTTTAACCTTATAATTTCACAATAATACTACAAAGACAGGTACTAAATTACAAAAAAATGCCAATGAAGTACGATGTTTTTTTAAAAATAAAATGACCCAGTTTGTGTAAACTGTCTTTTTTGGTACGTTGACCTATGTAAATTATTATGGTGGAGTTATGAAGCCCCCGAGCCGAGTGCAGAAACACGCACCACCTGCACCGTGCACGGTTAATCCTGCACTGTCTACGACAAATCGACGACAAGTCGAAGTAAGCCTAATGGAGCTTGGCGTTTAACCAAAACGTCCGCTGCCACCAAAGATCAAAGAAACGGACCAAATTGACTTGTTTTCCGGCAGCAATTTCGGTTCTTCGGCCGCCAATTTCCGGCTGAGCGTTCGCCGGTAATTGGTGTCGCAAGTTCACAACTGGTCATTTATCTTTAATTGTAGTAACACAACGTTTCGCGACGGCCGAAATACCTTTTAAGTAAAGGGTCTTAGAAGCGTTGTTTGGTTTTCTTATCTCTTAAATTAATCAAACAATTAAACAACCTGTTTTTAAAGTCGCTTAATTAATAAAAACTACTGCTGTGTTTTGGTCCTGTAAAGACAGGTTTTTGGTTCTTGGGCTATATTGGCTGTCTCACGTAAGCTTGTTTTAAACTCAAAAGTTGTTAGATTAAAAAGTACGAAACATTGCTATCTAAATCACAAGTTTTTTTCGTTAATTAAAACCGTAAACTTAGCCTAATAAGTTGTTTTGTTTTTGTAGAGAGTGGACAGAGTAATTTGGCTAGCCTTGAACTCGAGTTAAATAGACTTAACGTATCGTATCGTGAACAGCAGAAGATGAAGAGCAGCGGGACGCATAAATCGGGCTTAGTCTGTAGACAAAGATTAGGCCTAATCAAGAGATAATCTTGTCAAACAAACCCCAGCCGAATGCGTAGAGGCCGAGCAAAGAATCCGGCTGCTGAAACGCTTTAGTGAGGAGTCGGAAGAGATAGCAGCCTTCGCAGAGCATCCAGAAATACGTTGCACTCGTCAGGTAGATCTTCATGAACGAAAGCACACGACACCAGACCTGCGCGACAAACGAGGTTTTTAGCCGATCGTACTTCAGTAACAGTCGAGCTTATGGCATGGTTGTCGGACGTCCGTCCGTTGTATGTCTGTCGTCGTCTGTAACGGATGTATCCTGGCTAACAGGTAGGTTTTCGAGAAAAAATTTACACGAATTAGCTTCGCATCTTAAACCTACGCATGCAAAAGTTCAGCGACTTAGTGCAAAAAAAACATTTTCAAGTTTAGATTAAATGGAAGGGGGTAGAAAAATGTGCGTTTTCAACGAAAAACTGTCCATATTTCGGAAACGGTAAGAGATACAGCCAAGGTTATTAGTAATTACTAATCAGATGTAATGAAAATCATTAATCTTAAATATATATACAACTTTATTCGTCATTCAATGACAGCAAAAAAAACAAAAACAAACAACAACAATGATCTTGAATATAACTGACGGCTATCCTAGCGTCAGCTGTGTTTCTTGATAAATCAAACATACACTAAAAAGCTACGTATTTTTGGTATTTTTAACTTCTCTCGAGTCACTGATTGATAAGTGAGCAGAGAAAATATATCCATTTGGCAATAATTATATTATCATTTTATTATGCGGCTGTCCTATAGTTAGCATTACCAATCTTGTCTGTTTGTCTGTTTGTCTGTACGTCATGAAAAAGTTTTCAACTGAAATACAAGATTTAAAAAATGTAAAAAAAAATTAAATTGGCGTAAAAGTTTTACAGATCTCTGAAACTTTTTTGCTTTACATGTTGTCAAGTAATTTTTTGTTAGCTTCCATTTGTTTTATACTTAGCTTCGACACAAGGCCCCTAGTGTGGCACTGATTTTCGTTTCTCAGCCGGACACCAGTTTACACTGCGAGACCACAGATACGCGTATCGCACGATGTGCCTGTTTACGTTTCAGCTTTTGCTGATACTCGATGTGACTATCCACAACGGGATGGCCAGGCTGAGTTTATCTGGATGGTTGGTTACATAACGAAATATCATGTTTACCTGTCTGCAGACAATCACCCATCCAAGTACTAACCGGTCCCGGCGTTGATTAACTTGTTTGATGCTACCGACGGCGTTACCAACTCAGCAAGACCACCAACCGACATTGCGCTATGTAAAATAATAATTAATGCTGACACTGACATTGTCGTTGGCATTCCCCGTTACATGCGTCACGTGAAAGCCACCAGATGATATGTGACTGTTATGGCCAGTCCACACCAACGACGCCGACGCAACTGAGCTCAACTTTTGGGTTGAGTAGCGTTGGCAAACCATAGATGTAAAAACATGTTTTTGTTTTTTATAACGATTTAGAAAACATGTTTTTGTATTTTTTTATTTTTTTTATGTTTTTTATTTTGTTGTTTTTTTGTTTCTTTTTAATGTTTTTTGGTGTTTTTTAATGTCGTGTTTTTTGTTCTTGTTAAAACATAAACGTAAAAAATTACAAATGTGATTTATTTCTTATAGACAAATTGCGTTCAGCTGTTTTTTTTGACCGGTACATTCAGTACATTCCGGTTTTTTTATCTTTATAAATGGTAGGTTTTTGTTTTTAATTATCTGAGTTAGATATTCTCTGCGTGTATAATGGCGAAAGAAGTAGCGATTTGGAAACATCTGCAGTACACGTATAATGTTTTATCCAGGTTTTTATAATGTTTTTTATAAAAGTAAATAACATGTCTTTTTATGTTTTTTGTTTGCAAATCAATATTTTTAACATCTGTGGTGCGAACAAAATTGACGACGCGACACAACTGTCGGCGACCGTCGGCAACAATCGAGTTGCGTCGTCCGCAATTCTGATTTCACACTTTCGACACCGACGCGGTCCAACTTATGCCCAAATTCCATTACGCCGACTTTGCGACTTTTACTGAAACTTCCCCGCGGGGAAAGTCGCGGACACAAGTTATAAAAGTCTTCGATACAAATCATGTCGCCGTCTTCCATAATTTGTATCGCCGACTTTCGTGACTTGTATACGCGACTTTCCGCGCGGGGAAGTTTCGTTGAAAGTCGGCGTAATAGAATTTGGCCTTTAGCAGTTGAGTTGAGTCGAGTCGCGTCGGCGTCGGACGTGTGAACTGGCCTTTAATCGTAGAATTAACGACCTGGTTGCGCGCGACGACCGTGCTAGCCTTGACGTCACTGGTCATCGTATGACGTCACTGGTCAGTAAGTCGTAGTGGACAAGCATGTGCCACATCAGACTGGCCAGGCTGGACAGCAGAAGGGCGACGAAGAACTGAAGATGGATCTGGATTCGCAACTGACGACGCAGGTCTCTGCAATATAATTCACATATGCAGCGAATAAAAACCTTCTTAACATTATTCAACGCTGACGTTAATGTCAAGCACATGCATTTAAAAACAGAATTTATTTTTTGAGTAAGTAAATGCAGTGGCAGATCCGGAAATTTGGATTAAGGGCGAATGACGCAAAATGTGTTGAGACATAGGTTGAGGCGTCGTAAACGCTGACGGGGTGGTCTAGAAAGGAAAAGTGAAAAAAGGTCTAGAGAGAAGCTGTACCTTCTCCCCCCCCCAAAAAAAAAAATTAAAGTTTTGTGTCAAAATAATACATTTTTGTGCAAATTTTAACTAAGTTATAAAAATGCATTTAGACAGTGAGGACTCCCTCTGAATTTGCCACTGGGTGAACGGAAGAGCTCCTTCCCCTTGTTTTTTCCCTCCGTTTTCTTGCCTCTCTTCTTTTCCTTAAAATACATCTGTGGGGTCTGAAAAGCGCCGCAAAATTTTTGGGTGTATTTAAATTTTGAAGCCACGAAGGGACATTATTTTGATGGTTGCAAAATGTGTCTATTTTTGAGTGTCGTAGGTCTGCAAAACACATACGGGGTAAAAATCTAAAAAAAACATCAACTCCGGAAATACGATAAGCAGCGCAATGCGCTAACGTAATTGTCAGAAAGGAAATAGAAAACAGTTTATGGTAAGACTACTTTTTTAGCTGCTACGTTGTTATATGCCCAAGTTGATTGCCGTGAATAAAAGCAACGTGGTTACGGAGGCTGGCAAATGCAGCGCTGTTACCTAAAACCGCAGAAAATGATGATGGACGGCGCGAGAGCGCAAATGCTTAGCAGATTGAGAACTGCCGACGCGTAGACGCTTTTCAGATATGACTGCAACAAATATTGCACAAATTCAGCATAAATTGAATTACCTTCGCACAACGTAAAACTGGTGCTTTTAATGCGGAGTTTTAACAGTGCTTACCAGAGGTTTTCCAGTTTTATTAGGTGTCTTTGTTATTATTCGCCAAAGTCGTTTTATGTTAAGACGTTTCGACTGACTGTAGGCCTACCGACTACTGCATAACGTCCCAAATCAAGAACACCTATTTCGACGCTACATTTAAGTCAAGCACTAATGAGTTAACTGATCGACTGGCTTTCGATACGACACCGTAAACGTATCAGTTGGATTTAAATGACCAGACATCATGTAAACTGATGCTGGCGTTCGTAAACCATGATAGGCCTAAGTTATGTTGCTATATAAGCGGTGAGCATGACAATGTGCTGTGAACAAGCCATATAGCGTAGCTTTGCTAACAGATTAGTGATAGAAGACCGTTTTTACGTCTGCGAAAAAGTAACGAAAGTGCAAAACCACAACATGAGAAGGAACCGTTAAAATGAGTTTGACTGTAACTGATTGAAACTCACAGTTTTGTCGAGACATCGTGTGTAATCGGTCCACGGAAGTTGATCTCGCTCGTACCAGGTTCCGTTCTCCAGACATTGCTTCGTCGCCGTTTCTACAACACAAGCCCGTACAATATCATCATCAATATTTATCATCATCATCATAATCATCAAAGGTAAAGGGTTTATACTGTGCAAAACCGGTAGCCACAGTATAGAGGAGCTCATCCTTTTGCGATATCCTTAAGCCAAAAAGTACAACTCGAGATTGCATACATCTCTTTTGGGTAGATTAGTCCTCAACAGAGACTCCCTGTTACCTAGGCACGTTGTGCTAATCGACCAAGATGGATGAAGGGCTGAGTCGACCCTGGCGGGATTCGAACCCGGGACCTTTCGATACAAGGCTCAGCGCTCTACCGACTGAGCTATCCCGCCAGTTCATCATCATCATCAAAATCACAGTAATTTATAGCGCGTCGTTTACAATAAATGAAAAACAACGGTGCATTGCAATCTCCGTGTTGGCTAAGATAAAAACTGCGAGTTAAAAAAGCAATGTGAAAATTATAGGCTAGTGTGTTTTAAGCTGTCGCTTGAAACTTTTGAAAGTTGCCACAGCTCTCAGTTGATATAAAATAGTGTTTCATGCTGCTGGTCCGGCGTGCGGGAAGAATCGTTTGCCGAATTTCGTTCGCAGTCGCAGTTTGGCGCAGTTTGTGGTGCTCGCGGAACCACAAATGCAATAAAGGTTTTTAAACGTTTTTAACGTTATTTTAATAAAACGTTTATTCAAAACTTTACTAAAAACGTCAAGAAACACTTTTAAGTTTTGCAGCCACGAAAACGCATTAACAGGCTAGTGGCGGTAGTTTACTTACTTAGTCTAGTGATACTTGGTTTTATGACTACACGGTTGAATTGAAATTGAATAAAATTTTCTCTTTCTTTAGTTCAAGCTGTACTGCACTTACAGCATTACATTTTAAACATAAAGTTCAACAAGTTAGAGATGATGTTTCTTATCAACGTTTTAAACGTTTATTTTCATTTTTGCCACGTTTTTAACGTTTTGTTATCGTTTTTTTGGAACATGTTTACATTTATGCGCGTAGCATAAACCAGATGGCACTGACTGTGCGGCAACCGTGCTGACCAACTGCATGAAATACGCTAGAGACTGTCTATTATTAATAGGTAATTGGGTACAACGAATGACACGATAGGTTATTCGATTATCTCAGCCAAGTGAACGTATTGAACGAGAGGAGATAATGTTATCACTCCGTTATGTCTGTCGTTCGGTCTGTGTGTCCACAGCGGCGTGACGTCATAATGATAATGACGTTGTTGCTTTATAGCCCACAGATAGCTACAAAACGGTTAAAGCTACGGACCTCAAATTCGACGTGCATGTTTTCACAAACTGTGCGGACGTGACCCATTAAATGTCTTTTTTCAAAAAAGGTTCATGACCAGAGTCATATAAACCTCTTTATTTTATTTTTTAAATTTAATTTTTGGATTTTTGATTTTTTATATTTTTTATTGAAATTTTCTGTTTAATTTTTTAAAAAATTTTGTTTATTTTTATTTCACGCGTTATTATTTTAAATTATTTTATTTGATATTTAACACGTTATTATTTTTTTAATGTTAAACAATGACGTTTTTCGTCTGCGCTGTGCAAACACGAATTTGTAGCCGAATTTATATTTTTAATCAAAATATCAAACTGATTTAAATTTCTACACTAATGGCAGCAATTACGTTTCGATTTATTTGTCATCTTGGCATATTTTTCATATTTCTTGTAATTATTATTAAATACCTGTAAATTCGTCAATAAATAAAAAAAATCATACTGAAAGGTTGTGCAAGCGGCATGTAAGTTGGACAGTCTTGCATCTCCAGCTGTCCAGCAGGAGTGTCAGGCCAACAGGTGTATCCATCCCAAGTCATCTCGCACCTGTCCGACGCCGGCGTGTGATTGGCTGCTGAGCGCTGTGACGTCACTGCTCGGTTGCCATGGTGACTCTGACGCTGGCAGCATTGGACGCCTGCCTCGCAGCACTGTCGCCAGCGTGAACAGTCGACCTCGGACAGAGACTGGCATATTAAGTCTTTGACCTCTGGCAGTATGGGGTCAAGCACCGTCCACTGCACACACACACACACACACACACACACACACACACACGCATTCACCGTCATCATCATCAGTATCATTACATCATCGTAGTCGTCATCGTGATTTATACATTTTAAAACTTATGGTATTGCACTCAATTCCTTTTAACTTAGTCGTAGTTTAACCCGCATCCTAGTGGATGCATTGAGCCACACTCTGATGACATTCTGCTCTGTCTTCGGCTACTTCGCATTTATACCCCGTTTACACGATGAAGCTGGCTCGACCAGCTGGCTCGTCCAGCTAACATATATAATTGCTCGATGTTCGCTCGATGTTTGCTTGTTGATTGCTCCGTGTAGGCTATGCTTTATGCGCGCTTCATATTTGCTCGATGTCTGCTCGATGTCTGTTCGATGTTTGCTCGATCATGTAAACGGGGTATTAGTGTCCGTGCTTTTCAGATCCCGTTTGATAATGTCCATTCACTTCTTCCTTGGCCATTCCCCGGCTTTTTCTTGTAACCGTTTCTATTAGAGTCAAAGTATTATTATATTTTAACACTAAAATTTGCAGTTATATATGGAATAACAACAGGTTGTAAAAAGCCGAAGATATTTCAAGTTTAGTTAAAATAGCGAAATTATTTTGACACAAACTGTTGAATCATGTCGAAGATATCGAACTCTGCTTGTCTGTTATAGCTGTTAGCTCATGGTTACGTTCAATGATGTTTTGATTATTAGCTAAGTTTTAGTTAAGTTTATCTATTTTCATCTTGGCACTATTTATGGTGAATAAAGATGAGAAACGTACGTCGACTGCACTTGAATCAATCCACGCTCCACAACTTTGGTTCAGTTGCGTCATTTCATTAGATCGTAGGGGCCTCAATAATCTTTAGCGGGTCTCAGTCTACATAATGAATTGTATTGTTCTTTCAGCCGTAACACTGTTACAAAAATACGATTTACAGAGACAAAAAAAATTAAAATCATAAATACTTGGGGGTTCGTAGACCCCTCCAGTCCCCTTGCCCCCGAATGACGCCCCTTCTGTAGTACGATTACTAAAAATAGCTAAATATAAATGCGTTTATTTATTGCTTATGCACACCACGTGTTACAAGTATACCTCTTCCTCCGGGTCGTCTCCGTAGATCGCTGATTCGTTGCCGCCTTCGGTGCTCTGGCTAACAATGAGCCCAATCAACGGTATCAGATAGATCTGCTCCGGCCTCAGGGCGACGTACGTCGGCCATGGGCTGGGAAACAGATAGACATAACACAGCGTACAGGAGCGACGAGCGAAGTCATCGAAGGTGAGATAACCGAAGCGGTCATGACAGACCACTGCTGGCGCGGTGGTGGTCGTCAACGCATGGTTCGACTGTAGCAAAGTGACCGACGCCATCTGTCACATAGAACACCAAGCCTAGGCTATATGTTCAAGTATCCAATCAATTAATCAATCAATTAAAACAGATTTATATAGGCTAGGCTAACGCCATTATGTCGCAATCGAATCAGAGACGCATCTTTGAAAACCGAAAATACTAAATTTCCTGCGGCTTAAATATTCAACTAAAATAAGAACTAGAAAGCAGTCGTAGCCCGCAGGTACCTCCGCCAAGTTATTCGCCAGGTGGCGTCACCATCTTCGCTTTGCCAGCAGTTCCCTTATGTCCCCTTTAACGCAATGGTAACAAAAATTTCAAAGTGATCCAGAATCCAGGATTCCTGCCGGATCACGCCCAAAATTAAACCACTGGTAGTTTATGACATGCACGACATACCCTCAAAATTTCAGAAATATTTGTTCATAACTGTTTGAGTTATCTTGCTAACAGACAGACAAACAGACAGACAAACAAAAACCAGCAAAACATTACCTCCTTGGCGGAGGTAAAAATCATGTCCGGAATGGTCGCGGTGGGGACTCGGAAACTCGTGGGGACGTGTCTTCCAGACAGGCCACAATGAATCCTGGGACTGCAATGAAACTGGCACTGTAACACTAATATTAAAGCAGGCTTAAACTAGGCCTACTCAGCTCGCGCTGGTAGGCACTACTGTTTTCACAATTTTCCACTGCAGTCGTGCTTCGCGAAGCAAACTACGGTGTACGAGTATAGATAGCTTAGGGGATCAGAGCGAAGTCTAAGTGGGATATACCGCACTGTCTGGGGTGGTATAAGCTCGACTGCGTACTCGCTTATCCACTCCAGCAGTGCGGTGTCTAGTACATTCGGTACAAGTGCCATGCCCAGATACGGTGGATCTGCAAGGCACATAATGGGTGTCCCAACAGGTGGGTGAGCGACAAGGTGCTAGCGACAACTGGCCAGAAACAACTGGCTTTACACATTTGGCTGGCGACAGTTTGTTAACTACAAGTGGCGACAACATGATTGGCTGGCGACACTTGGCTTGCGTCGGTAGCATCTCATAATGTTCGCTAGGCCAGTTATTAACTTTTACTCATTAGTTTATGAGACGTATACTCTGGTAGATGCTGGCTATCCAGATCGTGCTAAACCAGTCGTGAACTACTTCCAAGACAACTTCACTGATCGACCAGACAGAAGAGACAACCGCAGAAATCCAGCATTTCCATTAACTCTGTGGAACGTAAATCAGCGTGTTCTTGAATCATTGCCTCGCACCAATAACAGTGTCGAAGGGTGGCATTGTGGTTACCAGGGTTCTGTACAATGCTCACATATTACGCTGTAGAAGCTGCCAGACCAACTTATGCGGGAAAACGAACTACATGTGTATACACAACCTTAAGCCTACTGTTGTTCAGATGCTGGCTGGCCAAACCCACAAACCGAAACGTGTTTACCGCATTGTAAATGAGAGAATAGTTAACGTTGTCGCAGACTACAATAATCGTACATTTGCTGAATTTTAAGAGGCATATTTGAACACAATATACAACTGTAAATATCAACTTCTACAGTCTTTGGTTTTTTATCATTTATACCACTTAGTTTTTTTGTCAGTTATTAGTGACGAAATGTCGTGTATCCTGATATGCACAAACTGATTGTCGTTAGCCAGATGTCGTCTGTAAAATGTTTGTAAATTGTCGCCCGCTTAATGTCGTTATCACAATGTCCCCCGACCACCTGTCACGGAACCCACATAATGCACTAACAGCTGCTGTCATTTCAGCAGACTTAGTCGCAGAAAGAACACAGGCTGCAACAGCAGGTTTACGCAAAACAATAAATTAACAGCGCAAGCCATAATCTAGTCTGGAGTGATCTACCAGAGAGCCAGGACCGTAACTAAGGATAATTAGGCCTACGACATAGTCATGTTTGACACACGAGCGTCGTGTCATTATTCTCCAAAGAACTGCTTTTAAAAGCAAAAATGTCGGTGTTGTTTAATGCCAACGTGTATGCGGCCGCCCGTCCAGTTGTTACGGGTCTCGGTCGTCGACAGTTACCTAGGCCTAATTTACAGTCGGCGCTGGAGTCGCTCGACGTGCCCGAGCCAGCCGGCCGACACATTATCCGCCACGCACAAGTAAACATTCGCGCTGGATATGCGGCATTTTCTTCAAAAGTGTTTAAAGCGACAAAAATAAAATAAAATAAAATAAAATGCATTAAACAACAATTTATTGGTATTTTCATTTCAGATTAAAGCAGGTGTCGTTTAGTTGAGTTTATTTCATTTTTTTTTGTAGTTTTAAACACACTTTAAGTTATTGACGTCTAGTGACAAAAGTCGAACACCTTTGACCGTTGACCTTTTAAACTGACAGCGGCATATCGGCTACTCTTATACTAAAAAACGTTCGGACTAATTTAGCTTTTCATACGTCTTTTTGTCTCCGAGTTAGATCTCCGTATTGTACAGAGAGACGGACGGACACAGAAAGAGGGACGAGCAATCCTGTAATGCGACCAAATTCTCCTAGCGATCGTAGCTAGAGTCATCACAGCGACGATGGCACCATAGCCTATACATACATTCGGCGAGGTAAGAATCGGTATTTATTATTACGGTAGTATCCCGTAATAGGACGAACGTATGTACGAGTAATGAATACAGATCCTTATCCCGGCGAATGTATAGAGCCATCGTTGGAATAATGACAATGTACGCACAGTATATAGGCTTACGGTCGGTTGGGGAGTTATTAGTTTCAACGGCGAGTTGTTGGCTCCGAGCTCACGTGTCGTTAAAATCCACTGAACCCCGTCATGACGTAATGGCAAGAATGTAGGCTACTGCTAAAAAGAATAAATGGCATTTGAAACTTATGTGGAGTAAGGCAAAAACTCGATCAAATTTGTGCACGCTTTGCAACTTAATTTTGAAACAGTTGTGTAATACTCCGTTCACACGATCGAGCAAACATCGAGCAAACGTCGAGCAAGGAGGCCTGATGGAACCCCGCCCCCTGACTCAAATGCAGGCCTAAGCTTAGCCCACAGCTGATCACGTTTCATATAGGCCTTCCAATTACAACCCGCCCGCCCTCCTAATTAGCGTTAGACGTCGAGCAAACGTCAAGCAATTAGCAAGTGTATTTTGAATACATTTGCTCGACGTTTGCTCGATGTTTGCTCAGTCGTGTAAACGGGGTATAAAGGTTAAAAGATTAAAGTTAGTGTTATAGCTCTTAGATAGAATCCATCGTCGCAGAGCTACGGAGCGTCACCTGCCATATGAGATCACACAGTGTCACCTGCTACACGACACAGATGAACGAGCCACACCTTAACTTCAGCCATGCTGTCGGTACTCAGTTTGTCTATCCCAAAGGGATGGAAGGCTGAGTTGATTTTGGTGTTATTATATACTCAGATGGTTTGAGTGTCGGCAGTAGTAATCACTTGATAGCGACCTGACCGCGAGTCGAACCCACAACCTCACGATCGTAAGTCTAACACCTTACAGTTACACTACCAAACTTACATTTACGCATTTATTATCTCCGCCAAGTGTGAACGTGGTGAACATTGGAGGAGATTATGAGATCGGTCGTTCTGTCCGTCGTTCCGTGTGTGTATGTGCATGTGTTTATTCGTGTACATGTAATTTGAGACGCCATATTTCTATATAACGGTGCCAGATAGACGCATGGTCACAATGTAGTAGTAATAGTAGTTGTTGTTGTAATATTTAAATTACTTCACTTAGCGGAGATATGTTCTTTTACGAGCGCAATCTACTTGCAACTTGTTTTGATACTAAAATGTAAACAAAAATGCAAGAAACCTAACATTATTATTATGCATTGAACATTATTCATAATGTCTGCTTTTTCAGCCACAAAACTGCGTGGCGGGTTCTGTGGCCAAAAGATCGTTTACCGGGATTTGTATTATAGCGAACGGGTTGAAAATACTCAACTTTTTAAAAGACATGGAACAGTTGTACCAAGTCCGTTGTATTCGTCAGATAACAGCACAATTCTCGGCAAAGATTTAAATTTTCTGGTCGTTTTTATAATTTAAATTTTTCATCAGTGTCTTAAAAACGGTGGCCTACAACGCCGCGTTTCTGAGAATCGACGTAGAATTTGCATTGTATTTTCATAGCTTCAATGAAGCACCGTCGGAACGACGGTTTTATTTCGCGGCAAAATATCAGCTAGATTAAGATATCTATTATTCAATTCCGACCGCGCGGTGACAGTGTGTTTATTGGACCAGCCGTATCGAGTGAAATGACCCGAGTGAGTACTTTTGGTACAGTTTACAATGTTTGGCGATTCTCAACAGCGACATAAAAAGAAGTTATAAAGGGACTGGATAGCTACACGATCGCGGTTGCTAACCCGCTGGCAGCGCTGTGCATAGACATCCGGACATTAGACTACTGCGCATTCAGAACACACCCTGAATACTAATCTCGTGCCTGCTATTCATTTCCCCCTTTTGACCGACCGTTAGGTTGAGCCTTGAGTACGATATGTCGTCTGTCTGTCTGTTTGTCTGTTGTCTGTCGTCTGCGGGGATGGCCACGGGTCGGGTCGACCCGCGGATCGGGTCGGGTCGAAATTTCTTAAATGCGTTATATTGTACGCAGGTTGTCTCTGTCTATCTTTAGCAATTTTGGCGCAATTCACTCTTGAAATGTGTGTCGCAGCCCGAAATCACGAAAAATTCACGAAAACCTCTAATTTTAGGGGTTCAAGGTCGTTCAAAATCATCGATGCTGATAAAACTGAAAAGCCCGTGACCAGTGTTTGTTATAATAAGCAACGTGTTTGTATTTATCTGCAATTTTTTTCACATTAAACGAGCCAATAATGGCAAAATTACGTCTTTTTAGGGGGTACCCTTTTGTGACGCCCTCGTTCGAGGGGAACTTAGTTACCCAGGGGCACAAAATTTTGTCACAAAAAACTAGAGTCCTTAGAGCAGCCAACAGTAAAGATTTCGTGATCTTAGCTCGCACCGTTTTGATAAAGATCCAGTGTGACGGACGGACGGACGGGCAAACAGACAGACGCCCAGGCCATGGCTAAAAGTGCATTTTCACTGCGCGCGTTACGCGGCGTGACGCGCGTTAACGCGTGCAGTGAAAACGCACCTTAACACTTTTCAGAAACTAATACGCAGAAACTCGCGATGACTGGTTAATCCAGTCATCTGCTGAATAAAATCTACGTTTTATGTCCGCTTGGTGACCTTTATCCAATAAATCGACGGAAGCAGTGAGCAGAGTGACGTCTGATAAATCGATTAAATTAAAAGCAACGCGAAGACCGAGCGTGGCAGATGTTCCCGTAGTGAAAAAAGTCCTCGTTCCACCGATGCGTGACATCGCTGAGTGAGAGCTTTCAATATCAGCGACACTTTATTACGCTTGGCCGTTCTCTAGTATAGACTTGAGATAGAGCGTCTTTGGCGCCACCGGCGACGACTTGCAAATTTCATTCAGATCGCCCCAGTGGCGTAGACAAGAAAGAGCCTAAGGGGCGCAACTTTTAAACTACCGACGAAACATGAACACGCGTTAAAACTGCACTAAATTTTAGATTTTTTTCAGTTGATTCTCAGGAAAATAATTGAAATTGTTACCACCAGATCGCATGTTTTAAAAATGCAATGCATCAAATTCGACGTCGGCGGTTAAGGCTTAACCCCAGACCTAACTGGGGAGCCCACAGCGCTTTTTAAAACTAAATTTTAGGGGTCATATTTTTTTAAAAAGGAAGGGACGAAAGAGGAAAAAGAAGGAAACAGGAAAGGAAAGAAAAAAAGGGATAAAAAAGTAGAGTCCAGAAAAGTGAAAGAGGAACCTTCCCCCTAATTCGTCCGAACACAGACTGAATACAGTACATTTAAAGTCCTGATACCGCCAATACAGTGGATGTGATTACGGTCAAAGTCGCCCAGATTGACCGATCAACACTTAATGACAACGCCTGGCGTTGTGATCGAAGTCAATTTATAACGTCTGCGCCGTTAATCTCCGCGATTTAATACCGTCAGCACACCTCTCGTCATTTATCAGTCCTTCACTGTTCCATAAAAGCATTAAATTAAACCCATCTTTTTTCAGATTCTTTTCGTTACCACAAACTTTTTGCACGTTTTAAACTGACTTTCTCATGGATTTTTGCAATAGCGTACGTCGGACGTACTGCATAACTGTTTTTTTTCGTTTCGTCTTTTACCATTTTAGTTATAGCAAACAAAATAAATTAAACCGACTCAGCTAAATTAGCAGTTTTGTTTAATTTGTTCGTGAAAATAGCTATTAATTTTTTTACAAATTGTTGTGAAGTCAATTGCTGTTTTTCATTTTTTTTACTGACTAATCTATTGCAGATTATTTTAAGTTAACTTTTATGTTGTCAGCCATATTTTATCGTAGGCCTATCAGTGTTATTTATCGTGTTATGCGTTTTAATGTATTTGTGACCTTTGTAGCTTAAATTAAAAAAACACTGACGCACCGGCGACCGGATGAACTTCCGTATTTGTATTAAACGCGATATAAGCTATTGCAAATAGTGTAACATAATATGCGACTATTTCCACGATTTAATTATCACGAGATTGCAGGACGAAACTAGCCGTCGTCTCGCTATAATATGGACAAACTAAAAAAACACTCGGAGAGCGCAGACCTCTGCCAAGCATAATGTTAACGAAAATTTCAAAGTGATCCAAAATCTAGGATTCTTTCCGGATCACCCCAAAAAATTGAATCACTTGTAGTTTTTGCCATTTCCGACATTTCGTAAAAATTTCAGAAAGATCCTTTTATAACTTTTTGAGTTATCTTGCTAACACACAGACAAACAAACTCTGGCAAAAACATAACCTTCTCGGCGGAGGTAAAAATAAAAACGGAGAAGGTGCAGAAAATCTTTTTAGCTACTTAGTTTTGATGACGATATAAAAAGTTAAGGCAACGTACCAGGGTGATAAAGTGACGCAGCATCATACTGAGGCGCGGTTACAATGAAGCAAGTTCTATCAGCAGCAGTAGCAGCAAAAATACTGTCAATCGTCACTAGCACGAAAACATTGTCTACAATATGCAGACTTGCCCGGCCACTCAACTACGACGATTCGCAATCCTCGGTGTCACAAATGATCCGCGGGCACTGGACATGCTGACAACCTGTGTTCGGCTGTGTCAGGCGACGGTATACGCGCTGTGACAGACTGTTCTCTCGTGACACACGAAACACAAGCACACAGCAGCAGCAGCAGCAGCAGCAGCAGCAGCTAAGGTTGTCTAGTCTTTCGACGGCTGCTGCAATCGTCCTGTAGGCCTACGTCTCAGACACGATCGGACTGCGGCGGGGAGATTAAAAATGCGAAACCTGACATCGCGAGACTGGAAAACGCGGCACTATGTAGCAGGAGTGGACATTGCCAGATTTGCTTTAATGCGGGAGTATCTGCTTACTACAAAGTTTTGCTGCATGGAATATTATATGATCTGTAGGCCTATCTATCAGTGGTCTTTTTCGTCATCTGCGCGTGTTATTTTACCGTTTTCATGTTTTACAATGTTTCTCACAAAATGAAGCAAGTTGACGCATAAAATAAACTTTATTGTCACATAATCCGTAAAATAACGGTGAAAAAGCCAAACAATTTATCAGGTATAAGGGCACAAAAAACAGCAAAAGCAGTCAGTGAAACATTGAATAAACTTTGACGTAACGCACGCTTAATCAGCACTAAAAGACGAGTGCTCCGTAACAAAAAAAATGTCAGCTAAACAGCTTCTTCTGCTTAACTTTGCCTTAACATCTCAGTTTGATCTAGTACCGCGTTGTCAGGTCTCACGATTTCAGCGCCCACACTGCGATACTGCAGCTATTCTGCAACTCGCCTATCGACGACCATCGTTACAGTAATGTCATTCCTATCCTAACACCGCCCACTTCGTGAAGCTAGGCACGATAAACCGACGACATTGAAATACCGCGGTAGGTACTGAATACCGCACTTCTAAAGTGCGTAAGCGAGTACATATTACAAACTTATACCACTCCAGACAGTGGGTATCGTACGAATTAAACCACGCCCAGATAGCATAGACTACACTGCCGTCGTTTGCTTTGTGACGCACGACTGCAGTCGATGGTTGCAGTGTACCTATAAGAGATTGTAAATAATGTTCATTATGATCGTAAAACAACGATAAACATTAAAGGTTTTGCCACATCTAAAAGTGTCGTTGCATTACCTTGTAAAACTTAGAATTTTAAGCTGACATTAACCTTTACAAGGCCGTGCAGCAAAGGTGTGGCGAGTCTTCGATGGTGAATGTACTACCAACTAATCGCTGAGTATTCGGTGAAACGCTTTAAAATTGGGCAATGTGTGACAGATTTAAGACAATATAAATATTTACTGAAGGCTGATGTAGTTTTTAACGTGTTTATGTTGCTACAAGCCAGGCCTGGTCGATCAATACCTGGGTGTCTGACGACAAGTAAAGTGTAATACCCCGTTTACACGATCGAGCAAACATCAAGCAGACATCGAGCTGGCTTGTCTAGCTAACATATAGCCAGCTTGTCGAGTCAGCTTAATCATGTAAACGGGACATAAACCATAAACCATTCAGCTTAGACTTCCATGCTTCCGGGTTGCTTGGCTGGGGTCAAAGCGTGGTTAAGTATGATTCCATATGGCTCTGAGATTGGTTTTCATGAAAAGTTATACACACCTTAAATTTTCGTTGCACAGTACAAATGCAAAGCAGATTTATTAAAATTTTATCCCCGCGACAACGGAAGCGTTGTATCTAATGCCGTTATCAGCAACGATGCATTTCTGATGACCTGTATCGTCGGACAATTTCTGAAGCTGTCCATCACTAACAGTGCTTGAACGATCATTTCGCTAGTATTAAGCAGCACGTCGCGCGGAAACGTGATCGTCTGTCAAAAAGCGTTTTCTGATAAAAAAAAACCCTATATCGTCGTCGACACTTATGTCCAATCAATGGTGAAATAAGGTTTGCACGCCCGTTGCTCGTAATACGTGATGCCGGTAGACTGGCCCACCTCTCTCTCCGCTGCAATAGTTTTTTTGCCAGCGTCTAATAATACATCATTAGTTATTTCTGTCCGCAGTAGCGACGGCAGTACTGTTTTCAGCATCCAAGTTTGTTCTTTGTTTGCTTTTTCACTGATGGCACTATAACTCTTGAACAGCTGCACTTAGCTTGATATTTTGCTCGAACATGCATCACGACAACTGCAAAAAGTGTATTGAATTTCAAGGTCATGTGGCAAAAGTCAAGATCGCATGGCCGAATTTCCGGATACTTTACTATTCCGATATTATTTTCCTGCTGCTACTAGTTGGTGCTACGCAGGGCCAGCTAGGCCGACAGCTATATTGGCCGACGCTGACGCTATTGCTATAAATATCGCCGAATGCCATGGCGGTTACCGCGGACAGCTTTAGCCTTGCGCAAGACTTCAGTCTAGTATTAATAATGCTGCTGCTGCCAATCATAATAATAGTCTAATGTTAATAATAAAAAATACAAGTAAATAACAAAATAAAAAAAATAAATAAACACAATGTTAATTTGCAACTGTTGTGCCATGATCGCAGCACAAAACAACAACATTGCTGTTACTGAATTATTATCATCATTATAAAAAATTAATAAATTTATCAATAAATTATTAACGATTATTGATAAATTACGTAAGAAAAGAATAAACAAGTGTGTTTATGTGCATAAGAGTCTTATTTGTAAAATGACGGCTTCAAAAAAAATTGTCGGAACATAGTGTAAAACTGCTTATACGTTCTGCCAATAAGGTCTGCCTTTTTATTGTGACTGTAAAATACATTTATATTATGTCGGTCTGTTGAACAAAAACTAAAAAAATTGTACAGCATGAGTAATTGCTCAGTAACGCAAGCAGCGACTACTGGGAAATTATACGTGCACCGGCTCCAGTTATTTACATGCAATCTCTGTTTTAGGAATATAAATTGTAGACCTATGTGTACGGTATGCATTACGGTTTACGGTCGCTATATGAGGGTAATATAGGCCTAGACTATGATTTAAGTCACACTCTCTCTCAGTCTCTCAGTTACTGTGCGGTCTTGCCATTACGGAATCCCCAAGGATGAACGAAAAAGTGTTAGCAACATGACATGTGCCCGCTTGAGCTAACATTTGTACTCGTACTATCACTACTGACACTGGGACTTATCTGCTAAGATTTTCTGCACAACCTATTGTGCATATTTTTTTCTTGAATAGACTCGTATAGATTGAAACGGTGGACCTATCTTATCTATACTATATTTGAGAGTTGCGACCGCCAATAATTTCTAAACGGCACGACGTACGGTCGCGAAATTTTGCACGCAGATCCGTATCATACATGGCCGAAACATGGGCTGGGTGAGATATCGCTGAAAGGCCGTCCTTTTAAGAAATTTTTACTTTTACTAGAATTTTGCAGCAACACCTCTTAGGCCGCAGCAGAGCTGTGCGCAGCGATTTTCTGTGACGTCATAAACGTCGTCACCATGGTGACGCATCATTCATCAGCGCAGCTGGATCGAGTTAAGGCCCGAAGGACCGAAAATTGAGGCCGCAGGCCGAGTTGAGGCCCGAAGGGCCAAAAATGGAGGCCGCAGGCCGATACTATGTCAAAGATCAAGCAAACAGGGAGCGTAGCGACCTGTCTGCACGTGTGATTGTATAAGCGTAACAGTCGTTACGACGAAAGTAGGAGCGGTTGCTAAAATGTCAGCAACTAACTAGTATAATAATATTCATTTTATACACAAAAATGATAAAAATTACAACATGCAACATAACAATACATGCAAACAAAGTTATATAAAAATAAACAACCAGATAAAAAAACATGACAATACTGACAGACTAATAATCTTATCAATTTATGCAATTTATTAGTACGGCGATTGCAAAAATTAATGCCTGCAAAATAAATATACAATTTTGAATCGAAACGAAACGGGACAGGTCCCTAAACTGCGTGACATGCGTGTTCGATAGACTTGTGTTTTGTGTTTTTTCACATTTTACTTCTACTGTGAAATTTGCAGCCAAACCGCTGTGGATAGCGACATGGTTACCGTTGACAGTACTCTATAGGAACTTGTCATCGTCCTATTTAGTACCATCGCCAATCCCCCTACGACGTACCGCTTAGCCCCAATCGTTACAGATAGGCAGACTGCAGACGGACGAGTGGAAGACGTATCGTGCCGTAAGCGCGACCGGCTAAAAAACATGGTTAAAAATCCCGATGGTGACTCGATTCGATGCTGAAAGCGAGTATCTCAATATTTGAATATTCGGCCCAGCTTTATCGTAAACGCGACGTAAAGGCGCGTACAGAGCGACGTAACTGAACTGAATTGGCGTGGTTTAGTTTTTTTGACCAACTGACCAATGAATAAGCAACAATGCGTTACAGTAGACACCGTCTAACGGCGTCGGTAACTACGCGACTACGCGCACGTACGCGTCAACTAATGAAAACTGGGTTTGCTATGCTCGTCCATTGGTCAGTTCGTCAAAAACTGAACCTTGTCAGTTCAGTTCAGTTCAGTTTAGTTACGTCGCTCTGTACGCGTCTTATAAGTTTCGTGTGTGATGATCGTCGTAAAAGGACATCGATCGAAAGAAGCATGACGACAAGCGTGCGGACGTCAGACATAATTTATCATTGCTCGTCGTGACAGGAAAATATTGCATCTAAGACGAACGATGAAAAATGTCAGCCAACTGTCGAAATGTGAAATATGTGCATACTTTCCCAACCATTCATTTGTCATCGCTGACTCATTCGGTTTCAGCGATGGTTACATCAGTTGACAGATCATTCGTTATACAGTAAAATATTGTTTACAGAGAGACAACGGTGTTGTAATCATTCATACAAAAGTAAATATAGCCTACCGTATTTTAAACATATTTACATTTATTTATAATACATATTAGGTTCTAGTCACTCTTAGCTGTCAGTTAGTAATAACATATTATTAATAATAGTATGCTACTATTATTTATAATAGAAAACTTATTACGCTGCAATTACTTTTGCGCTGTTTTTCAACGTTTTTGTATACTTTGCTATCTTTGTTTTCGTCACTAATAATAGTTACGTTAATAAAATTATGCTATATGTTATTTTTTGCAAAATGTTTTTTGCAAAAGGTTTTTTTGGGTTTTGGGTTTTTGTCCACAGAAGCACATGCTTATTAATTTATTATGAAATCGTACACGCAGTACACATACGGAAATACATGAGAATACACATAAAAAGTAGTGCACAAAAGTAAATACTGTAGTTTTAACTGTTTATTATACATCTATAACAAAACATGCAACCCTTGTAATTTTTTCATATACAGTCATATCCTCCTGGAATGGGTTAACTTCCCTTCGCAGATGGCTGAAAATCGCTAAGCGGATATAAAGGCAACTAACTGTAATTGTCACAACAGCAACATCGTCAACTGTAGGCTTATAATACTCAGCAGCCGCAGTTGGATCAGTGTAAAACAAACAGCTGTTAGAGCATCCTGCGAAAATGAATTTATTGATTGTCATATTCCTAGCGGTAAGTTTTTTTTTTGAAAATAATTATCATCATAATCGCAAATTTTATAGTGCACTATCTACAGCAATGAGACTGAGATTGCATTGCAATGACTGTCTAAAGTGGTGGAAACGGATAATTTTTGAAAGTTTTACGAAAAGCCGAAGCAGAATAAAGGTTCTTGATGCTGAGATATTCCGGTTCCAGAATAGGCTTAGGCCTACTTAGACCTCAAACGGAAGAGGCGCGCTTCTCAGACAGAATCCGTGTTTTGGCCGACCATTAAGTCGTGCCTTGGGTACGATGATTATGTCGTCTGTCTGTCGTCTTTTGTAACGCATGCATTGTGGTCGAAACGCACGCCATAAAGAGTCGGCGATGGTACTGATAGATAGGGCGATAATGAGTTCCTATAGACTGTCAATAGTAGCCTAACCATATTTCTATCTGCAGCTGTTTGGCAGAAATTTTGAGTGCACAGTTGCTGCGTCATTTACGTGAAATACCCTTCAGTATCGTGTCCTAGAGTTGATTGGTATAGAGTTCGATATAGCAGCATCATTATCGTATATGGGACTGTACTCACTCTGGGAAATCGCTTTCTTTCCGCGACCGGAAGTAGACGCTGGCCTTCGGATATGCGTACAGTCGGCTCACCCTAGCGACAGCTGGGCTGTTTGTTATAAACAGTTGCAGGCGTTGGTGCGTCTTAGTGTACACGCAACGCCACTAAAGATCACCAAAATCCGCTAATATTTTTTCTAACATTGTATACACATCTAACGCGTACAGTGTGAAAACATGTGCTGAGATTTTCGATTTCTTCAGATGTTTGTCATTCGAATATTGCAGGTATCGACGGTGCTGCTGATCCAAGGCGGCGGAGTGTTGGGGAGCTTGGCTCAGGATCAGTTGCGTCAACGTCTACTCGCCGGTTATAACAGCAACGCCCACCCGCACAACGACGTCCGTCTACTGTTCACGGTCGTCTACATGGCCTGTCCCATTCCCGACCCGGATACCGGCATTCTCGTCAGCAGAATCCACGAAACACAGGTAAGTTTATAGGTCTATGCCTAGCAGGTGCGTGGCCGGACAAAACATTAAAGGCTCGCATAGAGCGACGCAACTGAACTGAACAGACATGGTTTAGTTTCTGAAACTGACTGATAGGCAAACAGTATAATACATTACTGGCACCGTCTAAGGGCGTCGGTGGCCTACGTGACTGCGCTCACGTACGCGCCAACCAATGACCAGTGGGCTCGCCCTGCTTGCCTATTGGTCAGTTCGTCAAAAACTAAACCGTGTCAGTTCAGTTCAGTTCAGTTACGTCACTCCTTACGCGTTTTCACATTAGGGTATTTCTAACGTGATCAAAGTGCAAACCGAGAGGACCGCTCGTAAAACCGCAGGTCAAGACAAACTGAGGCGCAATAGATGAATAAGACTGTGTGAACAGAATGTTTTCAATTCACGGCGGAACTGTGACTGTGTCGCACGCGACGATGTCCGGTGGCAAACTGTTCCATAGCCGAGCACCAGCGACGGCGAAGGCTCGGTCACCAACAGTTGTGCACTGCGACTGTGGAACATCCAGCTGGTGTGTCAATGATGAATCACAGGTTAACATATTTTCCGTCGGGGTGGATAACATTAGCGTGTTGTAGTATGCTGCTATAAAATGTAATTTCATTATTTTGACTGATAGACGAATCAATGATACAAATCATATTCAGTCCATCATTCTGAAGCTGTCTTTAGAATTTTTACTGCACGCGGAAGCGGCGACGGTGGTAGGCAATTGTTTGCAGCAACGTGGCATAGTTTTTCTTTGTTTTTCTTCTGTGAACACGATAACCCCTCTCAAACTATGCACTTAGCTTAATGAAATTTTAGGCAGACATTTAGCTTGACAACCTCTAGAAACCCATTAAATTTCGAGGACATAGGTCAAAAGTTAAAGCCACAAGCCAAAGGTCTTTTGTGTGTTTCTGCGATAAATAATACCCGCGGCCAGTACTTGAGCAGGAGTCCTGCATTTTAGATCAAATTCTACTTCTTTAAAATTCAGGTCAAACGTCGATAGCTTGGGTCATGTAATGCAGAATCAGTGTCAGCTATTCATAGCCTATGCTATTGATGATGGACGTAATTGATGCAGAATCAGCGTTTCATCACATCCGCTTGACTTAGTCACGAAACCTAAAACATACAGGCCAATTCACAACTTCGACGCAACTCAGCTAAACTCAACTCAACTCTGTCGTGACTGTTGGCGACAACGCAATGACGTCATTAGCTTTGTGACGTCACGCTGCTGTGCACAGACCACGCGTTGTTTGCTAGCCCGGCTGAGCAGTTGAGTTGAGTTGGGTTGAGTTGTGGCGGGTCCGCGTTGTAGGTGTGAAGTGGCCGTGGCTGCTTCAGCAACAAACGGGACCACCAGCAATTATAACGATGGCATTTAGGCCTACAGCAACGCATATATGCCCAGTACCGTAATAAAACTGCCATCCAGGCAGCATTCGTTAGAAAATGGCAGTAAACAACACAAAACAGCTATAATTCGATCAAGATTATGCTGTTTTTGCTAACTGTTTGCTAGTTAGTTTAACCAACGTTTTATAGGCGAGTAAGCCTATAGCGCCATGTGGGCGCATTGTACATTTTGGCAAGCGTAGGCCTACCTAGTTCGCAGGCATCTGTAATAGGGTGTTTACACGATCCAGCAAACGTCCAGCATTAGCACGTGTATTTTGAATACATTTGCTGGAAGTTTGCTGGACGTTTGCTGGATCGTGTAGACACCCCATTAGTTGCATTTTGGGTGTTTATTTTTGAATCTAACAATTTGCTTCTATATTAGCCATTTGACTGGTTTAATGCGACAGTGTGATTTTGACGGCATTGTGGGCTTTTAAAACCATTTTTATATAGCTGACTTTACCGATAACTGTAAAATCGCTTACGGTTTTTTTCGTTTCTGTATTTTTTTAATTTAAGTTATTGTTATTTTTCATTTTAGTCAGTTCTTTAATTTTTTATGTTTTACATTATAACTATATTTTTATTTCAGTTTCTCTTATATCATTTCTATTTAATACATTCTATTGTTTTACTTTATGTTCTGGATTGAACTGACAGCGTGTCTGTCAGTTTTTAAGTGCGAGTTTATATTATCTCATATCGTATATTAGGCCTATAGGTTTCACTAACGTAACCAGCTCGGGATATAGGTATCTTTTAAGGAATAGGCTACAAACGTTTACGTTTTGCACTTTTTAGCCGACCGTACTTAAGTAACGGTCGAGCTATTGGTACGAGTTGTCGTCCGTCCGTCTGTCTCTCTGTTTGTTTATCTGTCGGAATATAACGGATGTATTGCGGCTAAGCTTTAGAGCGCAGGAAAATACACTTTACAAGGTAATTAGCCAAGTGCGTGAAACTCGCGCATGCAAAATTTCAGCCATCTTGTGCACGGGAAACATTTCCGAATTAGGGGTTAAATTGAGGAAGTAAAAAATCAATTGAAAAACTTGCCATCTCGGAAACGGCGAGAGATACGGCCAAAATTATTTCTGATCACTAATAGGAAGTGGCATACGCCTTTTCAGATAAAACTAGAAATATGGGGTAGAGTCCAACGTCAGACCGCCCGGCGCCGTAAGTCCGACGGGGGGTTAATTCAGAAGGGATGAAATTTACCTGGTAGCAAAGTCACGTGGCCCGAAGTCAAATGCAGTAGCATACGCAGAACGCGCATTGTCAACTTAGGGTGTGTCAACATTCGCGCCTACAACTTGTTTGCTAGTGGACCAAAGTTTACCATTTTTTTGATTCAACGCGGGAGAGATGGCAGTCAATAAAGTTTGTTATCGTTTTTCGGTATGTCAACCCTCTTCAGATATATTCGCGGTCAAACTTTGAAGTTGCCCAAAATCGCACCAAATTTTAAATTTGGGTAGGCCAACATCTGCGTCTATAACTTTTTGTTTGTAAACCAAAGTTTACTAAATGTTTTTTCAACGCAGCAGGGATTGCTCTCGATGAAGGTTGTGTCCCTTTGTCGATATCATGACCGGTTCTTGAGATATTTGCGGTCAAACTCAAAAGTTGTCCTAAATCGCGCCAAATTTTAGACGTTTTTTGTTTTCCCAAATTTTAAGTGGGCAGTGCTTTCAAATGTTGTATATAAGTAATAATGGTTCCCTTATGGCCTGTCACGTGGCAAAGTTTCATGAAGTTACTCCCCTTAACCTTGAAGTTATAGGCGCTAATACGCAAAATTATAAGCCAATTTTTGACCCCTTTTTGAAAAAAAAAATGTTGGGGGAGCCCCCATTTTCGGTGGGGTATACGCAGGCTTGCCGTGGATATGAAATTTGCCATTCATATCCATATCCATATCCATATCCACAGATTTTCCGTGGATATCCATGGATATATCCATATCCATGGATATATCCATAGATATCCATGGATATATCCATATCCATGGATATATCCATAGATATCCATGGATATATCCATATCCACAGACGCCTATCGTGTGTACATATAGCCACTATATTTTCGCGAAATACAGCAGTGCCAGGGCGTCCATTCCTCCCATGCAGTTTTTTGTGAAACTGTTAAAAATAAATAAAAGTAAAAAAATAAAACACATTTGCATTGAAATGTGATTACCTCCGTTAAGGAGGTTATGTTTTTGCCAGACTTTGTTTGTTTGTTTGTGCTGCGTGTCAGCAAGATAACTCAAAAAGTTATAGACGGATCTGTCTGAAATTTTCTGGGAATGTCGGAAATGGCAAAAACTACCAGTAATTCAATTTTGGGGGTGATCCGGAAAGAATCCTAAATTCTGGATTACTTTGAAATTTTCGTTACCATTGCTTTTAATGGGGCATAAGGAAAACCGCTGCCAAACCGAAGATGGTGCTGCCACCTAGCGAACAACATGGCCTTGGCGGAGGTTTGCGGGCTCTGACTTCTTTCTAGTTTTAGAAAAGTATTTCCCGGCTGTTATGAAAATCTACCGTAATTATTGTATTGTCCTTGCTATAGCCGACCGTTAAGCCATGGGTACCATGAGTCGTCTCTCAGTCGTCTTTTTAACCGTAACAAATGTATTGTGGCTAAACGGTACGTCGTAAGGAGTTG
>Ga0056128_1000895_pt1 | contig 30516 bp, 21 predicted proteins | sample WorMetLIZISLAND2_FD_71113 | JGI IMG/M metagenome (GOLD analysis project Ga0056128, IMG submission 71113) | Marine gutless worms symbiont microbial communities from Max Planck institute for Marine Microbiology, Germany - Olavius geniculatus... ...
CTACGACATTGTTTGACGAGATTTCGCATGCTAGCTTATTTTTTACTGGCCAGCTGCGGAACCCTTGGCAGATGCTCGCGGAACCCTGGGGTTCCGCGGAACCCCGGTTGAAAAACACTGCATTATACGAATACAGGGTGTGCCAAAAAATGACCCAACTTGTTTTTGTCAGAACTTCGTCAAATCTCCACCAAATTTGTTAATTTTTGGTATACAGATAGCCAAGATGATAGAAAGATGTAAGGTACACTCATTGTCCACCTCTCGTAGTTTATGTCAACACACTACCATGTAAAACGCAAATGCTCCAAATTGTTTCATTACACGGTGATTATCAGTATCAGATTGCTCACTTTTTTATTATCAATTTGACAGAAAGTGCCATGTGATGTAATAATTTTGTGGTAGTAAGTATTTTACGCTGAAAATAGCAGACAACAAAGTAACTGATTGATGAGCTTAAAACACATTCTATCCATGAATGAGTGTTGTGCATTTTGATCAGGCCCATCAAGAAGGTGGGCTAGGGGGGTAGAGGGGAGGTAAGCTACCCTGGGCCCCGTAACATTTGGGGCCATGCCGTCGCTGAAAAATATGAAGTACACTAGAATGCACCATTTAAAAAAGAAAAATCAAGAATTTTTTCCCCAGAGGGGCCCTGCAAAAATGTTTCCCCGGGCCCCGCTGTGGCTCTCGACGAGCCTGATTTTGATCAGTCGATCGTTAATGCTGCTGTCAGCCACTGTATACACTTTGGGCATAAGTTCTGATAATTTGGAAGCAAGTTGTTACGCAAATTATAATTCTGCTAAATGAATCACATTTTAGTTTATTATGTGCTTAATTAAGTTGTTAAAATTTTACATGCACAACAACTGGGCTTTATGCAACAATTTGGAGCATCTGCATTTTACACGGTAGTGTGTTGACATAAACTATGAGAGGTGGACATTGAGTGCACCTTACATATTTCTATCGTCTTGGCTATCTGTATGCTGAAAATTATCAAATTTGGTTGTTTGATGAAGTTCTGACAAAAACAAATTGGGTCATTTTTTGGCACACCCTGTAGTGATTGGCGTCGAGGTAATCATTGAAAATTTTTTCTGCGAAGTTCGTAAAATGTTGCCCCGAGGTCGAAGACGGAGGGCAACATTTTTGCGAACTGCGGGGAAAAAATTTTCAATGATGAACAATGACTCCAGTCAGTATTTGTTTTGTTATACCTCAGAACCAGAACAAAAAAAATGTAAACAAAAATCATTGAAACAAAAATCATTTGACGACTTCACTGTTGCCTGGTCATGGGGGCAACAGTGCATATTTGTCACGTGATGCAATTTGGACCAATCGCTTGCACGTATTTTATGTTGAGGTACAACAATGTTTGTTGTGATGGCCAGATGTCGATGGCACAGCTTGGCACTGGACTAGCAGCATTTGTGTACCTGGGAGTCAGCTCCTGCCAGCACTTTACACTGCTAGCTGCAATGACGCTGCCGGCGGTGCTCAATGCTTGCGTCGGCCTGTTCACCGACGGAACAGTCATCTACCACGTTCCACCGCCATCACCATCGAAGGAAGGCGAAAGCAAGACACAGTGACTCTGCGCCGAGAAATAATATCAGTTTGTCGTAAAATGTGTGTTCTTTTAATGCAAAATATGCACAAAAATAGAGTCCGACAAAGCACTCATCGGACCACGGTTTGGTGCAGTTATCCCTAACCTTATAACCCAAACTCTAACCGTCTGTTGCGGTCCAGTGTGGTGTATCATCAGACTGCAAAAATATGCCAAATTTTTAAAATGTTCACTAATCGTGTAGGTAGACATGCAGCATTAATGAAGACTTAAAATCCAAAAACTATTTAACAAACTTTGGTCCTGCAGAAACGATACAGGAATGTTAAGACTGTAATCACAAGTAGAAATATGCATACATAACACGACACATGTTAATGGAGTTTGGCTTTGCAGAAATGCACAAAGGTAAAAAGTGTTTAAAAATGCAATTCGTAGCATAATTTCCGCATGTGCAAGTTTGGAAATGTCATCGTATGTAGGAAAATTCGTACAATATATGTGATATATGCTGCGAGCAAGTGTTCACAACTGGTATCTTTGGCTAAATGACTGCGTATTGCACACTTTGTTTACGTTTGTATACCGTTAAACATCAGTAATTAGCATTGTAGAGTTCAGAATCTAGTCCTAGTAGTTTTATTGTAATCGTGTTTTGTCTTATTTTGTTGCGCTGTGTTTACAACTATTTCAGACATTTTAGTTTTTTTGTTTGTTGCACGACATAATGTTTACTATGGTGGTTATCTATTTATTTATTTTACGTCATTGTTTGAAGCATTTTTTGTATATTTATTTATTAATTTCCTTTGCTACCATTGAGATTTGATAATCGAGCTTTTGTGAATGTATGTGGTGGATCAAAAAACCATCACGATTTGTAGTATTTTGAATGGCAGCTGCTAGTACATATTTGTGTCATAAGCTGCATTGTGTTTAGTGCAGTTTTTCTTGTCATTGTTGCATGTAGTTCTTGTCAGTACGTGTGTTGTAGCTGCTTAGTGATGTGTAAAATTGTGTATTTTTTATTTTTAAACTCAGTCACACGAGTGAGCATATTATTGTATTATATTGTATTGTATTGTTATGCAGCTATTCTAATAGGCTTATTGTGGGACTTAGCTGTTCATCCGTCTCTCCCATACAGGCTCCTGACTCAAAAATGGAAAAGCATAGAGAAACGAAAATCAGTGAGAACGTTCTCCAGGGCAGGATTTTCTGTGTGTATAGTTTTCAGCTCACATTGTCATAGTTAGATGGACAGCTGCATAATATGTCACCTCTGGACTAACGTCTTTCTACTATTTGTATTTTTTAATGTTTAAGTGATTGCTTACAATGATGGCAAAATTTCTTATTATTAACAGATGTGTTAGACTTTGTTGATGGTGCATGAGCTTTAATTCTGATAATAGTATGGTAGTTCAGACGTTGTGTGATCTCCAGACTAGTAGTAGCCTATTTGTATTTGTGGCGTGGCTTAGCGGTAACACATTTGATTCAATCAACAAAGTTACTCTATGCCGGGCCAGGTTAGTACTACGATGGGTGACTGCTTGCAGGCAGGTAAACCATCTCAGTATTTAACCAGCCGCCTAGGTCAACTCAGCCTTCCATCCTTCTGCAGTAAGTAAATCGAGTACCGGCCTATCTGGCTGGAGTTAAGGCTTGGCGCATTCACCTGTGTCGGGCGGCAGGTAACACTCTGGGATCCCATACGGCATGTGATGCTCTGTGGCTTCCATTAAGAGCTGTAACATCACCTTTAACCTTTAGATCTTCCTACAATCTCCATTCATTCTTGTTCATTCCTCCACCATATTGGTACAGCATGCAAACTTAATACAGCTCTTGCATTATATTTTGTCTTTGGCACAAAACGTATTATTTTTCCCAGACGTCACACCACTTTTTCTTATTGTTAGGTACAGGGTGGCCACACTGCCTTGAAAGTCCTTGAAATTCAAATTATCACAGACTGAAAATTATCCAGTTGCCGCCCGAAATGTTGGACATTTTTCAAGTTAGTGAGACGAAGTCTGAGTACAACGGTTCAAAAATTTTTCTGGAAAACATACTTGAATGTCCTTGAAAAGTCCCTGAATTTCCCCCCCCCAAAATTGAGGCCACCCTGTAGATAGTCCCGTTTGAACAGTATGTAACATGCTGCTATAACATCCTGGTACACAGCTTTTTGCTGTACTGTAATGAAGTGTTACTTCCCATTTATTACGTGGCTGTCCTTATAGGTTGCATTATTGGTCTTGCTGTCTGTTCCATGCAGGGCTCTGTCCCAGACCAAAAATGCAAAGAACAAATATTGGTGTGTAGGTTTCCCATGACAGCAGTGCCAATTTTCGGCGTTAGGGTCAGGGTTGCACAGCTTTAGGTAGATGGCCGCATAATATGTCTGCACTGGGCTGACATATTTTGCTAGTTTGGTGCATTGTACTTTGATAATTTACTTTATAAGAGCGAAGCATCAGACTGCTAATTAATCTAACTACCATCTGTGTTTTGCTTTTGCTCACAGTTTGATAACAGTTTTAATAATGTGAAGTTGTCTTGTCGGTCATGTTTGTTGGGTAATTCACAGTTGTAAACATGACAGCACTGTTTCTGTTATTACCATTCAGTAATCACGCTTAGACGCTGTTTTTTTGCAGTAGACCAAAGGCATTGTTATAACAGTTAAGTCAGTGAAGCAGCAGATGAGAATATTCACATGCATTTTATTGCCAACTTTAATGCATGTTTTAATTAACCATATTAAACTGGAACGACGCTTATTATTCATTATGTATCTCATATTACTAAATGCTAACTTACAACATATACCAGAGCAAAACAAATATGACAGGATCTCCACAAAGTTTAATTTTAGTATAAATTTTGTAGTTTGTCACTATGATAAAGAATGCCAGAGCAGCTATAGCCTACAGGGGTATTCCATGTGGTAACAACGTGCAAATGGACTGTATTTGTACTGCTAGTTGACATTGATGTGATGCCTCGAGGCAGTGCCTCGCCTTGAGGTTGCCTCGAGGCAGATTTTTAGTGCCTTGGCCTTGGTCTTGAGGGTTGACATCTTGGCCTTGGCTTTGGCAGTTAGTGTCTTGGTCTCCGTCTTGCCACAAGACCGAGACACCAACCTTTAAGGCAAAGCACAACACAGTGCACACTAGGTAAATCAATGTAATACTGCTACACAATCGAACGTTCATTTGGAGTTTCTTACATACTTTCAGGGAAAGTGATGTCAAGCTGCCAAAATACATTTTGGCTATAAGTTGCGACGATTGCAAGGACACAAAACTTTTCACTGACACTGAAATTAGTTGTCTGAAAATAGTTTGTCCACTATTTTCTCGCCTTGTCATTGTTCCTGCTACATCAGCGTTTATCACAAGGCAGCATTAGGCCTATGATGCGCCCACACCGTTAAAAATGTCAAGATTGCTTGAGAACCTGATGTTCCTTAGATGCAACGCGCAACATTAATTTGTAACTGCAGTTGATAAGTCGATGTGGAATATTGAACTTGCAAGGCATAACATACAAGAAATTTTAGCTAATGCTCACGAGATGTGCGAAAGCCAATAGCAGTTCCTGCTCGCAAACTGTCAGTCTATCTCCAGCCATTTTGTCGCAGTTCATTCTTGGAGTGTGCAGTGTGCACTGCAGCCGAAGATGCAAAAGTCAATAAAAATCCCTTATTTTGAAAGTTTAGAGTCTTTCAAAGTCATCGATGTTGATACAACTGAAGAGCTCGTCACTAGTGCTTGTTGTGATAGGCAGCATGCCCATGCCTATCTGCAACTGTTTTTACGAAACACTGGCCAACAACGGTAAAATAACGAGTTTTACGAAGGTACCGCTCTTTGATGCCCTCATTCGCAGGTTTCCTTGAACCCAGAAAATCGAGACTTGGACCGTCGAAATCTATGCTCAATGCTGAGAATTTCATACGCAGATTGTCCTTGTCTATTTTTATTGATTTTGGCGCAATTCGCTCTTGAAATGTGTCTCGCAGCCCAAAGTTGCCAAAAAATCCATGAAAACCCCAATTTTAGCGTTCAAGGTCATCCAAGGTCATTGAATTTGGTGGCAATCGAGAGCCTATATACGACCTCCTACTAGTGATTTATAGTAACCTAGGCCCTATCTCGCACCGTTATTGAGATACAGCGACTTATTGGGTAAAAATCGCAAATTTTTCCTACCACCCCACTCATTTAGCGCCCTCATTCAGGGTGACCCCCTTCGAATTTATGAAAAAGCTTTACAGTTTCTGAAACTAGAGTCTTCCAGGCAGCCGACGGTGAAGATTTGGTGATCCTAGCTTGCACCGTTTTGACTGATCTACCCGTGTGACAGACGGACGGACGGACAGAATTGTGATGGCTAAGACGTGCTGAAAGCAGTAGCTGCTTTCGCGCGTAAAAATTAGATTGATGTTCGTTACGACTGGATTAATAGGATTATTGAATTCTTTGTCTTAATAGAATGTTTTACGTATGAGCTGTATGTTTTGTAGTGTGCTTATTCGGACTTATTCAGTATTCAGTGCATTAAAATTTAAATGCCTTGGTCTTGGTCTTGAGAGTTGGTGCCTTGGTCACATCACTGCTAGTTGATGTTTACATATTTGACTTATAAACAGATGTCAGTCAGATACTTCAGTGATTTCGTGCTCTATATTTATTAACGATTTGGGCATCACAATAATAACATTTGAACAATTAGCAGCAATAATAAATATGACAAAACATAGGCTGTGGCAGCAAAAACCGACCTAGTGCAATGTAAACACGGTGAATATTGCTAGATGTATTGTTTTGGAGTCCGGCTCGAGTCTATGTTGCAAGATTGACAAATCAGTTACAAGTAGGCCTCCCGCTCGCCCTGAAATTTGAATCTAGCCCTTAGATGTGCTGAAATAAACTGACTTGTCCTGAAAATCTTACATAATCCAACAAAATATTCACCCAGTAGAAATAATGAAAGACACGCCGTTATGGAAGTAGGCTCATGCCAGTAGATCTGAGTGGCGCCCAAGTTTTTGTGAGCCTTGTAGTTGTTATCTCCAGTTAAAGAAATATCATTTTCGTACAGTTTTTAACACGTATACTTTTTGGCTCAAGTACTGGAAAATGTCCTGAGAGATGTTACCCGAGTTCTAAGGGTTTTTGATGTCCTAAAATATGTTCTATCGAGTCGGGAGGGTCGGAGGCTGGCTGGCTGGCGGATGGTTGGTGTTAGAAGCAGGACAGATGCATGCTCTGACGGATCGCCATCACCTCGGTCTCGTCAATGAACAGGCTGAGGGTCTTGATGGACAGCTCGTGTTCCAGCTCCAGCTTCTTGCGGTCGAGCGCCTTGAGGCATTCCTTGGACTGGGCCAACCTCATCTGAAGGTTCTCCACGGCGTCCTTGATGTCGGAATCTGTCTCGACGAGACTTGCCTGCGGCTGGTCACGGCACAGTTCGATGCGTGGTCGGCAAATGCGGTTAGCCAGCCTTGTCTCAACCAGCTTCAGTGCAGTGATCTTGTGCGCAATCGCCTCTTCCAGGTGCTGGATGTTATCCTCCATGTCCGGTATCAGTTTCTTCAGCTACACGCACACGTCGCCATCAACAGTGCTCTTTCAGCACGGACATATTTACAAATTAAATGTAGGCTACACTGTGAAAGAGGAGGGGGCGGTGTACCTGTAGCAGAAATATTTTACGCTATAGGCCTGGCAAACTTCCTCCTTATAGGGCCTAATGAACTTTGTTCTTTTCATTAAAAGTTTTTATCACTTTAAAAAAAGTAAAAGATAAACTTCAGTGATAGATACAGCGCTGCTTAGGGGGCCTACATGAGTCAAGACTCGTAATCAGAAGCGCTTTACAGTCTCGTACGCATGCAAATGGCAGCTGATTGGCATGAGCTAATATGATACCGCAGCGCACTATGCTGCCATCCATTGTTCACGCCAGCAAACAATCGGACCTGCGGTCAGTCACAAACGGTACAGCCTTCACCCGGTAACCCGTAAGCTACTATTTATTTGCCATCCCGCTGAGGGTAGGAAGCTGAGTTGAGCTGAGGACACAGTATATACTGCTTGCAAATGGCGTGCGGTGAGATTCGAACTACTTGAGACTAACGAGTCGTATTCTTTTACCACTAGACCACTTGTACTAACAGAAGCACACACAAAAACAACTTGCCCATGTTACTTGATTGCGAGTAGCGACACGACTGGGAGTTGAAGCAAAGACCAGGCCACTTGATCGGAAGACATATTACGCCTTAACAGTTACGCGTCAACAGACAGCTAAACAGTCGTTTTTTCCACACAACGGGGTCAATGTAAACTAGCTTGGGGAATAGACGAATTTTTTTTTATTTGGAGGCAAAACGTCATGGACTCTCTGGCATTTTGCCCCAGTATTTTTATTGGCGGCGGCGGCGATCACCCTTCTCCGCCCCCACCCCCTCCGGTGATCAACATCAGCGGTGTCGTGGGTTATATAGTAGGCGAAACAGAAAGTTACAATTTTCTGACAGAAAAAATATGGATGCTCAAAATTTTACTTTTGACCCCAATTTTTGCCAAAATTCGGACTGTAGCTACATAATTTGCATGGACAAAATTTTTCCGTCAAGTAGATTTTCTGAGTGCCCTCTCCTCTGCCCCCGTCCTCTGCGACGACGCCTCTGAGTCCACGACCACTTGATTGGAATTCACACGCCCTAACGAAACAGTCACGACATCAAGCAGTAGCGTCAACAGAATATAGTCGTTGACCTTGTTGAGGTGATCTTCGAACTTCTCCTTGGCGTCACGCAGTTCGTTGACTCGCATCTGTAGGGCCAGGTCGGCGTCACTGCGCTGTCGATTGATGTCATTGCACGAAGTCTGTAGGACGCCGTCAGCCACCGCACGCAGTCGCACCGAGTTACGTCTCTGCTTCTCCGCTTCCGTCAGGTTGCGCTCCGTGAAGTCCGACCACTCGTCCACCGACGTCGACCTACACACAGGCGGATTATAACCATGTTCCACCAAACACAAGCCTTCTTTTTACGGGACTCCCAGCCCCCACAAACCAGCAGCTCGACATTTTTCTGGCCACTTTATGGTGTGTTGCGACATACAAAAGTTCATTTGATGCAGCACGACATTCTCTGGCCTGAAGGCTCTGTATGCTCTACTGCGAAATGGACTTTACGACTTTACTTACTTGTTTACTGATAGAGAACTTCTAAAAGCCCCACATACAGTTTTATTCAACAGGGCCTAATGATTCTTCAGGGGCATTTCGCCCACTTCGCCAGGTTTTTTTTGCCGGTTTGCCATTTCGTTCCCTCGTCGAAAGTTTTTTTTTCGCCCGAGTATCCAACAAGCGCCCGAATCCTTCTCTGAGTTAGTCGATAAAGAATGAGTAAGACGAATTAAGCTTAATCGTCAAGATAATTCTGCCAAGACAGTCTTTATAATTCGTCTAAAGATAGCACTTCGCCAAACTTTTTTCGTCCATCTGACACGGTTTAGGGCAAGCAGGGCGAACCCACTGGTCATTGGTTGACCAATACGTGAGCGTATAGTCACTTAGTCACCGACGCTGTTAGACGGTGCCTACTGTAATGCGTTACTGCTTGCCCATTGGCCAGTTCGTCAAAAACTAAACCATGCCAGTTCAGTTCAGTCACGTCACTCCGTACGCGCCGTTTAATAATATACGCGGAGCAGTGCAGGTCGTATGGGCCTACTTGTCTGTCATCCTGCCGGCGTCCTTGACGAGTTTGTTTCCCTGTGAGCCGACATGCAACTCGGCGTTGTGACCGTCGATTGCCAGCGCCTGGAACTTGTCCGCGAGATCCTTCTCCAGATTGTACTTCGCCTTCCGGTTCAGCCTGACGCCGCACACGATTACATACTCGAATGATTTATACAACATTAGCAACTGCGAGTTACTGCCTGGCCCTCGCTACCTTTAATCTGATATTTACTTATTTAATGTTGTGATTGTAACCTTGTTACATGTAGATCGTACGTGTAAATCTCGCTACTTCAGGTTAGAGCAAATAAGTAACTGCTTTGGCGAACATATAGTCTATGCAGGCGGTAGCTTTCGTTGCAAATTGCGGCCAAACTGCTGCAGATAGCGACAATGTGACATGGTTAAGGTATCATAAAGTAGCGGTCAGGCAACCCTATTTGCTTCTTTAGGCAGTTTCCCGTAAGACGAGCTGTTTAGCCACAGTACATACGTAACAGACAGACGACAGACAGACGGACGGACACAATGCCATTGCCATAGGCGCGAAAGTTAGTACGGCCGGCCAATAAAATGACAAGTACTACACAGCGAAAATCATAAATGGTGCAATGATTAGGGTTGCCATGGATATGAAATTTCCCATCCGTATCCATATCCATAGATTTTCCGCGGATATTCATGGATAGATCCATATCCACAGACGCCTATCTTGCGTACGTATAGCCCCAAATTTTCACAAAATACAACAGGGCAAGAGCGTCAATTTCCCTTCAAACAGGATGCAGACATTTTCCTCTTAAAATTGTGAAAAAAAATTTGAAAAGTAAAACTAATAAATACAAATTTGCATTAAAATATAAGGTTAATGAAATATTTTCCAACATTTTAAAAATTCTGCACAATTTAATTGTCTCTGTTTTTGAAAGCATGTATTGGGGGTCGGGGATGGTACCGTGAGATAGGGCCACGGCGAATTACTATAGCCTGTCAAAAGTAACCATGTCTCTAGCTGCAGCGGTTTGGCCGCAATTTTGAATGCAATGTTGCTGCCTGCAGCCATGACCCACGTGCGCCGAATTACCGTATCGTATCCTAGCGTTGACTGTACATTCGACATAGCAGCATAACCATAGCGTGTATGGGACTGCAATCACTCTTTAAAAAATCGTTTTTTTTGCAACCCGAAGTCGGACGTATAGCCTTCGGATATATGCCTAGGCGGTATGGTCGGCCCACCCCAGCAACAGCTGGGATTCTTGTTTTACACGTCGCAGGTTGCATTCATGTACGTTTACACTACAGCCTACAGATAGCCTATGTATGCGCTTTTGAAGCACACTTGGTTTGTACTTCTTACTAGCATTCAATATGTAAAAACTTTTGTAATTTTGTTACCAACTGATAAAAAATATGAATAAACTAACACATGAACAATTTTTTGGCTTAACCAACAGCATTAAAACACTGAAAATTATGATATGTTACTGTTGTATTGCTAATAAATGAATTGGCTAACTAAATAATGACGTTCTGATGTCACTGGTACTAGACTCAAAAGCATAAATAAACGAGAAAATGAAGAGTAAGAACGACAGACAGAAAAATATTGTAAAGAAATAGCATATAAGTATTCAATTTAATTAGGAGGTGCGACAGCATAGAGGGGCCTAATATCCATGAATATATTCATGGATATCCATATCCACGGCAAGCCTGGCAATGACAGGGGTCTATATCCTATGCAACAGAACATGTACATGTAAATAGAGAGTCGTAGGCGATGAGCTGAGTACACGACTGACGGACCTGATCTGTTCAACGATCTGTTCTTTGGTGCGGACGAGCAGCGCCAGAGCTCCCTGGATAACTTCGACCTCTTTGATGAGGTGCTTCTCGGCATCATCATGCACCAGGTCGCTCTCAATCCGCCTCTGTCTGCATCCGCCAGTGGACAATCTCGATGTACCCACCTGCAGTCGCCAGCTATATATAGGCCCGCCCGAGGATGATGGGCCAAATCAATTAGACAGGGAGGGAAAACAAGACGTGTTCTCAAGGTTTTGGGCGGGGGACACCAATGACTTTGCTCCCTAATGTAGAGAATATATGATATGTACATGTAATTACTGAGAAATGCAAGCTTCGATTTCCCAATCATCCAGGCAAAAAATACATTTTAGCGCCAGAAGTCACGTAGGCTTACTCACAACGTTTGTCAAGAAAGTTTTCAGGAAAAAATTGGGCCAGGACGGGCGTGGACCGGCACTGGCCGCAAAAGAAATGTCTAATTTCACTAGCGTGACAGAACGTCCATTACGGCTTACGGAATTTTGGAAAACATCAAACTTGTGGAAGAACTCATCTGCAGTTAAAAATTCGCAGGAGATTGGAAGGGACATTTCACGCTCGACTCGTCTGTTCGGCGCATTGCAGAGCACGATCTCCTGCTGAAAATCAATAAGCGCTTGTCAGGGTTACTGTCATATGATACGTGGCGCTACTTTATTTTCCAAAGTTATGTGTAATAAATTAAGAGTTAAAACTGAAAACAAAATAATGTTGATTTGAACCAAATTTTGTGTTGATCTGATATTCAATACTTCTGAAGTTACAACCAGTGGCGCAGCCGCGTATAGCTATGAATTAGGGGAGTCGCCTGCTTTCCTCTCCCCTCGCATCCTGTCCTCTTTCTTCTTTTTTTCTCCGCCATTTCCGTTCCTACCCTCTCCTTAGAAGTAGGACCCCTTAAATTCCAGCCAGAGGATCTGAGGGAGCGCTCTGTCTACACCACTGTCTACTGCGCAAAACGACCGTTTTTCGAGCCAACCTGTAAGTTCGTTCAATACAAAATGCAAATCGCAGTTGCTAGGTAAAAAGTTGCAAGTTGCTGGCTGCTGACCGTTTAACAAGGCACTGCTGTGAGATGTGCAGCAATTCCTGCAGAGCTTCAATCATCTTATCAACGCGAGCACGCATCTCAACTATTGCCTCAATCTCCAGCTTGTTCGCTTCAAGACTTCGATTCAGCTCGTCATCGCGATACTTCACCTCGCTCAGTCTCTGCTCTACAATGCCCATATAGTAATAATTAACAATTTTTATTCACGCTACCAAAATGAACAAGTAGGCCTAATGTCTATAAGCGTCGACAAATAAGGTTGAGGCGCTGTGGCGCCGAGGAGGAGGTAAAGTCCACGGTGGGGATTAGAGGTTTGGGGAGGGGGTTGTGTCTCTTCCTCAGAGATTTTTAAAATAGTTTAACAATGCGTTTTGTGCAAAATTTTCGATTAGCTATAAAATGCATCCAGTCAATATTGGGAGACTATATCGAGCGGGGGTTCGACTTGACCTCATCCCCATATGAGACCTGAAACGTCGATTTTCCATTAGGCCTAATCCAAATCCAGCTGAGGTCAGTCAGAGAAGTGCTGTAAGCTCCCCAGGCTCCGGCTTCGAGGCAAAGCCCACGTCACAGATTCATTGTTATGCACTTGATACATCTGGTGGTGACATTATTGGTTGTTTAGGCTATGCAATGTTTTCGACTTTTAGCTGACGGGTCACATAGGGGAGGCGGTTCGATCGAACCCACTAAACCCCCTTGGCTACGGGCCGGGTTGACATTAAGATTTGTTAATACATGGATAAAGTTGCATCTCGAATTTCTAATTATTTTGTCGACAAGCAGGAAAACTTGAATATCTGTCGTATTCATTCAGCATAAAAGGACAGGCTCACCAGTACGTTTCTTGTTCTCAAAAAGTAAGCGTTCGGTAGTCTTCTTGGTGTCTTCAATGGTGCGTTTTGACTCCATAAGCAGCCTCTCGGCAGCTACCCGTTTTGCTTCCGTGTTCCCATACAGATACTGGCAGCCGTAGTACCATTCTGGGGTAACGAACTTCTGTGGTGGCTGTATTAATTTTGCCATAATGCCGTACTCGACGACGCATACGTACAATCCTATAAAGACCGTATAGAGTACTAGAATAAATAGAAAGTACACCAGCACAAATGACAGCTATAAAATAGTCTTAATTTAACACTGCAAGAAATGGATCTTGAGTAGCCTAATTACGTCACTTACGTCACACTTTTTTGACGTCATACGGCGCCAAAGAGTGGGGACAGCCTAGCCCTAAAATGGGAACGCATAGAACGTTTGTTAGGACTATGATAAAACTAAAGTTACGCAACTGTTAATTTGTCTGTGGTTTTAAACTGTTTGGAGAAATCTAACAAGAAATAGGTCGTTCTTGGCATCCATTCAAGTGACCACTTCCCACCCACTTTTTCATAGCATGTGTCTTTGTTATTTACTTACTGTTCCGGAATCCAAATGAGTTGTTGTTTACACTCTCTAGTCAAAATGGAGGACGGATAGAATGTAAAATGTTATATTTACTGTACTGAAAGATGTAAACGTTAACGTGAACTAATATTACGATGGGCGATGTTAACGTGTATCACATTTTAGCAATTACGCATAGCATACTGTGCTTAGTTGCGTCTGTGCACAGTACCAACAACAGTAGTGCTATTGGTGGGTTGTTTGTTTACCCTTTGAACCGGAACTGTGTTTCGTGCTAATCGAGTTTAGTTCGTGTATCTTGGTTATTAGTTGCTGATTAGTAATTTGTGCGTAAAAGTATTATCTTTGAGCAGTTAATGACTGGATCTGAATCAAAATATTTGGCGTCTTTATTATGTTACGGAACTGTCTAATGTCTATAGTCGCAGCCAGGAATATATATTCAAGGGAAGGTGTACTTTGCGGAATGCGGAAATTTGAAAAGGTGTATTTTGCGGAATTTCACTTTCGGAACGTTTCGCAAATTACACTTTTTTCTGCATTTTTTCTGCATTCCGCAAAATTCAGATAAAATCAACTAATCAACTTCGCGTAGGCTTGGGCTTACATTTGAGTCAATTGTGGAGTAGAGAAAGTAGCTACAATTTTCCGACTGACACAATTTCAAATTTCTGATGTAACCTTAATTTTGACATAGATCCGTGCAAATTTCTGCATTAATTTCAATTTTGTTTTTTTCACAAAATGGTGTCGTGATCTCTTATAGACAGCGTCTTACCACACTGTAAACATTATAAAGCGACAAAGTGCTGTAAGAAGCAAATGGGGTCTCCGAATCTCTATATAATGAAATATAATAATGTTTGTACTTAATTAAACTGCTAAACAGTCACACAGTCGTTTTTTCATCATCATGGTACAAACTGTCTAAACATTTAATTATGTATTATAGCATACAATGTCATATTGCAGTTTATCGCCCTCGTACTACTCGATATTGTATTGCTGGTATTCAGTGTGGGTGAATCGTCCAAGCTAAGGGGTCGAATCAGCCATGGGGCAAACAAGACAAGAGGCGAATCAGCCAGGGGCGAACAAGCCAGGGGCAAATCAGCTAGAGGGTGAAAGAGCCAGGGGGCGAAACGGCAAAGGGGCGAAAAAGCCAGACCCCATTCAATATTATATATACTTGTATTCTACAAGCTTTGTGTAAAAGTCAGTGTTAGATGGATCATTTGATTTTCATATTATTGGCATATGAAAACCAAATGAGTCAGTCATTAACCAAACTGTTGATTTCATTGTTTTAAATCAAGGATGTAATGTTTGAATTTTTTCCATATTCAAAATTCACTTTTTTAATTCAAATAAAATTCGATATTTGGACTTGAGTACCACTAGTTAACAAGTAGTGGGCCTACCATAGAATGTACGGCAATTGAGCATGCATTTTTTGTATCAAACCATGTGTCTTTGTAATCAAAGTTATTGTTATTGTCTAATAAATGCTTTGTGACATTGTATACTGTGTTATTTTTTCAGAAACATGACACATGTGCAGCATAACGAAATTATTGTTCGATTCCATGACTTGCAAATAGTAAACAAAACGTGACCACATATTGTAAACATAAAGTAAGTAACAAAAAATGAAAAGCCTAGTCACTTACTACATTCAACAATGCAGCAACTTGCCACCAGCGCACAGTTGTTTCAAGGCAGGCATACAAACGTTTTATCCGTTTGTAATAAGAAGAAACATTTAGTTATCAACCTACTTTATTTTGCTTGTTCAAATTTACCTGATGCCACAGTGAATAACAAGTGACTAAGTATGCAGCATGTCTACATATAAGCTCCTACAATAATTTGTCGCATAAATGATAAAAAACATTATATTGGACTTGGCTTAGCGTTGCATATAAAAGGGCAGTTTGAGCTTTGACAGTCGGTTCCTGTGAAGCGGTTTTAGCAACTGTGACTGGAGAGTATCAAAGGTCAGCATTCATCGTGCCTAATGTGTTTATTTGACTGGGTGGTTGGACCGTCAGCAGTCAGTACTGCTGCAGCACTGCACAATAGAGCGAGCACGCTGTGTGCAGAGATCTCTGCATGGGGGTGGGTGTGCCCTGACGCGATGTGAGCCACTCCTTACAGTGCAGTGAAAAAGGCCGCGTGGGGCATTAATTAGTCCAATGGGTGCGAAGCAAAATAAACAGCGCAAGACATTGTTGGCGGTAAACAGCCGTTTATTGCACCTTTAACATGTAGCGGCGCATCAATTAACAAATAAATGCAAATAGCAAACAACCTAAAACATAATTCGAACAAATTGAACAACTACCGAATAATCAAATTTTGGATTACAACCCTATTTTAAATTGGGTTTTTCTAATACATGACTGACTGACTGATCAGAGACCTGAGTCGGCCCAGTACCCTGTATCAAACTCAGAACGGCTGGCGAAGATTCGTTAACAACGCTCACCTTAGTGGAAGCCATGAAAATTGATTGCAAAAACTAGGTCTTGCAGTTGGATGTGCAGGTCACTTCAAATTCAAATGACACCACTAAGAACATCGGCCCAATATCTGCCGATTTTCATGCATTTTTACACGACTCGTGTCATATAAGTCGTATGAAGTCTAATTCTGATTATTTTCTTCTGCCGTGCACAGCAGACTGCTAATTATCAAATGCCGGGTGGCGGATTTTTGTGCAGGTGTGGTTGGCTGTGTTGATCGTGAAGGTCGCCTTGTTGCCATTGGTGATAGTTTTGCACCAGATGAAGACCCATGCAAAACATGTTATTGCATTGATGGCATAGCTCAGCTGTGTACTCTAGTGCAGTGTTCCCCACCGTCGTGCCCTAAGTGGGAGCCCGTCTTGAATCAATGTTGCAAATTCCGATGCCTGGATTGGCCGCACTTTGGTGATGGCTCCAAGTCGTCGCACGGTAATCTTTTTTTCTGCTAGTGCATCTTTTACATAATATTGTGCATACACATTGAAACTTTTCACTGGCATATTTAGAAAAGTCAAGGGGGCTGGATGGGGTTCTGGGTGTAGATTTCAGGTATACATTTTCATAAGTGTTCATACACTATTTTTTATGCTTAAAATTGCTTTACATTTCAAACTGCAAATTACATTACATATGGTATCGTATTCAGCTACTACGTTAAGAAGAGAAATAGCGTAAGTATGATAAGCTATTGAGAATTTTTTTACAAACAGATGATGACATAAATGACCAATGCAGGATATCAACTGGTAGGAATATTAGTATTTAGGTCAATAGCAGAAATACTTTTACATTAGCTCTGGCATATTACTTCACTCTTATGGTTAATTTTCTTTGTTAAGTTTTCTTTTTACTTCAACAGTGCTGTTGCAAGTCCTTGAATTTTTTTTCCAGATTTTCAAGGCCTGGAAAGTCCTTGAAAACAGATATGGTCCTTGAAAGTCCTTGAATCTGTGTCTGACGGTCATTGAAGGTGCTTGAATTTGATTTTCTAAAATGCTGTGACTGAACAACTCATTTTCAGAATCAGTGTTGCCTTGAGTCTGAGTGGTGAATAGACTTCCATCATTACTGTTACTTACTCATTTTTTTATCACGATGTCATGATTTTCAGTGTGTCATAGCAAAGTTGATGCTGTGTTTTGGCCTGTTTGAAGTCATTTGTGATTACAGTGCAGTCAGTAGTGATCAGGGCTACAAATTTTGATTATTTTAAGAATCGATTAATTGATGCATATAATTAATAACATTGGATTTATTGAATTATTGAGTAAGTAAATTATAAATAAAGTCTCTCATTGGTGACATTAAAAATTCATTATTGGGTCCTGTTCTCAGATTCGGCCACTGGCTGACATTGTGCACTCTAAATATTCACTTACTTACTTACTCTTTCTTTAATTTTACCCAAGTTGCTGATTTTTCTGCATGTATCATTTTGTTCTGTTATTGCAATATGTTTGGTGATGTTTATAAAGTATTAAAATTGGCTATAACATTGTATTTTCAATGAAAATCTCTTACTTCTACTTTCTGCAGTGACACTGTGACTGCTTGATTTGTCAATCTCCTTTGATGGCACAGTTTAGATTGGTCATTTGATTATTTCATTTAGTTGTTTTAGTAATCATTTATTTTCATAATCAGATAATTTATATAATCAGTTAATTATTGCAGCTCAGTTATAAGTGATACCGGTACGAGGCAGCTGAATGAATATATTGCTGTGATGTAGATGGGTTTGATGGGCCGAGTTTCCATCTGCGTCTTGCTCTGAGTGGAACAACATCTCTGTTGATCATTGCTCTGCTCATCTTCATGGTTCATCGCTTGCGACAACGACGTCTTCTCATCATTATGAGGCGTAAGTCACTTGGTCGCTCTGCACTAGTTTTAGTAAGTGAATAAGTAAAATGTTAATGTATATAGTGTGTCAGTGCCAGAACAGCTGCTATATTTATGTGAATACTCTGAAAAGAAACATGTATTGAGCTGTCATTTTGAAAACAGAGGTGGTATTTCCGGATCATGCAGAATTTATGTCTCTGTAGAGAGTTCCACATCTCAGGCCTGCAACAGAAGGCTCGATGTTCGTAAGAACTCATTGCTACAACGTTGAAAGAAGTTATTTAAAAGTCCAACCATGTGGGTTTTATCGTCTTTTAGGTTTTATTGGGTAAACCTGGGTTTTGAAAAAAGCTTAGCTTGACGGGTGTTTGCATTTTTAATTAGTCCATGTCAAATAAATTTTCAAAAATTTGCAAATTTAGTTCATAGGTGTGAATTTTTGCAAAGTTGACTGTAGTAAATGTTTCATTATTTCTCGAAAAAAACTATAATGTATTGAGTTTAGGTGGGTTGCTCAGTGTGTCTGTGAACACATGTAGCTCAATAACTTTCAGATTTTTGTAAGGGTGTCCTGGTAGGCCATATTAAGGGTTTTACTCATCTTGTGTGCACTTTTACTTGAAAACTAAAATGTATGGGAACGTTAAAATTCATGTGAACGTTTCCAAGCAGGAGCAAGTGAATTGTCAATTTTTACCTCAAAGGTTAAAGGTTAACGGATGGCTGCACATTATGTGAGCACTTGGCTGCCATAGTTTTCTAGTTCTGCAGCACTTCCAGCTAAAAATAAGTTACATAATCGAGTTGTCGGTGGTGCATTTCTGCTGTTGTCAGGCATCAGTGAGGAACAGCGGTGCATTGGTCAGGACGACAGTCCGTGTGTTGCCGATGATTTGGCCGGTTTTGATTTCCTTGCATACAAAGAGCCACCGCCTCCATACTCCTCACCTCACCAGACACTTGACACAAGATTTGACCCTCCGCCGTACGATTCGATGCAAGCAGTCGGCAGTGGGACAGTGGAACAGGATGGTGGTCAGCATCAAGCTGATGTTGCGGAGGCTGGGAACTACAATGATGGAGTGAGTCTGAGCCCAGTGTCGAGTGATGATGCAGTGGCCGCTGGTGGCTCGGCAACTCTCAACCTTTCCCGCGTGTAATCAGCAGCATCAATCTACGCTATTTAAACCTTGGAGCAGAACAAATGCTCTGTTATAAAAATAGAGTGGAAGATGTTTTTTTGCTGTTCAGTGGGGGAGTTGGTATAATTTTAGATCTACAAAGTACAAACGTAATAATGTCAGTCGTTCGGTCGTATTTCTCAAATGTGTTCTGTTTGTACATAATCCAGACCTTCTATAGCTTGATTCCTAATGCATTTTTTTGACCCAGTATGTTGCAAAATTTACATTGACTGAGGAGCTTACAGCACTTCCACATACCTCCTAACTGGATGTAGTGAGCCCAAGGAAATCAATAGGTTAAGCGAAAGAGAAAAAAGGGTTAGGGGAGAAATGGGAAAAGATTGAGAACCTCTGCAAGGGCTCAGATACCCCTGTGTGTGATACTAATGCAGTTTCTGCTTATGTTCTTTTCCTGTCTGCTACTGTCTGATTCTGATTCTAGCACATAGTGTGTGCTGCCTGGTTCGGACTCTGAATACTTTTTAGGTAGCCTATACTTGTGTCTGTGGCAAAACTGACTGTTATGTCTCTTCTGTTTGTGACAGTTCACAAATTCTGCATTATTATTATTATTATTATATTATTATTATTATTAATGTTGTCATTGCCATTATCATCAGATATGTGCATGTGCTGGATGTGTTTGTCCCAGTGAGGTTGTGGCTTGGCTTGGCTTTTTCTTAGTGTTTTGTGGCCCTCACCCATTTTGTTGCCAGCTGGATTTTCATCACCACTTCTTCGGAGTCAATATTTTATAATATGGCTTTGGCTTGTACAGTGTTCTGATATCACATTAAATAATTGAATGGTGATTTTTTATTTAAAATAGCCACTCTTTCCTATTAAAATGTGGTCTTTGAACGAAGTCGATGATTTAACAATTCTGGTCTCTGAGTGAGGTTTTTGACTAGTTCAGCTTGACATGGCCCATTGATTTTTCTGGCCAAGCCTAGTTTTTTTGACTGAGGCAATTTTAATGTCCTGCCTACATGTGACTGCAGGCCTCCAAGACCTTGCACATATCTGATTGCCATTGCCATCACTGTCATCTCTGTCATGTTTATCGGTAATGTTAATTTTAAGTATTGTTATTTTTATTGTCAGTGTTATTAGTATAGTTGCAGTTGTTATTCTGCATAAGTAATGCATCGACGTCTAGTCGTTTAATAACTGTCACATTTCAGTATAGCATTCATTCATTGTGAATGTCATCTTCGCTTGGCCGTTGTGTATATGTTGGCATTAGGGCTGCTACTGATTAACTTTTTTTAATCAATTGAACGTTTAATGAGCCCAAAGAACGTTGTTCAGTCTCCAAAAATTAATTGAAATCAATTGATTAATTTCTGTTAATTTTTGTAGTCTATTAGAAAGACCATGAAAATTGCAGAATTCCATTAAACTAAAGCAAAGTTTAAAAAAGTGATGATGATGCAATATATGAGTGCAAACTGTGTAGTCAAAGGCATGAAGTGCAAACTGTTATATACAAGTACAAATCTACAAATCTTGATAACATGTTATATGCCAAACTATATTACATTACAAACGTTCATTATTAGTAATTATTGGCTGTTGAGAACTCCAAAATTCTAAGTCCAGTTTTAGTTGATCCAAAAAAACATAGACCTAATAATTAATCCATAATTTAATTGTTAATTTTCGCGGCCTTAATTAGCTTTTATTGTAATAGCTGCTAGCATGTGACACATGTAACTAGTACTGTGTTGCAGCAGTTTTATTTAACCACTTTCAGTTGTGTATGTCTGCTGATGTTGTTATGCATCAAAAATTAAGCTGACTGCCTGTCTCGCAAACTATTAAGTGAATTGTTGAATTGGTTGTTGCTTGATTCTCTTTCATGATATCGGAATGCGCGGAACAGTTTGATTGTACGTCACTGATGCATATAGTTGCGTTTGACTGTGTACATACTGTAGCATAGAATTTGCTGTGTTAATGCATTAGATGATGACCGAAGAGGTGATGTTTTTGGCGAGTTGCATAACTTTGCTAATCATGTAGATTCAAGCCAAGTTGAGTCATTTCATGGAAGATTATGAGAACTGCCATTACCAACACAAATGCACAATCATAATCGGCAGTTCTTACAATTCTAGGTTCACATCGTTTTTTTGTGTTTAGTGTTTTATAAAGGTTAAACTTTCCGTAAAGGTTAAACTTTTGTTCTGTTGTTATGCGTGTGTGCAATTTTGCCTGGAAAGGTCGTCCACGAAATGACCTATACTGTGTCGGGCGGGACGTTAAACCCTACTCACTCACTAATATCCAGCTCCACCACTACTTGTTCTATGGTTTGGTTTAAGCACTGTTTTTTTAAAATTCAGGTGTTGCATGCGGAGCTTGAGAAATAAGATCATACCTATTTTGAGTTCTTTTCAGCCTTAAGTTGCTGACATAATGTTTACTGGAGTTGCATGTGTTGTACTCTGAATGGAATGAATAGACTAAAAGCACCGCATTTATGTGAATAGTAGCTGTGACAAAGGTATAAGGTACAATCTGAAATCTTCTTATAATGCATGGAAAATTTGTTTGTCTGTTTGTTTGTCTCTCCATCATACCCCTGTGGCACTTTGTATATTGCATGGTTGGTCGTGGACCCCGATCGTGGCGTTCGAGTCCTTGGGCCTTAGGTACGTGCGCCCCACCTTGCCCCCCCACCTCTCCCCATGGGCAGCCTGAGGGGATTAAGTTGCAGGCAAATGCTAGTGTTTTGAATGCTATGATGTGTAATTTGTATAGATATTGTATATGTATTCCTTGCTCTCTGGTGGTACTGGAGAAGTTGTAACTATGATATAAACAAATTCAACAGTACTTCTGTTTATTATGTGTAGTTTCCATATGGTAAAAGTTTGTTGTAGTTTAATTGATTGCATTGTAATGTAAATGCTACAAGTATTCAGATAACCATTTTATTTGTACTGCTACTACTACTACTGAGTGTTACGGAATGGTCCAACATTTTCACTTATAACTAGTGGTAATGTAATTGATTTGGTGCATGTGTGGTAAATGATAATGACTGTTAAGCATTGTAGCACAAGCGATTTGTTTGCAGTCTTTTGTCGCACTCCTGTTCTCTGCTTCACCCTTCGACGGATTCACGAGTGGGCAGAACCAATCAACGGTTTCGCGTAATACCGCATTACCTCGGAAAGCTGTGTCGTTAAAACTAACAAAACTGCCGAGTTTTATTTGGTGAAGGATTTATATTATAGTATATAAAAGAATGAATTATGAACTAAATTTCTAAATTTAAGTACAAGATACAGTTAGCACATAATTTCATGTTATACACTTTGTCTTAAAAAACATCCCCAACATTTTTGACTGTAACTTGAAAACCAATTATCATATTATGGTAATTTTTGGTAGACATATTCCTGACACAACTTGCCATCAAATGACCATTCAGTTTCCCACCTCACCCAGTGTTTGTTTCTGCACTACCTGGGGAAAGCACAACCAGCGAAATATCACTTTTTTATCCAATGTGATATGATTGCTTAATTAACATAATGCGTAAAAACACATTTTGTTCACATTTTTGACACTGTGGCTGACATTTCATTTAGTTTTCTATTTTTCAACTGCCTACAGTAAAATTGCTTGAAGTGTTGGCCCACTATGCGAACACAGGCATTGGCAAGGAGATGCTTTCTCCATTCACTTGACAGCAGTATTGATAATGTTTTGCTCCAGACAAATACAGGCTCTACCAGTCACTTCTAGACTTTACAAACATTCATAAACTTCTTCTTGTAGACACACTGCTGCAAGTCAGTCAAACCTTGTAATGGACCTGCTGTTGGGGCCCACAAATTAGGACAGATGGAATTTATTGACATTTTTCCATTTGTTTTAACACGTATTATGCCTGGTCTGGTTTCCCCAGGTAGTGCAAAAGCAGACGTTGAGTGAGGTGAAAACTAAAACACTTATTTAATAGCCAGTTGTGTCAGAAATATTTCTGCCAAATATCATTAAAATCTGCTAATCTTTATTCAAGGTACGATTGATAATGTTGGGGATGTTTTTTTCAGGTTTTCTGTTTATTTTAATGCATTCCCTAGGTAGTGCAGAAGCATACATTGGGTGAGGTGGGAAACTGAACGGCCATTTGATGGCAAGTTGTGTCAGGGATATTTGTACCAGAAATTATTAAAATCTAGTAATTGGTTTTCAAGTTACAGTTGATGATGAAGATGATGATGAAGGACGAATTAACTTTAGCATGGCGTTAAGTCCTAAGACTACAAAAGCAATTTCGGGGATGTTTTTTTGAGACACAGTGTATATTGCACGTTTACGACAACTTTGCTTACTGTACTTGTTAAGCTGTAGTCGCGGAATGCCCATTATGCCTCAGGCGGGAGATTATTACACACTGAACAAGAAAAGCCCAGCTAGCACAAAGGGGAACGTGCAACAGCTGTGCATGTTTGAAAGCCCGGTGCGAACAAAATCTAAGCTCACCCATCCTAGCAACAATGTTTCTTTTACACTTGACAGAGAGTGCCAGACGGCTCGACCACTCTCGCTCAGCCGTATTGGCTTAAAATCGCCAATTTTCTTCCCCCTCTCATTTAGCGCCTTCGCTTAGGGTGACCACTTTTGAATTTATGAAAAAGCTTTACTGATCCTGAAACTAGAGTTTCAGGCAGCCGATGGTGAAGATTTGGTGATCCTAGCTTGTACCGTTTTTGACTGATCTACAGTGATGTGTCCCTTGTCGTCGTCCACTAGGCTCCTCGAGGATAAAAAGCTGCGTCGTGCTTGGCTCTATGTAATTTAAGGGGACACCATTATTTTCGACAACTGTGGAAACCAGCACAACATCGTTGTCAACAATATCACTGGACCTATTTGGCTCAAGGCCTACAACTTTGAAGATGTGCATAAATACAACATAATGGAAAGTTTGTCACAAAAATGAAACTTACTGAGTCTTGAATTGCAAGGGTCACAAGATGCACTAGCATAGCCATATTGGGGCATGTGCCCCACTAGGAGCCTACTCAGTTACTCAAAATAGTGCCAAAAATGCACCAAAACACGTCATTCTCACACCAAAAATTTTCTGAAGGATGCGGCACAGCCCCCTCCCTAGACCCCTTTCCCGTGGGGAGGGGATACCCCCTATATTCCCCCCTCGAGTGCCCTCACTACAACTACATCCTGGCTACGCCACTGACAAGATGTCGGTTTTATTTTGTTTATCTGATATTTTTTGCATTGTTGAACTAGTCCAGTAGTAGTACAATGATGCTACTAATGACGTTCAGAATGTGCAATATCTTACTAAAGTCACCGCAGTTGGCAATCGGATAATATCCAGTGCTACCCGGACCGGCTATTTATCCGGCCGCCGACTTGGACGGTCTTAAGTGCTGATTCTCTAACGATTATTTTTGTCAAAATCTATTGCTACTGAACCAGGACTGTTGGAGTTATTGCAAAAGGTAGCAGGGGTCCGGTTTTTTTGAGACACAGTGTAAATATTCAATTATTTATTGAGTCCGTTGCAAATGAAATGATGATGATGATAATTAGTGATTGCAATCCCGGGATTGGATTCTCAATCCCGAGATCCGGGATTGGGAAATTGGTAATCCCAGGATCCCGTTTCGGAATTAGGTTTACAGATTGGTCATCATTTTGGTATCCCCAATTGACTTATTTTATGCACAGGGCCCCTACGAAAGATATATCGGAACTGTAGATAGTGACAGTGACTGCCAAAATACAATTTTCCGCCGACAGCACGAAGTATAGTACTCTAGCCTTCATAAAATATTTTTTCACCAGACTGTTATTATTCTTATTTATGACATTTAACACGCGAAAAAATACATTTTAGCTATTTTTTGTAATCCCGAGATTGAGACGCTGCCAATTGGCGAAAACGTCCGGGATTCGGTATCCCGGGATTGCAATCTCTAATGATAATTCACTTGATCGTTTAATTATTAAGTTTAAAACAGAACAGCCCTATTTAAATATTCTATGAAAAGAACAGCGGTAACGATTGTAAACAAACAAGTAAGCATGAAATTTCGTGGAAAAATTACTGACATTGGATGTATTCAGCACTTTTCTCGTAAGTATGATGATATTCGCTCGGTGTTATTTTCCGTCCGCGGAGGACGGAAAAGTAAGCCGAGTGCGGACGGAAATCTATGTGCTCCAAGGGCTATTTTCCGTCCGTGGGGGACGGAAAAGTAAGTAAACTTGAGGCTATTTTTCGTCCGCCACAGAGGGAAAAGAAGAGCATGCGGACGCTATTTTCCGTCCGTACGGACGGAAAAATAAGCGAGCCTGAGGCTATTTTCCGTCCACCACTAACTAAAAGTAGACTATATGATGTTGTTTTCCTTCCACCATGGACGTATGAAGATTGTGACTGATGGAAAATGACTGCTTAATTTTTTTGGTATAATGCACAGCCTTACGCATGCATTTAAATAATGTGACGTTACGTATGAGACTACATACTAAAAAGTCTGTACCGAATGGCATTTTGATTATGTTAAACAATTTTTGTTGTGTTTGTGTTGTATTTTTAGTGTACTGCATTGCATTGCTGGATGTAAATAAACCATGTTCGTGAAGTTAGCGTTGCTGTAGCATCCGTAAGACGTTTGACGCTGTCAGCGTTAATAGCAGCAAAGGGGCGCGTGAGTAAAGCAAAAAATAACAGAAATCGCAAATAATAAACACGATTAAGCATCGATAGTCAATGACAAAGAATGAGACAAAAACATTTTTACAGTTACAACAATACAATATACGGCTGTGTATTATACCAAGAAATTATGTGTCATTTTCCATTAGTCAAAATTTTCAGACATCCATGGTGGATGGAAAACAACAGCATATAGTCTCCTTTTTAGTTAGTGGCGGACGGAAAATAGCCTCACGTTTGCTTAGTCTTCTATCCCTGGGGATGGAAAATAGCACTTGGAGCATATAGATTTCCGTACACACGGACGGAAAATAGCGTCTGCATGCTCTTTTGTCCATCTGTGGCGGACGGAATATAGCCTCACATTTGCTTAGTTTTCCATCCACCGTGGACGGAAAATAACATCGATGATGATATTCTGTTGGGTCTGCATTACCACAAATCTCTTATGTACTTTATTGGTGAAATTGAGGCGTGTTTTTTTTCTTTTTGGGTCTGGTGGACAAATGACAAACTCTTCTTCGGTGTGTGGTCCCGAAGTGATTAGGATCACCTATCGGTGAAAATAAGTCAGAAGGTTAGTTCCGATCGGTGATTGTAACCTTTTAAGCTAAAATCACCAATCAGTGATACTAGCTGTGTGAACTATGACCACCGAAACTGCAATATTTACACTTACCTGACTCTGTGTTGTCGATATCTATGTTGAGAAATTATGTCGTAGTAAACAAAAACAGTTATGGCGGCGGATATATCTGAGCAGTTTGCGAAGTTAAAAGATAAGTTTTCCCCAGCAAAGTAGCCAAAAAAATATTCATGACGGAGATTATGAAGAGAGAGACGTTGAACCTGATGAGCCGGAGTTAGAACGTGGTCCGTTGCGTGAGCATAAGCCCAGGCAGAGTGGATCAGTAGCCAAAGCAGTAAAACATAGACAATGTAGGAAGAAAGCATGTAGGCCTACAGATAGTGCTGGTGATGGAGATGGAGAGACATGTGTGGAGTGTGGGATGACAGAGCCTTTTACTAATGTTGATGCGTCGAAGAATATTCCTTGAATTAAGTGCGACATCTGTTTTACTGGTACCATGAGTGTTGTGTGACTGTTATTAAGTTACTTTAGTTAACCATAAATGAAAATGACATTTTGTGGACATGTAGGCCTATGAGGCAATAAAAGTATAGCCGACTGCTGGTCATTTATTTTGACAGATTGGTGTTTTTAACTTTCTATATAATTTCCATTGATCGGTGATTTTAGCCTGGAAAGTTAGTTTCACTGATCGCTGAAACTAACTTTCTGACTTATTTTCACTGATCGGTGATTTTAGCCTAGAAGGTTAGTTTCACCGATCAGTGAAACTAACGTTCAGAGTTACTTTCACCGATCGGTGATCGTAACCGGCCCCATGTGGTTCAGATAGAAATTTGCAGACGTGCCAGTTCGCTGACGCAGATCCGCAGGATTTTTTTTTGCGGATGCGGACTGACGTTGATCTTGTTCCGTGATGACTGTTTTTTAATCAATAATTCTAGCGGTAGATCGGCGGTCTTGCTGTTAGCACTGAAAAATTGCTAGAGGTAGATCGGGTAGATACGGACTCAAAATTTCGGAACCTGCACATCTCTGGTGTGGTCAAACTTCAACAAATTGAAGACTCTAGTCTTCAGACCAGTAGTGGTTGTGGACATGCCGGCAGTGGTGAGTGCAGAAAAACAAATGTCTAGGTGCAATACTGAGTGGTGTTGATTAAAATAAAGAAGTTTCTGTCTCCTCATGGAAGGGTCATGACTCCCACCAGAATTTCACCAGAATTGCTGGATTACCTCTTCATCAAATTGAGATAGACAGTAGGAGAATATACTTTATTTTCGGTTTGTAGTATTGGAAAATAGTGCCAGTGCTGCTAACCATTATCGATGCTGCGAAGTGATGCTGCTTTTTTGGCCAAGTTGAAAGTTGATGAGATTTCTACTCTGCTGTATTACAGGAGTGGTGGGCACTCTTGCCAAGTTGGCAAGGGCGATCACACTGAGAATTTCGACAAACAAATGGTACTTTATTCTGTCGGAGCGTCTCATTAATGGTGGTGTTGGCGTTTGGTGTGAGATACTGCAAGTCAGTTGTCCAGTTGTTTTAGCTGTTGTTATTGTTAACTGTAATGCTTATGTTAGTGTCTTTTATTATCAGTTTTAGTCTTACATTTATGTGGATTTTAAACCTTCAGTGATTACTTCATCATATACCTGGTACCATGCCATGCTGTAGTTTTGCATTCATTTGTTTGCAACTGTTTTTGCATGTTTGCAGGCAAATATTTTCAGTGAGTATAATATGGAAGGGGTGTCATTGACTGATGCTAATGAAATATATTTGGAAACAGTACCGGACAATTTTGTTCGCTGCTTGCGGTCTGCCCAGAATGCAAAGAGTGTCAAGATTAAATTGACAAAGAAGTATACACCTTGCTTGACATTTGAAGTAGAACTTGTAAGTAGCTTGGCATAAAGTTCTGACAAAAGATATTACTCATTTTATTTTTTTTAATTTTTATATTCACAATTAATTGATTATATATGTGATTTTGTGTGCAAGTTTGTTTTTTTTTTAATAATTTTTTTGCTCATCTAGGCATGAGCTGAGTAAAATGGGGAACATTATTACAGTTACCTTACGTCATATATTAAATTTAAACCACACAACAGTAGTGACATTGCTGTTAAAATGGAAGCAGTCATTAAACTGTGTAAAGGGATTCAGAATGTTGCATTAGATTTCTGGGGAAGGCACACTATGTTGGCTCAGTTCTTTTAGGTCAGGGGCTTGACCTATGTTTCTAGCTACCAAACACTGGTGGTTGAAATTTCCATTTTTGAAGTTTGTAGTTTGCAGTGAAGTTTGGAAATTTGAGTTTTGTTTGAGAAACATTTCTGATTGCTAGCAAGGTTGCTGGAGTTTGTTGTGACTGTGACTATATTTAAGTTTCTTGGTGTCGTATTGATGTGACATTACAGCCGTCGCTGACTGGACATTCAAGGGTTGTTATGCACGATGTGCCTGTTGGTGTTGTGCCCCGTCGGCTCTGGAACGACTATGCAGAACCAGAAATGCCAGACTTTGATGTGTGTAAGACTACACTCTTACCCTCTTCTTATTTTAGAAAGGCTAAAGATTTTCATAGCTCTACTGATACACTGATACACTTCCCAGAGCTACAAAGTGTCACCTGCCATGTGGCATCATAGTGTTATCTATTCTCTGTCACAGGTGAACACACTTTGCCTTAATCTCATTCTGGCTGGTACTCGATTTTTCTGCCCCAGTGAAATTTAAGGTTTAGTTGACCTGGGTGTTTGGTTATATACTGATGTGGTTTTCCTGTTTGCAGTCAGTCATACATCCTCCAAGTAGAATTGCTAGCAACCTGTCTGGGAGTCAGACACATGACCACTTAATAGTAAAGTTGACATTTTACCATTATGCCACCTTGGTCAGTTGATTATAAAACCTGTATAACTTATCCTGCCCAGATGCAGTGGTTTAATATATTAAGCAAGAGTCATATGTTTTATTCTGCAGTGCAGCAATATATTAGTTTTTTTGTGATTTGTTTCATAAATTATATTACTGCAATAACTGAGTGGTTCTGATGCTTATTCTTGTCCCACTGCAGTTAGAAATCATTTGTATTTGAATCCGAATGCTTGTGGATGTACATGTAAAGGCGAGCATATACATGCCTGCACTGAGAGTGCTGCGCAACATTGTTGATCGCATGAAGAACTTGAGCAACTTTGTGCGAGTTTCTGCTAACAATTCAGGCGAGTTGAAGCTCTGTGTTGAAACCGATCTTGTTACAGTGTCCACATATTTCCATGATCTTGACCGACCCGTTTGGCGTGAGTATCACTGTTTTTTACTCCTTTGTGCTGTGACAAGTAGTCCAGGGTTCCTGCAGGTCGGGGAAAATTGTCCAGAAAATGTTAGGGAATTTGTATTGTCAGGGAAATGTCAGGGAAAAATATTATTTTTGAAAAGTCAGGGAAAATGATCTTGGATCATGCAGACTGTAGATAACTGTGATTTTTTTGCATTTTCAAATATTAACAAGTAATTTGAGCAAAGCTCATAAGATGCGCGACAGCCTTAGCAGTTATTATTCACAGGTTGTCTTGATTTAACTCTATCCATTTTGACGCAATTCACTCTTGAAATCTACGCCACAGCCACAAATTGGAAAAAACACTAAAACCCCTATTTTTGAAATTCAAGGTCATTCAAGGTCATCGATGTTTACACCAATAAAAAGCTTTTCACTATATTGCTTGTTATGATAAGCAGCATGTCTGCCGATCTGCAACCGTTTTCAAGCTACACGAGCCAATAGCGGTGAAATAACTACTTGTAGATTCTTAAAAATGTATGTTCTATGCTAAAAAATGTCATGCGCAAAATGTCCACATCTATCTCCAGCCATTTCGGCGCAATTCACTCTTAAAATGTGTGCCACAGCCAAAAATCGCAGAAAAATTCACTAAAAACCCCTATTTTGAGGGTTCAAGGTCATTCAAGGTCATCGACG
>Ga0056128_1000896_pt1 | contig 30516 bp, 23 predicted proteins | sample WorMetLIZISLAND2_FD_71113 | JGI IMG/M metagenome (GOLD analysis project Ga0056128, IMG submission 71113) | Marine gutless worms symbiont microbial communities from Max Planck institute for Marine Microbiology, Germany - Olavius geniculatus... ...
CCAAACATGATAGTCAAGCGGATTGATGTCCGGGCTATTTGGTGGCCAGGAGTCTTTGTCAATAAAGTCTGGACAGTGAACTGCAAGCCACTGCTGAGTCACTTTTGCCGCATGCGCTGGTGCTCCATCTTGTTGAAAAATAAACTCTTCGCCAAGCAATTGGAGACAGTCGCCCACTAATTTTGGCAGCAACTGCTTTACGTAGTAATCTGCATTGACCTTTGTTTTTTTTATTCATGAAGTGCAAGCCTCCCTTACCCTCGAAGCTAATGCCTGCAGAAACCATGACATGCGGCGCGAACTTGGCTCGCTCGATCAGAAGACGACTTCGAGGAACACAGCGTTTTTTGCCAGCAGACCAAACTCTGTTGTTCTGGTTGTTCACTGGTGGGTTGACGGTAGAATACCTTCTCATCCGTGAAAAACGATCCTTCTGTATCCTAAACCAAGTTCGTGCAAAGTCTGAATTCCCATCTTGTCACTTGCGGATATCTTACCCATCGTTAAGAGAGCGAAAACTCGACGTTTAAACTTTATTTACAAGCACGATTTATTTTCACTACAGAATGACGCAGCTATGACGTCACTGTTAAGCTGGTACTTGGTTACGCTGGTTGTGTCAAATTATGTCCTCAATAACCGAAAAAATTTTCATTTAAAATTCTTCCACCGTTTTAGATAATGCAGTTTTGTAGTGGGGTCTTTAATTTTGCCGCACCCTGTACAGTCGCATATACATATACGAACCTTTGACCAGTAGAGAAAACGATCGTTAGCCATCAGCGACTGGACCTCTGATAACAACTCTGCATCTGCAGAGCCACTGCACAAAAACAGACAGACATACAATGCCATACGATGTATGCTTTAGCCACAATATATGCACATACGAGAAAGTAAAAATCATACAGTAACCAAGTTTGCAGCATTTGTTCACATTGTCTGTGACACTATGTGTGCAAAATTTTGTAGCAAATGGACCACGTTTGACAAAGTTATAGTAATGGACCCAATTTCACAAACTCGAGCATGGCCACCGTCAGTCCTTATTTTAAGACGTCTGTGACAGACACACCCAGACAGACATAGAAACACCTAGTGCTATCAGTAGACAGTTCGCAACCTGTGAAGATGGGTAGAAATCTAGTGCAAGAACACGAAGAACACACAAACAAATAGACACACAGATAACGAGAGACAAACAGACAGACAGCTGATGACCTGGCAAGATGGTAGAACTCTAGGGCAAGAACACGTAGAACGTTGGCACGGATTTTCACATCAACCGACATCGACTACAAACCACACATACAATACACACCATATAACTATTGCCCGATAAGCTTCATAAACTAATCAATTAAAAAAGCAGCATATTTATAAAGCACCCCTTAAAAGTGTTAGCAGAGGCGCCTGCTACAAGTAAGCACCATCAACAACCATATCTTTAGGCCGAGTTTAGAACACTATAACCTTTATTGATTGATATGTCGATGTTTCTGCAACTGCTGCTGCCTTAAGATGTGCACAAAGCAACAGAAGTAAACTGAACTGGCCAGTGGGCAAGTTAATGAATATGCATATCCATGGATAGGTGTGGCTCTGTCACAGAGTCTGAGTAAATATAAAGATTTATTTTTAAAAAATGTTTATATTTGAATACACATCGTGTCCGGTAAAAAAGCAAACCTCTAAACATTGTACAATAGAAATGGCAAATCTGAATGAATATGAATAAAGTTTCACACGCTTAATCCCCCCCCCAAAATTGCTGAATCAATCACCAAATTTCGTTAAAAAATTTTATTTGTTAATGGAGTTAATAATTGAATATCGATAACAAAATACCTCTGTTACCAATATGGCATTACATAGCCTATTGCAGTCACTCGATCGAAAGTGACGTTTGTTTATGCAATAAACGTAAACAATAACAAAGTGGTATTTTTTGCAGACGATCATGTTTTGATTAAACTGTTGAGAAAAAAGAAAGTGTATGATGCTAAACAGTTAACTGCAGAATTTCCCAACAATAAGTGTACACTGACAGGATTAATAAAATGGTGGCTTAATACTGGACACTTCAGTTTTTAGTGTGACCTCACGAAAGTCACTGTAACTATTGCTTGCATTAGTAAATTTGGAGTTACACATATGTACAAGGGTTTACTTATGTAGCACCATATTCATAACAGAGATATTTTGTTATTGATATTCAACAATTAATAACTCTGCTAAGAAACAATATTTTTCAATTTATTGCGAATTAAGTGTACGTGCTTATATTTACATTCGTTTAGATTTGACATTTCCATTCTACAATGTCTAGGGGTTTCCTTTTTTCCATACACAGTATATATTATTAATAATTCATCTAAATCTAAGGCTAAGTAGTAAAGAACTCACAGATCAGATTTCCCCCACCAGACTGACGATCAACTCCTGGACTTATCTATGTTAAAAAGTTAAATTTAAACCGTTAAATTCCCAGACAGTTCTAGGTTTTCACAACAAGTGGATTTTTTCAGATGAATTGTTTAATTGATCAATTTCTCACACTCCACTTTAACTTCAAGTCAATCTGTAAAAGCAAAGTTTTCAAAACTGACAAAGCAGCTCCCCACCCAACCAACAGCTTCAACGCACACACTGAAAGAAAAAATGGAAGCCGGTGTTTTAACATTAAATGACGAAACATGTTGGACCTGTTGATCTTCAGTTGTTGGTAAGTCTGAATGTAGACAGTGACACAAACAATGCCAGAAACCTTTACTACAACACATCCAACGCACAACACAACAGTAGCTGCAGTAGTAGCATAGTTTAAAGAGTCAAAAAGCTGAAGGTGTGATTAGCTCTTAACAACAACCCATCACAGAGCTACAAAGCATCAGCTGCCATGTGAGACGACACAGTATTACTCACCACCATCTGATACAGGTGGTGAATGCACCGTGCCTTAACCGCAGCAAAGCAAGCTGGTACTTGACTCATCTACCTCAGGGGGAACAGAAGACGGAGTTGACTGACACTGCTGTTTGGTTGTATACTAAAATATTTTGTCCTTCTACAGACAGTAACTCGTACATCTAGTAAAAACTTGATAGTGACCCGATCGGGTGTCAAACCCACAGCCTCTGATCATAAGTCCAATGTCTCAACTATTATGCCACCATGTGAAGTAATAACGATAGTAGTAGTAGTTGGTTGTACTAGTAAGCTCACTGCCAAACAAGCATTAGAGTCAACACTGCAGATCACACAGAAAGGGAATGAACAAAAAATACATAACAAGACAGTACCACAACTGCCTAGCAATAACATAACTAAAGAATGGTACAGTGCATTTAAGTAAGTCTATCTATGTAAATATGGCTCAAGATAGTCAATCAACAAAAATCTTAACAACAACAATAATACAAATAGTGACAAATAACTGACATTTGTTTTAGAACAGTAATGGCTGTCTGTCGTCGGCCCCTCCACAGAGCATAGATAAACATTGTTGCTGCATGTAACAGCTCAGCTGGACACTGGTAACTACCCTACACACACAGTAGTAGCTGTTATAGCTGTAGTAGTAACTGTTGCTGTAATAGTAATAGTAGTTGTCGTGTTATAGTAGTTTAGCAGAACATGGGTAACTAGCAGTAGCAGCATATCCTCAGCATCAGTACCATTTGTCTTCTTAAAATTACTCTGTAAGTTACTGTAAGCATGATGGCAGCAAATAAAATTACAGTTATCACCACAAATTGTAAGAACATGTAACTCGCATAACCATACAACATATGTCCAGTCTGCGAGAAAATCCACACAAAAATATGTCCATTGCCGAATTTGTGAACAATTCAAATTTGTGAACAATTCAAAGAAACTTTTTTAAATTCACAAAATTTACACCTACCAAAACAAACTAATAATTTTTTTGTATCAGGACAATTGGACGAATAAAAGACAAAGTGGATGTTCAACTGACCTGCTTGTCAATATCAATAAGGGCAGTGAGAGACTGAAGACAACTCAGCTTGTTGGCACACAACTCCTGAAGACAATGACACACCAGCATCATTACTATTACTATTGACTGGTGCATGAACTGGCGCTTAGCTGGTCCTATTTGTTAGGCCAAAATTGCAGAAAAGCCTAAAAAAAGCCTAAGAAGAAAGCGAATCCTGTCCTTTGGTCTGTCCCGGCATGTGTCCAGATTGCAGCAATAACACAGACGTCTGTAACCACGTGGGCTGTGCAGTTATCTGACGAGCAGGAGCAGCTGCTGCTGCTGCGTATCCTATACATGGTCGCAGGATATCCCAGCATCACACGCCAGAGTCGTACAAACTGCTGCTTGCTGCCTTGTTCGCTGCTAACTGCGAAATGCACAAGTGCGAAATATGTCCAGCTGCGAAGTGCGAAAAATGACAATTTTGCATCGCATTATAGCGCACATATTGTGTACATATAAAAAGTGAAACAGAAAATGCGAAATGGTTCCATGACATAACTTTTCTTATTCACCTTTTATATGCCGTACACGTCTTCGCGCTGCAGTTTTCGCAAGTTCACTTTCGTACTTTACTCTAGTTAAGTGTTTGTCAGCAGTGGTGTATTAAGTTATCCAGTTATCAAGTTTCTACGACATCCATTACAAGTGGAAATTTTGATATGTCTACTGCACAAATGAAAAAAGTAAATGTCTAAGAATGTTTTCACTTTTTTGGTAAAGTGCTTTGCATGATTTTAAAAGTAAGCAAAGACCACTGAATGTACTATTTGTCCATTTGGACCAACCAGCAAATACGTAACATTTCAGTGTGGAACAAATTTTTAAATAATGCATTGATATTGACATCAGTTTCTCATAATTCACAAATGGCCCAAACCGGACATTGATATTTTATACAAAAATGATTAGCAAAAACTCTCTGGCATGAAGCAGCATGCCTAAGCACATAAGTAAGACAAAGAACTTGAAAGGCAGGAATTAACAGTTAGCGACAATGTGCTGCATTCTCAACATCCAAACAAATATGTCTTTGGCAGCCATTTAAAATGTTCATGGTTGATGTTCGTTTTGTCTCAGATGAGCTAAAACACTGTTCCACTGTTTCAGGTTGAAAGTTACCAACAGAAAAGCGTGGAACCTGTCTACTGTGGAAACTCCAAAACATGCCTACTTTCCTAATTTAATTCCAGGTAGGATCAGTTTCAAAGACAGAGACTCTTTGCTGAAAGAAACAGAAAACAAAAGAAAAGAAAAACGAGACCTTGTGTCCGGACGTGGAATCGTGTACAATGTCGATGTTGAGTAGAACTTCAATAGCTCCAGGCTGAGTCTCCACACATGTGGAAAACCACTCCAGGATTGCCACTTTGAGCTCCACATCCTATGATCAAGTAATGCAACACACATTTGCATCAGACATAAGGTTACAGATTTCCTATGTCAGTAGCTGCACACACTTTCCTTAGACATTCAGATGCAATCTTTACTTCTACTGCTCCTTCTACTAGCATGCAGAGCACATTTGAGACTATTTAAGGTAACTTAACATGCTACATAAGTTACTTACTTACTTACTACAAATCAGTTTCTTCAAAGATTTACAATAAAGTAATTAGAACTCAACATCAGCCCACTGCTGCCGGGTAACGACCTTAGGCAAGTTGTTCACACACATGTGCCTCTGTCACCAAGCAGTATAATTTGGTACTGGCTTCACCGCTGGGACGTAAACAGGCACACCACGCGATACACTGGCCTCGTATCCATAATCTAGCAGTGTAAAAACTGGTGTCTGGCTGAGGGCCTTCGGAAACGGAGATTAGCGCCACCCTGTGAGCCATAAGGCTCGGGAAGGACTTTACGTTTTTTTAACTACTCACACTACTAATATTACCACTACTACTATAAGACACATAGAGATAATGACCTCAGTGAGAGCCTGTAGTCGTGCCAGGTAAATGTCTCGCACTGGTTCAGCATCATTGCCAAGTGATGCCAGCAACGACATCGGAAACAACTAGAATATCACGAACACACACACATTTCAGAGCTCTATACAACACATTTTACACTAGCACCTCCTCCCACCCCCTTGCAACACTTCTGTAACTTCCAGGCTACGTTCTAGCACACCTCTGTCTCGCCCAACCTCAGGAACAAAAAAGTTTCAATCATTTGTTAACTGCGCTCTCAATAAATACCAATCACCTTTATAACTCTAGCATACACCAGTTGTATTTGTGTGTTGTATCAGTGTTTTCTATTATGCACTATGATACATTTCTGCACTTGTTGACTTGCACGATTTGGGTCCACTATTCCAAAGGTACACTATTCCAAAAATCTACTATTACACTAACCCTAAGCCTAACCCTAATCCTAACCCTAACCTTAACCCAAACGTTAGCACTGTGGCGCATAAGCCATCTGCACAATGGACTTTCGGAATAGTGGGCCTTCGGAATAGCGAGCCGGTACAGACTTGCACTGCTGGCACTGTTAACTGGCTATTTGGCTGCCCATAAAGCCACAAGTGTGCAAAATAAACTCATTGTCATTGCCACTGTCATGCGTTATACTGGCATAGATACATACGTTACATCAGCATAGATATGCATTATACCAGCATAGATATATGTTATGCCGATACAGATACACATTTCGCACACTTAACACACACAACCACCAAATAATCAGTAAGTAAATTTACAAGCCACAGACCTCATTCTAAACAAAATTGTTCTTCAGCACTTTTTGACATACCACTGACTATGTGATGTACTTTACGACATCAAGCATGTCAGTTCGACCTGGCACATTCAGTATAGCAGTCCATCGGACCTACTTAATAGAAGAGTTAAATTCAAACTCATCACAAAAACCATTAAGTGATATACAACTGACATCAACAGTGTAGTCAACAGTATCATTTTTCCACATGTTATAAATAAGCAAAAAAATCCATTTCCCATGACAGAACAACCAACATTCCCCAGAATATCGAGCTTTCCCTGATGAGTGGTGACTCACTCCAAAGCTAATAAACTGCAATAATAATAACAGGTGATGGAGGCGGTGGGTGAATGACTCACGCCAGAGAGAGTGCTGAGGAGTTTAGTAGCAAGTGACGGCAGTTGCGGACTGTGTCGGTGGTAGATGTAGTGTGCCACGACTGCCACTAGATGTCGCTCTGAGCGACCGGCCGGCCGGGCTGACAACGACGACGCTATCTCAGATGACATTGCTGCTTGTGGAGACAACTGCAGCAGACGACTTAGCACCGACAGCGAGAGGCAGATTAGCTCAATCAAATCCACACCGGCGCCTTCTACTGCACTGCAACACAAAAAAAACTAAATTTGCAATTAACGATACAATTCAGAGTATAAACATTTGGGCTAACATCAACTTATGAATTTCACAAGGTAGCGTAGCAACAGTACTAAAAGGAGCTGGGCAAAACTATGGTCATTTATGTCAAATTTCATCGAAATGTTGCACGTTAGAAAACTATTACAGTTGGCCAATGTTTCATGGAGCAAAATTGGCGAAAAATAAAAATAGCTTGGTTTTTTTCAGACCCAGTGTAGCAGTAGTATTAGTAGTAGCATACCTGCTCTGGGTAGCCAGTACTGCCTCTACAGTATCAACCGCAGTCCTGATGCTGTCAAGAATAGTGCGTGTCGCCTTGGTGTACAGCAAACACTGCACTATCACGTCACGTACGGACATGCTGCAATATACACCGTGGGCCATAAAAACGTGGCACTTTTCTTTTGTCCATATCTTCGCCAATTATTGGCCGATTTTCAAAATTTTTCAATGACACACTTTGCAGACAGTTAGCAATAATGTGATTATTATATGTCCCACCACACCGTAAATGCACCTCTACACTACCTTGTGAAACATGAATGTAAGAAAAAAACTTAAACCTAACGATAATAACAAACATCTAAGTAAATGAAAAACATTTCAGACCAACATTGCGGTGAATGATCCATATGACACTAGACTGAGTTAGACCCACAAAGTCTAGCGTTATACAGATCATTCACTGCAATGTTGATCTAAAGTGTTTTTTCAATTTTACCAAAACGTTCGTTTGTTATTATCATTATACATGCATATTTCATTCATATTTCACAAGGTAGTGTAGAGATGTTTTAAAGTGTGGTGAATATATAATTGGTGGAATATATAATAATCACATTATTGCAAATTGTACAAAAAGTGTGTCAGAATTTGGAAAATCGGTCATTATTTGGCAAAGATATGGACAAAAGTAAAGTGCCACATTTTTATGGCCCACCCTGTACATTATTATGCTAAGAAACACTGGTAATGGTGGCCAAAGAAGAAAGTTAATATAGAGTAATACTTTCAAGATTCTTCCCCTTCCCCTTTCTGGCAGTTCTTTGACTTTTCCCTGACAACTGCCAAATTTTGTGAAATTTAAATGTTTTCCACACATGAGTGACTCTGTTAATAAAAACAAAAACTTTTGCATTATTCGGTTGAAGTTGACTTGTTATGTAACACAATGAAACCAGCTAGAAAGTAGCTAATAATGGACTTAGTTGATTTCAGAAACATCAAGTCATTGAAAAAAAACAACAAAAATAATTTAATCTGCTACAATTCAGTAATTTTTGACAATAAACTACACCAAATGTTACAAATAACGCAAAAAAACCAAAGCTGACTTTTTGATGCAGCCATCGCACGGAGGCTCAACATCGCTGTGCTCTGATAACAGTTTCTGAAAGATCTTCAGACAACTGCAACCTGAAACAGCCAACCAGACGTACAAAGGGTTTGATCAGTAAGTAAGTAAACATGAAAATAATGCAACCTATACTGTCAAAGCAAAGTAAGAACCGAAACAAAGCATGAAGTACACATGATCAGTTTCTGCGACATGGCTTCATACTGTTTAGATTTTGAATACACAAAATAAAAACATAAAGTCAACTATTATCACAAAATCACGTTTTTCAGTTCTGAAGTACGTAACCAGTTCCTTAAACTAACCTTTGAATTACATTACATTGCACATTTTTAACATGGCCTAAGTAAAAACTACTAGAACCACAGACTGAATAAACTGAACTGTGTTTCATTCATGATAGTACTGTGAATAAAACACGCAAAAACAATTGTCGGAATCAGTCTAGCCATCCAAGAGAAAAGGTGTCCAAAGTTTTTCGGATGTGACCTTTGTGACCTTGTAGCAATACTCTTGTGACCTTAAAATGAACCACGTGACCTTCAAAACCTAACCAGTTCATCTCTGGTCTCAACACCTGGTACACCATCAAACATAGAAAGATCGGTGAGATAATCTTTACTGGATTCTAAGATACTATCATAATAACAAACTTTCAGTGACTGACACCTGCACTTTTGAACAAACACCAAAGCACAACTTCTCTCCTGGCACCTAACAGATGCAGTGGCACAAAAGCAGTGCAGATAGTTGTTTTGGTTAACAGTTTTTATATCGTAATTAAAGCATGACTGACCGATTCTGTCTCGTGCCCGAGGATCAAGATATCTCCACTTGTGAAGGACAGAAAACATCTGCTGCACAATGAACAGCAGAGATGGTAACAGGTCACGGAGCAATGCAGACGACTTCTGAAACACACGGCACAATACAATATTCACTTAATAATATGTGCTGCCAGCTACGGAACACGCACAGACATGCACATTTGAAAATATCCAACAAAATAACACTCAGATATAATAAGAGTTTATAAAATGTGGTAGCACGTAGTCAAACAGAGTTTCAAATAAAGAATATCGGTAGCAGTTTCCGCTGGAGACTGTGCATAAAATTACACTTACAGATGCGGGTAGAGAAAAGTTAGACTGACTGGCAGAAGGCTCGGTTTCAGATGACAATAACTTTACAAACCACATACCAGTGAGATAATTGCTGAGATGAGACCGAGCAGTGATTTACTGACCAGATATCTAGCTGAACAGAGAACTAGAAAGACTATGTCGAGTACATACTAATGATAGCAGACGAGACAGATGATACAAAAATGATGATACCTGTGAGATAATGGCTGAGACTAGTTTGAGCAGTGACTCAGTAACTGGATATCTACCCAAGATACACTCATGACCAGCTAGCACATCTCCATACGCTCCACCATTCACGTTCCTGTACAAACAGCCGCTGCAGTAATGGCAGTGGCTCTAGTAGTAGTAGCGACAGTAGTAGTAGTAGTAGTAGTATCATTACCAGCTAACAGATGCCCATATGCTTTACCATTCATGTTCTCATAGGCCTACATAACAATAGTGTAGGAAATATAGCACAGGTAAATAGCTAAGGTAACGAAAGCAGCAGCAGCAGTAGTAGTGGTGATAAGAGTACAAAGTCAAATCGTAAAATGACTTAGTAACATCAGTGGTTACAAGTCAAAAAATAAAGTCAAAACATCAAGCCTACAGTATGATTGTCTATGTATTTGCAAAATACTGACAAATTTCATAAATCTCTCCACCGGCAAACTCAGCAGCAAATTTAAAACTTGCAGTTGATAATAATCAATCATTTCATCAATTCTGGCGTTCATGCTACATATCTATAAATGGTAGTCAGTTATGACTTATCAGCTTTAGATCGTAAATAGCATTAAATGCACAAGGAACGTAAGAATGCAATCATCAAAATGATCGCAGTTACCTGGCAACGTCAGTGAGTAAGCCGAGATGTTGAGTCATGAATGGTAGCACACCGGACTGAGTCAGTTTATGCCAGACCTTACTTGCCTGCACAGTACATGGTGTTTCATAAAGAAGAATCCCAATTTGTTTTTTTTCATAATTCACTCAAATGATGATCAATTTACACAAAATTTTTACCAGTTGTAGCTGAAGAAATACTAATTCGAAATATTTTAACAAAATATGGCAGTTAATAAAATATTCTTTGCTAGTCATGATGTAATGCTGACATCATAATGTGTCGTGAGTACAAGCTTACTGGTCTCAACTGGTGCTGTCAGTTGCTACTCTGTTTCGATGGTGAACTTAATCTGGTTCGCTGATGAAATATGTTCATCGTGTCAGCACTGAGCAACATGAGGACATGGAATCAGGCATCTTGCGATCAAAAAACGCAACCATTTTGCAAGCTCAGTGTAGTGCACTGTCTTGCTTGAACATGTGAAAGTACAGCTATCCCCACAGACATGTGAATGCGATCGCTTTGCACACTTTTTGTAACTGCAACTGTAAAACTTCAAAAATTTGTCATCAGTGAATCAGATTTTTCACCATCGGAGAAGGGTAGCAACTGACAGTACCAGTTGAGACTAGCAAGCTTGTACCCATGACATATGGAATCAGCATTGTCATGACTAGCAAAGAATATTAAATCAACTGCCATATTTTGTTAAAATATTTTGAATTAATATTTCTTCAGCTACAACTAGTAAAAATGTCATGTAAATTGATCATCATTTGAGTGAATTATGTCGGAAAGAAAAAGGGGTCCTTTTTTATGAAACACCATGTACATGCTTGTAGAAGAAAGTTGTACGTACAAGCAAGGCAAACTACACAGCTAAATGAAGCTCTTAATAATTCAATACAAACTGTTTATGCCACACCTCATCTGCCTGTAGCGTTCACGTATACAAAGACATCTGACTACAAACAAACAGCTGGCATGTCTGAACAATTCTATGTACATTTGATACCATCAAAAAGTATCTTTCATTCCGACTATTTGTGCCATGCTTGTCAACGCAAACTGCAAAAAAAAATTCAACATCTTGTTATGAAACGACCATTTACCACCTAAGTCCACCCTTCAGTCCATTTGAAGGCATCATACAAAAGGTAAGTAAACCTGTTTTGGTTCTGAGCTGACAAGCTGAGTGAAGACATTGAGACATGATGACAGCAGGTCCAACTGAGATGGCATCACCATAATAAACCTACATAGGTGAGTGCTAATTTGTACCATTATCATTATCACAATCATTTCGCAATATCAATATAATTTCATCTGTCATACGAAATCGCATAGTGTTACCAGCCACCTTAACCACAGAGGAATGGAAAGCAGAGTTGACCTTGGTGTTGGTTATGTACCGTGATGGTTTACTGGTCCGCAAACAGTCACCCATCCAAGTAACAACTAGGCCCAGCATAGAGCCAATTTGTTGATTGAATTACATTACATTGCACATTTTTAACATGGCCTAAGTAAAAACTGCTAGGACCACAGGTAAAAGCGCAAGTCACGGCAAACAGACAGTTTTCAAGATCTGTTCTAAAGCTCAACAGACAAGACATCAAAGTTCTTGTTGGTCTTCTTCCTGGTCATTCTACACTCAACAGACACCTGAGTGTAATGAAACTATGGAATGATCCACTCTGCCCTGCATGTGGTGAGGAGGAGGAAACTACCTACCACTTTCTCGGAACGGGTCCTGCTCTAACGCAGGATAGATATTCCATCTTTGGATTTTACCTACTAGAGAAAGAAGAACTAAGTAAGGTTTAGCCAATATCCCTTATTTAATTCACAAGAACCACTAAAAGGCTAATGTTACCTTCGCTTACACTCAGGGCTGCGCATTGGGCCGAGCTGATACAGCCTCAGCGCTGGACAGGTGAATAACCTGTCCACCCCAAAGGTAAGGTAAGGTACATTACATTGCACATTTTTTAACATGGCCTAAGTAAAAACTGCTAGGACCACATGTAAAAGCGCAAGTCATGGCAAAAGTACAGATGGATAGTACTGTGTAAACTAAAATGTTTCTCACTCACAACGGAACTATGTATAAAACATGCAAACAACTGCCAGAATCTGTCAAGCCATCCAAGAGAAATGGCGTCCACAGTTTTTCTGACTTGACCTTAGTGACCTTGTAGCAATGCCCTTTGTGATCTTGTAGCGACACCATTCCAGATAACAGCAGAGCACTGACCTGACAACTACTGCTGTAAGTAATACAACTACAACAATTACAACAACTATAACTACAACAGTACTACTACTACTACAAGCTGACCTGTGAACGATGTGAAACAGAAGGTCAACAATGAGGTCAAACTGCGGCATTGCTACAAGTATGATGCGTGTTTCTGAGGTCAATAGTTCAGACAGTAAAGAGCTGATGAGCTCTACACGCTGTACGTTCTCAGCACTAACCATACCTACCAGCCGCAACAATTACCCACTTACCATGAGTGTCATCATCATCAACAAGTCATAAAACGTAAAATCCTTACTGAGACATAAGGCCTATGGGGCGGTGCTAATCTCCATTACCTCAGCCCTTAGCCCAACACCAGTTTACATTGCAAGACCACGGACACGAGGCTAGCGTATTACACAATGTGCCTGTTTACATCCCAGCTTTTGCCAGTACTCACTGTGCCTGCGCCTATCTACAGGGGGAATGACTAGGCTAACTGGGCCCGACATCGATTAACTTTGTTGATATGAACAACAATGTTACCAACTAAGGAAAACAGACCATTATGCAGACACCAAATGTCCATCAGACAGAAGTTGTCACCAATGATCAAATCTGTTCTTGTACTGGGCAGCAGCGATTCACTCCTGTCTGACAGTAACTGCAGCTGCCAACTCTTTCCTTGGACATCTCAATCATGCCAATCATTACCACGGTCGGTATCAAGCTCTCCAGGCTTGCAACAATGGCCCACATAAAGACTAGCTTCTCAAGACGAAGCCTTCATGAGGTGGATGCGACAGCTATTACCAGCTGCAAAGTCTGTCGACACCCTCCCCCTTCATCCCACCATCGGGCTTTCGACCAGCTGAAGCCCACAAGTTTGGTCCAAAGTCTGCTCTTCATCGCGGGCATTGAACTCAATCTGGGGCCTGTTGAAGTATATGTTTTCGTGAGCTACTACAACAATAAGACTAGAGATGGAAGACTGGCCAACCCAGACAAACGTAATGACAGCTGTAAGACAGAAACCAACCTAAACCATGTGATAGCCTGTTGATAGCAAAGTAATGTGTCTAAGATAGATAGACTTGGCAGCTACTTGTGGCAACAACTACATCCATGACAAGCTACTAAAAGAATACATGGCGTGAATAATGCAAACCGGCTCCAGAGGAGACCTGACAAAGCAACAGATGAACTTGACCAAGCAGCACATCCCAAACATTGTAGTCTAGACTCCACTGAATAACCCCTCCACTCACCACGTCTGCACAACAGTCAGTAGTGTAGTAGTAACAGTAGCAGCAGCAGCAAAACATACAGACACACTGTTATGCTAGTGTTCACACTCGGTTACTGTTCAATCAGACCACTTTCCACAGCTCAGTGTGGCTTGATGGCATAGCACTCAAGACATAGGACTCACAAGACAGGTCAAGGGTTCAACTGCTGACTTGATTCGCTGTCAGGTAAGACACTGGGCATGTTGCTCATGCAGCCATGCATCTGTCACCCGTAGTGTAATATAGTTCTGACAAAAAGACAGTTATGCTCTGAGGACAGGAAAGTGAACCATGGGCCCGACAAAAAGTAATGGCAATCTACAGGGTGCAGCAAAAAAGTAGCCCCCAAAAGTTTTTCGCTGTTTTCTCAGCAACCGTTTAGCATTTTAATCTGAAATTTTACAGATTTATTTCTGGAATTGTTCTACGGCTAAATGCCAAATGAGGTTTGATTCCATTGAAAAATGACAAAGTTATAAACTTTTTAACATGACCGCCTACCAATTTTTCAGCATTAAAAATGTTCAAGCTACAACACCAGTTCAATAACATCGCTGAAACAAGTCAAACAACACAGTTAACTAATGATTAGATGCCAGATTTCCATTGTCACTGTGAATGTTCGAAGTGTCCACTGACAGCTCCAAGCTCCAACACAAGCCTTCAGTCGTTTAATTTGAGAAGTCTTTCACCGTCTTGTCGATGAGTCCTTGTGATAGGTTGCCCCAGATAACCTGAAGTGATTCCTTGAGCTCAGCGATTGTTTTCAGCTTTGTTGTAAGCTTGCGGTAAGCCTCCAACATTGCACATCACACGTGATAGTCCACTGGGTTTGTATTTGGCAAAATTTTGTGGCCATTGTTTTTTGTGATGAAATCTGGACAGTTGGCCCACAGCCAGTTCTGTGCGCTGAGCGCTATGTGTGCTGGCGTGCCATCCTCCTTGAAGGTGAACCCGATAGCCAGCCGGCGATTGGTTTAAAAGGACGTTATAAACAAAATAAATTACTGTTTGTCAAAGCATCACTGTGACATCATCGGCAGTAATGTGATAACCGGTTTTTGAAAATTAAATATCATTTTTAGCTTGAACATTTTTTAATGCTGAAAAATTGGTAGGCTGTCATGTTCAGAAACTTATAATTTTGTCGTTTATGAACAGAATCATACTTTACTTTGCAGTTAGATGTAGAACGTTTCCGTAAATAAAACTGTAAAATTTCAAATTAAAATTCCACACGGTTGCTGAAAAAAGGCAAAAACTTAGGGGGGCTACTTTTTTTGCCGCACCCTGTACACTGCATCCAGTAAAAAACTAATACCCTAGACGTTGTGCAATAAAAATGCCAAATCTAAATGAATCTAAATAAAGTTTCGTACACTTAATTCCCAACAAATTCCTGAAGTGACTGCCAAATTTCATTGAAAAAAATTATTTTTTACCAAAGTTATTAAATGTTGAATATTGATAACAAAATATCTTCATTACCAATATGGCGTTACGCAAGTAAACCCATCTGTTAGTTTACATTTGCATAACTCCAACAACCAACAGCTGATTCTAACGAAGTTTTACACCAACAATGGGCCGTTTATTGGCAGTCAAACTGCAAAATTTCAGCTAAATATGTCTAAGTAAACAATAGTTACAATGGCTTTTGTGAGGTCACCCAAAACACTTCAGTTTCAGGTCTTTGTGGATAATGTTAGACACAAAACAACTGAACTGTTTTGGGGTAACCTCATAAAAGCCGCTGTAGCTATTGTTCGCTTCTGTAAATTCTACTGAAATTTGGCACTTTGATTGACAACAGATGATGCACTGTAGATGCAGAATTTTGGTAAAATCAGTTCTTGTTTGTTGGAGTTATGCAAATGTACATTAACAGAGGGGTATACTTAAGTAATGCCATATTCGTAACGGAGATATTTTGTTATCGATATTCAACAATTAATAACTCCGCTAAGAAATAACAATATTTTTCGATGAAATTAGGCAGCTTCTTCAAAAGTTTACTGAGAATTAAGTGTACCAAACTTTATTCAGATTCATTCAGATTTGACATTTTTATTGCACGATGTCTAGAAGAATAGTTTTTTTACTGGACACAGCGTATGATCAGGTTTATGACTCATGACTCCATCACCTGCAGGCTGACTGCCTAGAGATCAGGATTGGCTCTGCACATATATCTGAAAACACAGTTTAGCATTCAGCGGTTGATGTCACTGACAATCGCAATGCAATAGTTATTGTTATTATTCTGTACAGACTATAAAAGTACACTATAGTTTTTAATACTTTAATGCTAATAATAATGATCATATAGCTTTCCAACAGTAGTTGAGTGACATATACCAGGCTGTTGCAGCAGGCGTCCACGTGTGCCTCGACAAATGACAAATGCTGACACTGTCATAAGCACACACAAACACATTCAATTCCACAATCAGACAAAGACTGCTGTGACAAATAATCTCTACCCTACTGCAGAATGTATTTATAAAAACCCAGAGCTCTTCCAAAGAAAGAAAGTAACGGTGGTTGCCAAAACGTCAAAAACTTGCACGTTGATAAATCTACAGCATTTTGTTAGCCTACAGAAGATACTCAGACTCAGTATCCACTGACGATTTCTTCAAAACAATGACTGTCTTTTAAAGTTAAAGTTAAAAACGAACTTATAAAGCGCCATAAAACTAAACGTGTGTAAAGATACAGAGAAAACTAACGACCTGGCTTAGGCCACGCTTACACCACATGTAACATGAAACAAATCAGGCATACTCCACAGCAACCAAAACTTGCACCAAATCGGCAACTGACTAGCCTAAGTTGATGTGGAAACCGTAACCACAACGAATGCATGTAAGTGATGCTGTGCTAATGATACCTTCGGGGTACGGAGTTCTGTCTGCGTCAAGAATCCACATCTTGTTGTCATCATCGGGCTTGAGCTCAGTGGATGAGTCCAGGTGTTCTGTGTACAGGAGGAAACCATGCAGTAGCTCCACCACCTGGACATGACAGCATGCAGTAGTAGTAGTTGGTAGACAACAGTAGTAGTGGTAGTTGTAGTTGTTGTTGTTGTAGCCCACATCTGCCCTCTTTCATCAGCTGATGTCAAGCTTGAGAAAATCAGCCACAGCGCCTGGATCGTCCCACAGGTCTAGAGTTGTCAGTTGTGTCGGGCAGGCAGGGCACCGGAACAAATGTTCAACGGAGTGTGGTACCACTCCACAGTCCGGTCAAACATCTGTCACGCCTGCAGTGATGCGGGCCTTGTAAGAGTCGAGGAGCCAGCAGTGACCCAAACGTAACTTAGCAAAATTAGTGCGGATGGATCTAGAAAGGTAGCTAAAGGTAGTTGTAGTAGAAGCAGCAGCAGCAGTAGTTGACTAGTCGTCATCATCATTATTGTCGTACTAGTAGTAGTATTAGCACTGGCATTAGTAGCAGAAGCTCTGTATGCTAGAGCAGCATCACTGATGCAACTACGAATCCAATCCGAATCACGCATCATCTGACAACACGAAAACCAGAACAACGGTTACAGAAATCTCAAACCACAACTACAGGAACACGTATGATCTGAGTCACTCTGTAGTCGATTCAGTGATGCCAAAAAAATAAAGTAGGTAAACCTGTTGTGGTTTGGAGGTCACAAACATCTACAACTACAGCAACTACAGCAACAACAACAAGAATCAAAAATATATCCCAACAACAACTACTACTATTACTAGCAGTTAGTACTAATACTGTTACTAAAGCAACTACCAACACCATCACGATTACTACAACTATGTCTACTACAAGTCTACGAGCAGTGAAGTTGACTGACTTGCAAAGCGCTTTCACGTCCAGCCTTTGCCAGTGCAATGAGCAGACTGAGCGGCTGATGAAATGACAATGGAAAATGACAGAGAGATGACTGAACCAGACCGCCGACACCTTCATCAAAACCCTGACAACAGACACGGATACACAGACGGACAGACATATTACAGACACAGCAATACAGCACCAGCCAATTATTGGCAGCTAACAACTAAAAGGTACAACAAACAAGTGGAATAAGTCCACTTTTCCACTATACCCTTCAATTGCTGATTACCAAATGTTGTGCATAGTTACAGAACACATTTGCCACTGACATTAAAACAAGCAAAATTCTGGCTCCGTTCCACAGATGGACGACTTGCTGTTGTCACAGATTTTTACGCTGGTCAGTAGAATTGTCACTGTCATGTAAGCTGAAAATTGGGGTGTTCACGCTAAGTTTATATACAAATACCAAATTCTCTATCTGGATCGCATAACGATAGTTCTGTGGCGCCACCTTGTGAATGATATAGAGTTATGTTGCAGCCTGAAATCGCCAAAAAAATCCATATAATCCCCTATTTTGACGTTCAATGTCATTCAAGGTCATTGACTTCAGCGCCAATCGAGAGCCAGTGTACAACTTCCTATTAGTGATTAATAGTAACTTAGGCCCTACCTCGCACCGTTACTGAGATACAGCGAGTTATTGGCCAAAAATCGCAAATTTTGCCCACCCCCTCTCATGTAGCACCCTCGTTCGGGGTGACCCCCTTCGAATTTATGGAACAGCTTTACGGCTCCTGATACTAGAGTCTTCCAGGCAGCCGACGGTGAAGATTTGGTGATTCTAGCTTGCACTGCTTTTGACTGATCCACCTGTGTGACAAACAGACAGACAGACCGACAGAATTGCGATGGCTAAGACACGCTAAAGCAGTAGCTGCTTTTGCACGTAAAAAGAGACAGACACGGAGTTAAACAAAAGATATGAGTGGAGCAAAGCAGCATCAATAATACAGCAATCACTGAAGTGAGATACTTACATGAGCCCAGACGTCATAAGCTATGAACTTTCTTTGCAGAAGACAACATGCAACACTGTACAAACCCTGTCAACACACAGATCCACTGTGTAACTACTAGAAATACTACAACCACTACAACCACTACAATCAGCACTGTATCAACCCTGTCAACATGCAGCCGCCCTTTTAATTACTACAAAAACTGCCACAACTACAACAACAACAACTAACAAGGCATGGAAATGGTCGACTACAAAACACAATAATCCATAAACAATGAAACAAAACTACAACTACTACTACTACTACTATTACTACTACTAGATACCTGAGTGTCAGAACCAAGGGTCTCAGCATGGAACTGGTCCAGTACAAAGCACAGTAGTCCATAGACAATGCTGTGACATAAACCAGCAACCACCTTCACATGCAGATAACACAACATAGTGAACATACAAAACAAATCAAAACCATCTGCAACAATATGTCTGCCCACTGACTATGTACTCTGTGGTCAACAGGTGCAACCGCCCAGTCAAACACTGCATTGTGAAACCCTAACTCTAAGTAAGTAAGTAAGTAGGTACATATTAACAGTGCACAATGCCGGCCAGTGGCCGAATCCAAGCCTAACCTTAACCTTCAACAACTGAGCTGAAAATCGGCACGCCAGTTACTCCAGCCATGAAAAACCTTCACACCAATTTTGGTTTTTCCATGCCTTTTTATTTTCGACAAATTAGCAGCCTATACAAAACAGATGGCAAAATCCATTTTGTGGCCTATTAGTATAGCTGCACCACAGGCTAAATTTACTAAAAACAGATTAATTACTTTGATGAATAAAACACCAGCAGTCTGAAACTCTTAATCTCAACAAAACTCGGTACCGTCAAGCTGGTTGATAATACATACAGTTTTTCCAGTGAAAGGTTCGGTGGACAGCTGCGTGGCAAGATAGTGGAAAGCATGCAGTTGAACAGAACGCTGACCAAACTTGCGCGCCAACACTGCGAGGGAACTGTCAGCACTGGACGTCATGTCAGAGTTGAGTTGACACACAGCAGCCCACATCAGCAACAGTGGGCCATGCTCCTCTATGTCACCTAGCTGTGCCAGCTGACTGTTCAGTGACTAAAGACACAGAGACAAACATGGACACACTCAGACACAACAGAGAGATAAACAGTCACATACGAACAGTCAGCGGCCCACATCGGCAACAGAGGACCGTGCTCTTCCATGTCACCGAGCTGTGATAGCTGTCAAGGGCCCACAGTTTTCCGCAGAAGATTTTGCCAAATTCCACGGTCCACTTTGCAAAATTCTGTGGCTCACTGCTTATCATGGCCTTCCATTTGTGCGTAAACTAAGCTTTATTCTGTCCAAAAAACTTCACTTTTGAAAGCTAACATGGTGCTCAGTTATGTTAGCAACATACAAAGAAAATTATTGATCTTTTTTCTTTTCAAAAGTGCAATTTGTCAATTAGTCGCATTGTGTTTATTTACGATTGTGCCGAATTACGATGGTAACGATTAGCAGGGATGCCGTTTTAGGCAGTTTAGTTAGATTATAGTTAGTCTAATTATGTTATCAAGCCGACATTCGTACTAATCATCAGTCATTTCTCAAAATTTCCGTGAAATTCCGCAGCAACATCAAAATTATGCGAAAAAGGGCAAATTCCGCAGCTCAGCTCGAAATTCCGCGGCCTGTGGAAAACTGTGGGCCCTATAGCTGATTGTTTAGTGACTACAGACAGAGACACAGAGACACACAGACAAACAGAAACGTAGCAACTAGACTCCAGACACACAGAGGAAAAAATGCTCACAGATACGCAGACGCAGACATACACACGGACACAAGAGCAAACGTTAACAGCAGTGGGACCGTGGACTTCAATATCACTGCTAGCTGTACATGTGAACTAGCCGACTGTTTAGTTTCAGTTACCGACTACAGACACCGACACTATGGCCATCAGGCATCTTCAGCTGCTTATCTGACAATCTAGAAATTGTTACCTGACAAGCTCTCGAATGCAGTCTGCTGCTTTGACAGTCTCAGACTCTTTCTTATGACAATCCTGTTTAGCCTCTGCTATAATAGAGCATTGAAGCTTTTTCAAATAGTTTAACTATATAAAATCTATTTTTTACTTACGTACATGTTTACCCACTGTGACAGACTGACACGTAAAATTTTCTCCTAAGCAACTCCCCAATTTCAAGACATTTCCAGTTATACCAAACGTTGTGAGTGAGAAAAAATTACTTAACTGTTTTAGCAACAGATGCACAAGCATGAAATAGACAGAAGACAGACCAACAAAGAGACAAATAATAGCATACTGCAAATGCTGATGGTTCAAGTATTCCTTCTGGTGATGGACTAAAACAACACAACACAGAACACACACCTCAAAACCCTATAAATGACGTTAGTCCATAATGTGTAACTGCATATAAGACAGCAAACCAAAATCTTTACAAAATATTTACTATAAAGCTGACTGCACTGTGCACATGTAAAATAGCTATGTCAATTAGTCAACTGTATGAAAAGAGTAACAGATATGTTGCTGGAAGACCAATAATCATACATCAGATCATATCATATCATACTAATGGGATTTAACATAATGTAAGCGCAAACGTGCACTTATAGAACCACGCTACAATATTTGGTAGTCTAAAATCATGCTAAAAGACTGAGCAACTAAAACGATATATCAAATCACAACACAAATGCAATGCAATGTTGCAGGTCGTTCCAAAAGTTACTGTCAGATACAGAAAAAGCTTATTTAGCAAACTGCAGTGAGATGGAAGGTCATAGACTAAACAACACAGTCACAGAAACAAACTCCAATATTCACATTTGCATTAACTTGCTAGATCGAACAGATCGATTTTGTTGTATGAATGTGAAACTACAATGATTTCAAAAGCGATGAAGGTCAGGTGGATGGCTGCAAAAATTTGGTTTTTGCAGAGAATGCTGAGAATATCACGAACTGAAAAGAAAAATACCAACAAAGTACAAAAGGAAGCAAACGTACTGTAAAGTCTAATGACATGAAGATAATCCGTCAAAAGCAGCTTGGTTTTCTGGGGCATGTCTTAAGGACACGTGACGTTGACAATTTGGTGGTGACTGGAGAAAAGATAGAGAAGAGAAGCGCAAGTGGGAGTCTGAGACTACTTAAGGTATCTAAACAGTTTGTGTGCATCATGAAAAGATAATGTTGGCACAGCACCACTCATCAGAACGTTGTCACTTTGAAAGGCAGAATGCTCCGGCATCGCATGGACGACAACGTTAACAACGATGGCACGGCAACATAACAACAACAATGTGGACTTATTAGACAACAAGTCGTACAAGAAGCCGTACAACATCTTGACGTGTCGGGATGTTGTGCATTTGTTGTAGGCCTTTGATTTCTGCGGACTTTTTGTTGTACAACTATTTGTTGTGAATCTGTTGTACAACACGTTGTACAACAGATCGACAACAAATTGAAGCAAGTGGAGTTTACATGATGGTCAACAAACAAACAAACACTTTTGAAGCAAACCTTTCAACATCAGTCAACTGTTCCAGCTCCATTGCTTCCACACACAACAGCACTTGCAGGAACCTACAACATCATGATAACAACGTGATATAACAACACGACAACATCATGACACAAGAGTCACTGGGGTCTGTATGCAGTGGCATATCTGCATGCTGCACTGTCCAGACACAATCAGCAGCAACTAAAGAAACCCCCTACAGCAGATAAAACAAGAAATTTGAGCTAATGCTCACGAAACACGCGAAAGCCTATAGCAGTTCCGGTTCAGTAGTTCAGCTAAAAATTGGGGTGTTCACGCTAAGTTAATATACAAATACCAAATTCTCTATCTAGATCGCATAACAATAGTAACGTGGTGCCACCTAGTGAATGATATAGACTTGTGTCGCAGCCCGAAATCGCCAAAAAATCCATAAAACCCCCTATTTTGGCATTCAAGGTCATTGAAGTCGGCGCCAATCGAGAGCCAGTGTACAACTTCCTATTAGTGATTAATAGTAACCTAGGCCGGGTAAACCCTATCTCGCACCGTTACTGAGATACAGCGACTTATTGGCCAAAAATCGCAAATTTTTCCCACCCCCTCTCATTTAGCGCCCTCATTTGGGGTGACCCCCTTCAAATTTATGGAAAAGCTTTACGGTTCCTGAAACTAGAGTCTTCCATGCAGGAGACGGTGAAGATTTGGTGATTCTAGCTTGTACTGCTTTTGACTGATCCACCCATGTGACAGACGGACAAATAGATGGACGAACAGACAGACAGAATTGCGATGGCTAAGACACGCTGAAAGCAGTAGCTGCTTTTGCGCATAATAAAGAAAGCAACAATTCTATATTACTGTACTGTTTAGCAACTACAGACCTGGACACAGCAAGTTATTCAGGGAGTCATTTTTAAAGCCAATTTGATGAGTTATGGAGGTTCTTGCGGGTTTCAATTTATCAAAAAGTGCAGTGCAAACCACTACCACATCAGATTTTCAAAAACCTGCAAACTCATAGGTTGAAAGGTTTTAAAAGTATGCCATAATTAGTGGGAAAAGACACTAAAACTGGATAAAGTACAAAATGTGCTGCTAACGTAACTTCTACTGCTATCGAAACTGTTACGGCTACTTCTACTACCACAGAGGGACAGACTGGCAATTACAGACCCAATGCGCTGCAGTATCGGCTCGCAGCTGTCATCCAGTAACTGACGGTTCACTTGATACCGACCAAAACCATGCTTCTAAATACAAAACACAAGACAACTGATTCACAGTTTCATTTATATACAAACAAGAACAGATAGCGATGCCGAATGGCAACATGATATGAGGCCGTTTGTGTCATCGTTGGAATTAAAAATTAAAGCGGTTAAAGACAGCGTATAACTCATCTCAGAGCTAAAAAGCATCATCTGCCATATAGGATCACACAGTGAACACACCACTGACTTAACCCAAGCCAGACAGGCCGGTACTCGATCTATCTATACCGGAGAAATGGAAGGTTGAGTTGACCTTGCTGGTTGGTTATACATGTATGTCGAGATGCTTCACCTGTCCACGGGCAGTATTGGTGCTATTAGTACTAGTAACCAGGCCTGGCACAGAGCAACTTTTTCAAATAGACATGTAGTAACAACTAACAAATACACAATCCTACCACGCCCTACCGTGAGCATCAAACCAAACTAACATAGAAGCATTTAAGAAAATCTAGACATAGAATTTTTACACCACAATTTATAAAAGAAAACCAAAATTCCATCCATATTTTTGCCAAATACTGACCACTTTCTAAAATTCTCCTACTTACTGTTTCGCTAGAAAACTTGCAGTAACTTAACGGTTAGACAAGACGTAACAATAGAAAACAAACAAGCAAAAGCAGAAGCAGAGATATCCTACTCTGAAGTGACTGAGAATGCAGATTAAGTCGTCATGCTTCAATTGAGTGCTTCTGTAGTAGAGTAATATCAGCTCCAGCAGTTCACACTACACAAGCACAGGCGTAGACTTAATATGTGCATATTTTGCCGCACATAATGACATTTTCAAAATCGCGTTTGCGAAAATTATGCCACATATGCAAAAAATTCGCACACATTTGCATATATGCCGCATATTTCCACACATGCTATCACATTTTTCAGCATTTTTACTTGTCCAACGTTGTTTTAAAACCGTTAGATATTTTGGCCGCAGACGATTGCCGATATTTACAATTAGATGGTGAATAAATTGAAGTCGAAAATGTCAAAACTGTGCAGAGTATGTGCAGAATATGCCTATCAATGACCACAATTATGATTCTCTGACACTAGAAATCGCATTTGCCAGAAATATGCGGAAAAATGCCGCATATATGCAGCATATGCAGGATAACTGTACCGAATATTTCGCCAAATTCTGCATATTTTGTCTCAATAAGTTCTGCATATTTTAAGAAAATTCTCCACTATAAACCGGCATCCCTACGTAGCACTGGCTGTTGTACTAGTTGCAGCAGCAACAGAGCAGCAGCAGTAGCTTCAACTGAGTGCAACTGCAGCAGCTGCTGTAGCAGAACAAAACATAATTCTACTAAAAGCAGTCTGTAAAGTTGTCCAGAGAAAACTGGGGCAGTAACTCACCCCTGCAAACTTGAAATGAAAGAGAGAACAAGAAATTTGAGCTACTGCTCATGGGACACGGGAAAGCCCATAGCAGTTCCTGTTCGCAAACTGTCAGTCTATCTCCAGCCATTCATCGCCATTCATCAGTCATTTCATCGCGACTTTTTTACGGGGGTACCGCTCTTTGATGCCCTCGTGTGCAGGTTTCCTTGAACGTAGAAAATCAAGACTTGGACTGTTGAAATCTATGTTCAATGCTGAAAATTTCATGTGCAGCTTGTCCATATCTATCTCAATTGATTTCGGTGCAATTCGCTCTTGAAATGTGTCTCGCAGCCCGAAATCACCCCCTCTCATTTAGCACTTTCGTTCGGGGTGACCCCCTTCAAATTTATGGAAAAGCTTTATGGTTTCTGAAACCAGAGTCTTCCAGGCAGCCAAGGGAAAAGATTTGATGATCCTAGCTTGCACCATTTTTGACTGATCCGCCCATGTGACGGACGGACAGAGAGACAGACAGACAGATAAAATTGCGATGGCTGAGACACACTGAAAGCAGTAGCTGCTTTCACACAGAAAAAGCAGCATGAGTAGCAAAGCAACACAGCACTACTGCACGAATCTAAACTTGGGTTTACCTCAATACTGGCTAACAAAATTGGCATGTGTATGACATGATACAGACAAGACACAAGTATCTAGTTTCAGTTTTATACAGTTAATTAGCAGCAAAAGTCTACTCTCAGCAGCTGTAGTTTAGACACAACATACTTGTTCCCTGAGGCAACGCTTCAGCCATTCAATTCCTGTTTTCTCCAGCTGCTCAAATTCAAACACAAACACAATGCATGGATGGAGATTTCTTATATTAAGCACAAATGACAAACAATAACTCTTCCATCACACAAATTTTCTACTGTAGTAAGAATTCTTATGACCAATGATTAAGCTATCTTTTCCATGCAAATCTTACTGGTTAGTTAGGCTTGGTGGCATCGTCGGTGAAAAAGTAGGTAGTGCTGGAAGTTGACACACTCTCACAGACACTTCAAATTTCCAACCGAATTCCAACAGATAGCTGCAGATTGCTGACAGAAGTCTGTGGATGCTCAAAATTTCAATTTTACACCCAAATTTTGTCCAAAATTTTGCCCCATATTTTGCATTTTCAGAAAAAATTTTCTGACAGACCAAAGTTGAGCCTAACTGGTAACCAGTGGTGTTGTGGTCATGGGGGGAGGGTGGGCAGTTGGCCCGCTAAATTTTGGGCTAAGTCTGTATGGTGGGTGGACTTAGATCAAAGCTTCAGCTGAGCGAAATACTAAGTCAAAAGTGAAGTCACCCAATGCCTCTAGCACCACCAAATAACAACAGAGTTAATAGTGCAGAAAAACAGCTTACAGCAAAGCTGGTGGTCATGGTCCACTGTGGCACACTGAGCTGACACAGTTCCACATACTGCGATGTCACCTGATAACAGAAGACGTAATATCAGTACTATATAATAATAGTAATAACACTAATAGAAATAGTAAACTGATAGTCATGATCTGGTGTGAGTTCAATGACAGTATGCTACAGTCAATGAGACTTGGCTCAGATTCTGATCAAAAACTACAATTGTCTACGTTCGAGCTGACACAGACTTGGTCGTGGTCAAACTCATCATTACACTTTCCCCACAAAAAGCTAACTTGTTTGTAAACATAGTCCACTATGCTCACACTAGCACATTACCAGTGACATCATCGCCACCAAAACGTGTCGACAAATTTTTCGTTTTAAATCCGGCAATTACTACTCACTGAAAACAACTGACTTCATTATTCTGCACATTCCATATACAGAAAACACAAGCACAATGTGACTGCATTTTTCAGCTTCTCATAAAATACGATATCTCGTGATATTTCTTTTTTTTCATATTTGTCACAGGTACCAACAGCACTGCACAAATTGTGCTACTTAATTAAACTGAACTGCAGCGATATATCGTGCATACCTCAGTGATAAAATCAGAGTTGTCATACAGTGGTGAAATAAATCCGGCAAATGCTGCCTGTGCACATAAAAGCAAGCACAAATCAATGTAAACCCAATAGGGGTCATCCATAAAGAACGTCCGCACTGAGGGGGGGGAGGGGTCAAGCCTCATGTGGACAAAAGCGGACAAGAGGAGAGGGGGGTTCAGTGAAAGCGGACGTCCATACTTACACATGTAGGCATCTGATTAAGGAGTGAGCATTTGGTGGTTCACAGCAGCCTACATCAGCAACAGGGCAGGTCAGACAGACCGTCCGCAGCTGGGAGGGGGGAGGGGTTAAGCCAATGCGGACAAAAGCAGACAGGATGGAGGGGGGGTCAATTTTGGCTCATATTTTGCGGACGCCTTTTATGGATGACCCCATACTGTGTTATAAGCTTACAGGTTCTTCATTGTGCCTTCTGCCAAATGGCCAGTTTGGGTACAACGCTTCTATGCCACCTGCTTCGGAAATCGATATTCGTAGTTTCGTTAAGTTTCGCCGGAAATTTCACAACAGTGGTGGTGCTATAGATAAAAATCAAAATATCAAAATATTTTACAGATTATATAAGCACATACATAATATGCATAGTGCATACCACGACCAACTGGCACAATATTTATACAAAGAGCTGCCAGCTGTAGTAGTAGTTTAGTGTTGTAGTAACGGTAGTGCAGGAGACTGGAGCAGTAGCAGCAGCAACAGTAGCAGAAGTACATAGTGGCATTAGGTGTAATGGTACTCACGGAGTAAGGGTGGTGTTGTTCGGAGTAGAAGCTCAGCAGGTGTTTAAGACATCTCAGCAGATAAAGACGTTCACTGGCGTAGTAGTCACGCACCCTCAGAGTCAACGCGTCACGACGACGATCTGACGACAACACATCCTGAACAGACGACATAAGTTTATTAGTTTTACATCTAACAGCAGTGGTACCAACACAGCATGCATCCAGTTGCAGTGCTAGTAGTTAGTACCGATACTGAGGGATGGTTCAGCCTCTTAATAACAAAGTTATGCAATGTTGGGCCGGGTCAGTACAGAGAAGTTAGCCGGTTTCTCCATCTGCGTATTCGACCGAACCGTCCAGGCCAACTCAGCCTGGCCAACCCTCCGTGGGTAAGCAAAATGAGCACTGGTGATGGTTATGGCCACCGCTAGGGAAAAAATAGCAAGTTCTGCAATCTGCATAACAGCAGGCCGTGTCACTGCTGGCATACTGACGACCCATAACAATTAAAGATGCTATCAATTTAAGGTGCCGGTTGTTAATAAAGCCAGATATCCAGCAGACTCGGGTTGTATGCTAGCTTAATTAGTTTTAAAGCTTGCTGGCTCAAATCGCAGAAAACGGGGACGAGTTCCAAAATGCCACAAAATGTCTACATGAAATCTTTTTCTACTTGTTATAGTAATAGTGCTAATAATATCAACAGGTCCTGAAAACAGCATGAGTAGTTGCAGCAGCAGCAGTAGTAGTAGTAATCCTAAACTTGGCATGCAACTGCAATAGTTATATGGCAGTAGTAGTAACAATGTGTCTTCAACGCCTGAACACTGCAAACAGCAGTAGCTCTGATAGTAGTTGCTGAGTAGTAGTAGTGAGAGTAACACAAACTGCACAGCAGTTATTGTAATAGTAGTAGTAGTAATAAGCACATGTCCTACTCATGTCGAGTTACATCATCTAAGAAATCAGGGCACAAAAAAGTTAAGCGCTGCTAACCTGCAGATCTTTCTTTGAGCCTCGGTAATCTCTGAGCAGGAAAGTGCAGTAGAGATCAGAACATTGCTGCTCATCAAGGTCCTAAAACACAGACACACACAACAGCTCTGTCATTCCGATACTTAGTTGTTGTTGTTGTAGTAGTTGCACGGTAGTAACAGATAGTGCCCAGCAGGAGTAGTAGTAGTAGTAGTAGTAGTCGTAGTCGTAGTAGTCGTCGTAGTAGTAGTCGTCGTAGTAGTTGTAGTCGTAGTCGTCGACAATAGTAGTAGTAGTAGTAGTAGCCGTAGTCGTAGTAGTCGTATTCGTAGTAGTAGTAGTCGTCGTAGTAGTAGTCGTCGTAGTCGTCGTCGTAGTCATAGTCGTCGTCGACAGTAGTAGTAGTAGTAGTAGTAGTAGTAGTAATAGTACATATCAGAACACTACTGTTCATCAAGGTCCTAGAATACAAGTGCACACAACACCTGAGCTAGAAACAAACAAATCAATTACACAGCACATTAAATGCAAACACACAAGATCGGTGAGCCAGCAAAATGAGATACAGAAATGTAGAAATAAGCTGGCATCTAAAAGTAAAGATATGCATGTGTGCTGCTTTTGAGACAGTTAGAAACAACATTCCTTACAAGCTGGCATTACAAATTATGCCAGCTAATCCTTGCTCAGCTAGCAAACTTTGAGATAGCCACATAAGCAAAATGACCAGTCCACTCTTCTATGAAACAGTTGCTTTATAGTGGCCAAAGTATAACTCTAGTCCAAGCCAATATGATCACTTACTCAGCCTCACATGAGAGTTTCTGCAAAACTTACAACGCAAATGCCGAGTGACGTGTTCCAAAACCCCCAAAACACCCTTTACTGTAGAGGAAATGTGTTAAACGTCTAACACAGTGTTACATGGGGTCAGTCACACACGTTTCCCTGTCAAATTGCTTCCATTCCATCTAAAAGTTTTAACAAGGCACATGGTAAGACCACACTATGATGACATCAGATGCAATAGCTGACATTGCCAATGCATGCTGCTATATTAAAACGATTGGACTGATTACTACACTGTGTCCAGAAAAGAAGTAAACCCTTAGACATCATAAATTAAAAATGTCAAATCTAAACGAATCTGAATCAAATTTCGGGCATTTAATCATCGATAAATTGTTGAAGCATCTACCAAATTTTGTTAAAAATATTATTTCTTACAGTAGTTATCAACTGTTGAATATCGATCGCAAAATGTCTCTGCTGTCAATATGGCGTTACAAATAGGGTTAGAACGATACCAAAAAAGCTACCCAATACTCAATACCCAATACTATTTGGTCCTGCCGATACCAATACCCAATACCAATACCGATACCAGTGCCCTGCCCGTTGCCCAGTGAAGCACTGTATTGATTTAATGTATTGATTTTTCTACAAACTCTAGCCTATGTGAATGCTATGGCTAGTAAAAATAGTCAATGT
>Ga0056128_1000898_pt1 | contig 30503 bp, 10 predicted proteins | sample WorMetLIZISLAND2_FD_71113 | JGI IMG/M metagenome (GOLD analysis project Ga0056128, IMG submission 71113) | Marine gutless worms symbiont microbial communities from Max Planck institute for Marine Microbiology, Germany - Olavius geniculatus... ...
TCACATGTCCCAAGCCAGTTTTCTGCTGAACAGTTTGGTATATCCTTTATTGAAATTGGTCCACAAGGTAAAATAATTTTGCAAAAATACAAAGGGGCCCCGATTTTATGAATCACTGTAATTAGCCATTTGGCTTAAACCTAGCCATGCAAAATTTCACCGATCTAATAAAGAAAATTTTTTCAAATTTGGGGTTAAATGGAGGTGGTAATAATGCGCGTTTTTGATGGAAGACTTGACATATCTTGGTAACGGTGAGAGATAGGGCCAAGGTTACTATTAATCAGTAATAGGAAAAGGCATACGCTTTTTCATAAGAGATGAAAATTATCGATCTTGGATGATCTTGAAGGTCGGCATGCGCTATTGTGGCTAAACGGTGCAAGATAGTGCCAAGGTTGCCATTGATCACTAATAGGAAATTGCATACGCTCTTTTGGATGAAATAAAAATCATCGACTTTGGATGACCTTGAAGGTCAGTACTGCAACATGAACTGTACGGGCTATAGCGCGTCTTCCATAGCTTTCTTCTTACATTTAATTGCTTATCAGTCTCAACTTGTGTCAGTGAAATGTAAGTGTAAGTGAAGTGTAAGTGTTTCAAATTATTGCAATTACTATCGTGACTGCGTTACAGGACCGTCGACGCCCAACGAAAGAAAAAGACTGGAAACAAAAGTTTCAGAAGAAGCCGACGCTGGAACTCTGTTTAGTGAGTTCTGGCTACACTATACTCCTTTTATGCATTTTGCCCATCATCTCCCGATTTTCTTTTAGTGTGTTTTTCCGTATGGTTTTTTTGGTTTTCCGATTTTCCTCTTGTCATCTTCTGTTTTCCGCTCTATGTCCAGGCCAGCTATAGTCAGACTGCAGCACAATATTCTTTGGTCTAGGTAGCACTATACGGCATCGCACGATAAGCCCAAACGGTCGGCCATCTCAGCTTTATCTGAGTTAACTTGTTAAACTTGACGCACGTAAGTTATATGAAGATTCCGAATTCAGAATGTTGTATTTTGAGTTAGGTAATACTGCAATAGTAGCAAAACTGCGTGCATTTGTAACGCTTAATTTATGACTTATGTTTTTGAACATCAATGTCAGGACATATATATTTTTACCGGAAAAAGCCTGACCGGTTTTTAATCTAGCCGTATTTGTTGGTGTACTGCGCAATAAAATACTCCATTTGAAATGTTGCAGCGGTTGAGTTGACGTCAGCGCTTACATCACGAATGACGCCAGAAGGTGGTTATCTTCAGAACGCATCCGGTAATAATCATCTTTATTACGTACGTAGGCCTGCTAAGTCAAGTTTGATGTAACAAACTTTTGCTATTTTGTATCTTTACTTGCATTGAAGGGAAATTTGAAACCCTATTGAATATGTTTTAAAACAAAGTTATAGGTTAAGGTTAATAGACCAACAAGCGTTAAGTACAGTAAACTTAAAGGCCTATCTGCATTCGCTGGAGGAGCGGAAATTATTACAGAAGCGATCCGACTAATGCGGATGCCTGTCCCGTGCCGGTTGCATTTTCGAACTATTTAAAAATGTTTTGGTTACTTCCTTTTTGACAAAGGCAAGGTCATACCTTTCGCATTTCAGTTACAGGTGAACTCAATAAACACTATAACTATAGCCATTGGCCAACGCCTTAAAAGTTAGCTATTTCTCAGTTTTGCGTGTTTATTAAAACAAAACGCTGATAGAACGATGGATTGACATAGTTGAGTATTGTTTAGTTACGTTAGTAATTATTGGTGATTGATTATTGACTGACTTTTTTTGTGTTAGACTATCTACCGGACGCTTGTCTGCAAGAGATATCGCTGCATGTCGGCAGCGACTGGCGCCGTCTGGCGAATCAACTGAAAATCTCTCTATCCGACGAGCAGAAAAGATCGGCCGAACTCGCCGTGTTACGAGCGTGGCGCGATCGACACTTAAAACGACCGTCCGACGGACCGGACCGACTTCGCCAGGCCTTGGTGGCAATTAGGCGCACCGATCTGCTGAAAATACTAGACTTTTATGTGCGCGATGCGTGGCGCATTTCCGAGTCGGCCCCAGAAGGACCGAAGTTGGTCAGCACCGTATAGGGGCATGGCTTTCGTCGTAGTTGTAATAAACGTTTTCACTTTTGTTTTTTTTATAAAAAACAGTTTATGGTGTTTTCCACTGTTTTGAAACTTTTGTGTTGTGTTTTTTTTATATTTTAGTAAACGTTAAACGGCAGGAGTAACCATGACTGTGATTCAAATTAATTGTGTACAAAACAGAACTGCTGATAATAAAATAATACGTATTTTATGTTTTAATTTTGTAATTTATATGTTCTTTTATTCACCGTGTACATCATTATTTGGTGTGATTTAAAATGATTTTATTAGTCAAAAGTGCTCATTTAAAAGCAGTTTGCTATAGGTAATATTTGCAGTTGCACCAATTATTACTGACAAAAGTACAATCAAAATTAAAATCAAATTTTCGATGCTGTGTGTGTAAAACTAGAACACTATTCACTATAGGCAACTGTTAATTATTTTAAGGCTTTCTAATGTTTATTACATCAATGACTTTCGCAATCAAGTGTATTGTTTTGAATTGCCGATTGATTTGTGCCATTGTGGAAAACGAAAAAGGTGAGGCATAGTGTTTTGCTTTTGCAGTTGGCTAAGCATGTGGCTTTCGTCTATACATAGCACCCCTGCAGGGTATGGTCGCGTTGAGATTCTAGCGGTTTTTATGTACGTGTTTTTGTTAATTTTTTATGTATAATTTTGATATATTACTTTGTGCTAGAAATTTACGGCCGCATGTTGCTAGGTTCGTAAACGTTAGGCCACTTTTTAGTTTTCGTTATATTCAGTTATATTTTAGTTTTCATTATTTCGTTTAGTTTTCGTAAAATTTAATTTCTTGTTATGGGAGCTTTTACGTAAACGGAGACGTACGCAGGTTACTGCTGATGTTTTTTTTTCAGCGCAAGACCTTTTAGGTCCTTGAGCCCATCTCCGCAAAACCTTGCAACATCGTCGGAAATGAGCGAAATTTTAATTGTAAACATTTCCATCTCGAAACGTCGTGCTCGGTGTATTCTGCGGCGCTAAGTGTAACATTTTTGTTGCATTAAATCGAACATTAAATGCGTGAGGCGAGGAAGCAGATGTGACAAAAAACATCTGTTGTTATTTTTTTCTAACGTCACCAGTTAAACCCTGCAGTCTGTTTGCCAGTAATGTGTTTAAGGGACCGCTATTTAGGACTGTCCTGGGTAAAAAGTAAAGGGGTCAAGAGGTATACATTTTGGAACGTTTTGGGTAGGTCCCTCGGTTTCGCCGCCACTGTTTGTCACGCAGTCGTCATAAGGTGCCGCATTACATGGACAGACGTACAGACAGACGGACATACGGACAGATAGACGCGCGTAATGCGGCATGTTAGCATGGCCGCATAATAATGTTAATAAATGTACGCAATTTCATATAACCTATATAATTGTTAATGTGTATTTATGCGATTGCCCGTATTGCGGCGTGTGGTATTGGGGCATTGTTGGTGAAAGCTTTTACAGTCATAATCAAACTGTAGATTTGCGAGCTTCTAGTATTCAGCACTTTTAAAGCACATTTTGACTAGAGCGTTCACTTCTCAGTAGATCGCACACGTAGCGTTTTATGTTTGCTAAAGCACACGGTAAATAAAAGATAAACAAAAATTTGTTGGCAAGTCTGTGCATGTTTCCGGATTGCTACTTGCTACTATTGTTTGATACTCGTCCGTGTTGAGGTGGCTGAAAATGTTCCATTCAAGCGCCGTCACCGTGGACTTCTACAATGTGTCCGGCGTACTATCCATACTGTTTAGCGCGACGATTTTTGTCATGTTTACTCAGCGTTTTTCGGTGCTTTAGACTCTCTAAACGGCAGTTCCCGATGGTCTCATGTTTTTCTGCAGACGTCTTATTTATGTTTTTCCATGACAGAACTATTTCCGAGTTCCGTCAGCCGGTCGGCGTAAAATTTAATCGAAAGTATGCGGAGTTTTATAACGCAGGTCCCAAAAACATCTGAGGCGAAAAACGTGCACAGTTCGAGTCGATTTCGGACAACTTTAGACCTCGATTGCCAATATTTCGAAAATTGATAAAGATATCAAAATCGGAATGTTAAGTAATTTATTACAGCTTCTTTCCCATTGGCAAAAAATTCGGCGAACTTTTGTCTACTAACAAAAAAGGCTAATGCGATTGCGTTCAGTCCACGTGACGTTGCTAAAATGGGAATTTCAATCCCTAATGGTTCCATAATTAAGCATACGTCGCCGTGCGGTCTGACGTTTAGCTTTGATCCAAATTTCTAGTTGACGAGCTACAGCTATGTTGTATAGGGCGTCTATGGCACGATGTGTCGTCTGTCAGTCGTCGTCTGTCTGTAACGGATGTATTGTAGCTAAACGATCAGTCGTAGGAAGTCGGCGATAGTACCATCTGATATGGCGCTGGTAATTTTCTATAAACTGTCAATGGTAATCAAATCTCCATCTGCAACGGTTTGGCCGCAAATTTCAATGGAAGTTTTCAAGCGATGAGTGGCCGTATCTCGCAAACGGTGAGAGATATGGCCAAAGTTGCTATTAATTACTAACAGCAATCTGCATACGCCTTGTCAGATAAAGGTCAGTAGTGCAACAGAAACTGTATAAGCTGTAGCACGTCTTCCCTAGCGACAGCTAAGTTTTCTTATTTTGTACAAGCGGACAGGGAGCGTACAGGTCGATACGCTTTCTGTCCGCCTGATCTTTGTCACAGTATCGCCCTGCGGTTTCCATTTTCTGCCTCTCGGGCCTTAACTTGGCCTGCGGCTTCAATCTCGGCCTGCAGCCTCAATTTTCGCTCGATCTACGGCCTTAATTTTCGACCCTTCGGGTTTCAACTCGGGACACTGGAGCGCCCATAATGCTGCTGAAGCGCTGATGATGCGACACCATAATGACGACGCCTATATGACGTCACAGACAATCGCTGCACACAGCTCTGCTGCGGCTTAAGAGACGTGGCTGCAAAAGTTTAGGAAAAGTAAAATTTTCTCAGACGGACGACACCTCAGCGATATCTGACCTAGCCTATAGCACGACCACGTACGACATGGGTCTGCATGCAAAATTTCACCGCCGTGAGTAGTGCAGTTTGGGAGCCAAATCCGCTCGTATACTCTCAATAATTATTATATAGATTTGTGTTAGTGTATTAATCTTGCACTTTGTTTCAATGCTGTTTCCTACAAGTTTTTATTAACTTTAGTGAACCGTAAAAGCAATTTACCTGGTTGTGCTCCGCCATATCACTGCTCCAGTGCACCGCATTTGTTAGATCTGTACTATATTTGGTAAATTAAACGATTAATTGATCGATTGTTTGATGGTGTCAGTAGGCCGGGTTGCCGGTACTGAAGTATAGACAGAGTAGGTTAAGAAAGCATCTCCATGACAGACTCGCAGTGGCTACTAACTGTCAGATGTAGTGCTCTCCTCACCTACTTATCTCATACCGGTTGATCTGTCCACGATAAACTAAAACAAGATATTTGAGCTAATGCTCAAGAGACGCGCGAAAGCCTATAGCAGTTCCAATTTAGTAGTTTAGCTAAAATTGGAGTGTTCACGCTAAATTAATATACTAATACCAGATGCTCTATCTGGATCGCATAACGATAGTTCCGTAGCGCCACCTTATGAATGACATGAATTTATGGAAAAGCTTTACGGTTCCTGAAACTAAAGTCTTCCGGACAGCCGACGGTGAAAATTTGGTAATTCTAGCTTGCTTCGCTTTTGACTGATCCACCCGTGTGACAGACGGACGGACGGACAGAATTGCGATGGCCAAGACGCGCTGAAAGCAGTAGCTGCTTTCGCGCGTAAAAACTACGTTGGTCTAGTGTCGACATATTGTGAAGCCGTCCGCTTAAATCTGCGCAAGCATTATTATATTTTGTAAACTCTACTAAACCATTTTTAAACTAGAAAAATGGCACTACCCCGGAAACATTAACACTATTGTTTTTTCTAGGCCTACATTTTTTGGGTTTCAAGCTAGGTATCCGTAGGGTAAGCTACGGACACACGGACGAACAACAAACATGCACGATCGTGGACGACGAATAATAAAACAATAAATTTTGCAGTTATAGATTCACTTATTTGTTACTTCATTGAAAATGATATTATATGATTTTCAAAATTCTTTCATTAGCCAAGTCAGTCCACTGCGCACGTAACGACGTCAGCTATCAAACCTTTTGTTGAATTTCTTTATAAGCTCGTTTTATCTTTTTCCATAACGTTAGAAAATTACACCTGCATAGTTCTATTACTTACGGTTTTCTGCCGATTTGCCGCCGCGTCAGAAGTTTAGGTCTAACTGAATATTGGAATCAGAGTCGGCTGTTTATAAAAGGGTCTAGACGCCCGTGTAGAGAGGTGTGAGTCCAGAGCAAATGAACTTTCAACCGTAGATCGGTTAACATTAAACTAGCGCGCGACTGCATTAACTCGACGACATGATCGCGGTGATATGTTTCGGTCTGCAAAAGAGGCGAATTCCACGTCAGTTGGCTAAATCGAAAGCAAAAGCTGCAAAATGAACAACCAATTTGTTTTCTATTTTCTAAAATTCGCTAGATATTCCGGGTGCTTTTGTTATCTCGTGGCACGCCTGAGTCTTGGCACGCCATCTCAGAGGCAGATCCGATATTCTTACAATCTGTCGTCATTCAAACTAATACGAGTACGAACTACGAAACGATCCAATAGAGGCTATACCACTACGGCGGACTACGACTTTGCTGCAATTCGAAAAAGTTTGGTAAAAAGTAGCCAAAGATTGGTTTCAGCTCTTTTCAGCTGCTACAATTATTATTGTCTGTTAATCTAATTTGTTGACTGATACTTTGTCTGCGTTTCATAATTCAGTCTCACTTTCTGCTAGTAACGTAATTAAGTCCTTCTTAAGCTACAAGCTTCGTAGGAAGCTGTTGATCTCCGTTTCCTTACCCTCAGCTAGACACTAGCTTACACTGCGAGACCACGGACTGTTTACGTCTCAGCTTTTGCTGGTTCTCATTGCGCCGCTTACCCACGGAGAGACGGCCAGGCTGAGTTGCCCTTGGTGGGTGCATGGTTACTTACTCGTCTGCCGACGATCACCAATTTAAGTACTGACTTTTCTCTTTGATCGAATCTAACGCGGTAACCACTGCATTAAGCAGCCGCGCTCTAGTTTCAAATATTTTTCTGTTTTACATCACTAAAATGACGACAAATCTGCTATTTGACGTCTCCACTTGGCGCTGTTGTGCACAATAGACATTGCTTGCACAAAACGTATTTTTATGTCCATGTCTTCTTTTATATTTTTATTCGTTACTTGTCTTTGTTGTTTTCATTGATTCCTCCTCCCAATTACAGAGCAATGCAACACCTTTACTGTCGGGTCGGCTGTTCACTTCCTACTCTTAAAACATGCCCGAACTGCGTCAGTCTTCGCTGTCAACCAATGTCTTTTCCTGGAGTAGAGTGCTCCGTACCGTCTCATCTCGTTTCAGTTACGGTTTCAGTTAACTGCAAATGTCCGTAATATCGGCTCCGAATCGTCAAGCCGTGGAATTAATTTCACCGTTCGAACTTTGTCCGCGAGGTTGCAGCAGCAGCAGCAGCAGCAGCAGCGACAACTGATACGGCGACGTCGTTTTTAGCAATGCACAAACAGGTGTCACGATTTAATCATCGTATAATCCGTGCCGATTTCAGACCACACAAGTTGCATTCTGACGTGTGGAATGCACATGTTTCACCTTTGATCGACGACATAAATGTATACTGAAAGTTAGGAAAAAAATTTTTCAGCGGTCTGTAAACGATGAATGCAAAACGTGCTATCCTGTTGTAAAAGCTTACCTGAGACGACTAAATTTTTTGCTTTAGGTTACAACTTTTATAACCAAAATTTCAAATTGATCGAATGTTTGTCATTACGCATACACGTATACAGTGTATATCGTAAAAAACTAAAACTCAATAAAAATATCATTGTTCTATCATAACACTGCAATACATGTGTGTTAATAAGTCATCGCTGTCTTCATGTTAGTCGTTTATCGTTTGTTAAAAATTTTAAAAAACGTTTATAAACGTTGAACTACAGAACCGTAGCCAGCCTAATGTTGCACAGTATGCCAAATATCGCGGTTTGCAAGGTTACGGTATGGTAATACCGCTAACCGGTTAGTCAACCAGCGCCTGTGACTATTAATCCATATTTAACTGTATTAACTGTATGTAATATTGTAATAATTAATTATAGTTTTTTGTCAAACAATTTGTGTCCTTCGGTATTAGGCCTTCTTTGCTTTCGAACGGTAGAACTTCATATTCACTTTTGGCACAAGTATAGCATTACCCCCTACAACTTTTGTGTTATAACGGCTACGATCGGAAATTAAACCAAAAAAAACCGAATCCAACTTTCTTTAAAAATCAGCACCGGCAACTAAACTTATTTTGCAAAAAACATTTCTTTTTAAATTTCAGTCTGTTGTCTTTTATTTTTCATTATGGTTTAGCACCCACTTCACTGCGTAGTGGTTCCAACAATCAATTTTTGATGCGCAATATCTATGATCACAAAATATTTTTATTTGCTAATTTTACAGAGAAGAGATTAGGCGCCTCAATTTATTTATGGACACCCTTTAATGCAACAGTCAAATTGATACAATGCTGTATAGTTTTTCGAAAATGCAAGCTGTGCTACTACGGCGGGTGACAGTTTGCGGACAGGTGAACCGTCTCAGTATACAATCAACACCAACATCGACAACCCAGCCTTTCATCCCTTCGGGGTAAATAAATCGAGAACCGGCCTGTCTGGCTGGAGTTAAGGCGGGTCGCGTTTATCTGTTTCGAGTGGCAGGTAACACTCTATGATCCCATATGGCAGGTGATGCTCCGTAGCTCTAAGATGGATTTTTTTACAAAAAGTTAGCCTATATAGGCCTACACCGTTTAAGCTTTATAAATGATCAGTCAAACGGTCCGATGACATCAGTATATCGGTCTGGTTTTGCGGCGGTGTTCGCGGCATCGCTAAGCCAGGTCTGCGCTCTGACAGCCCACCGGTCTACCGCAGCAACCCGCGCCGATAGGCTTGGAATCACTGGACCACCCTGATCGCCTGCCACCAGACCTCCCACGACGTCGAAACCTCCCATGTCGAGCTGCGAGTCGTTGGTGGTCGTGACATCGTCGATGGTTCCAGACCGCAGACTGTGGGTCAAAGACTTCTTCGTCGTTGTTGAAATCTCTGTCCATCTTCTGTTCACGGAGTTACGTTGTCGCCGCATTCGATACAGTCGGCTGAAAGTCAATAGGACCATTAGTCAGCAATTATTACAGTATTAAACCCTCTTACAAAATGGCCAGTGGCTTACAAGATGAAACCAAAGTTTAACATATAAAACCTAAACTAATGTAAAACATAAGCTAGGGGCCTAAATATAGAACGTTCGCTGAGACAGTAATGTTTTTAAGTGCCGTTTAAAAGACGCATTGTTAGTTAGTTGTTAAATCGGCTGTTTTTTTCCAATTTTTTTTAGAATTTAAGTAAACAAATAAACATTTACAGCGCGCTTTACAGCCAGCTGAGTTGACTGAATCTGCCGAACGTTACCAAAATTAGCATAGGCCTAAGCCTACGTTAGCTAACGACTTCTAGGACCCGAAAACTTAGCCCAATTGTCGGTGTTGTCGGAAGTAGCAAAAGTAAAGACAAATAGCCAATTTGCACCTACGACGCCGACGCGACTCAACTCAACAGTTGAGTTGGGTCGCGTCGGCGTCGTAGGTGTGAATTGGCCATGATGCAAACTCAACAAAAACTATATATAATACCGAGTATACTCGTTTCGATATCTGATCGATATTGTAGAATTAACACCAGTGTCGTCGTTGGCTAAAAAAGTTGTAACAGCAAAAATTATAAGTGTCTGAAGAATAGCTGCATATTTCCGACACAAAAATCGTGGGTGGATGGTATGCTCAAAATTTCAATTTTGTCTCTAAATTTCCTTGAAACAGTAGATTTTCAGACACATATTTAAAATTTTACCAAAAATTTTTTGGACAAAAATATTTCTGTTTCAGACTGAAATTGAAGAAAAAAGGGGCAGTTCTCTCTTTGCGTTTTCCCACGTCACGACGACATAGGACAATGGGGGTTCACCTGGGCAGTCGAATGATGGCGGTGATGACGCAAATAATGATGAGACAGATCAGGACAGGTACAACCACGACCACAGGCAGCAGAACTACACCGAGTCACACAGGGCACACACTATCAGCTTTCGCTTTGCCATAGAAATGGTAACGATTGAAACATCTTAATCGTTAGCTAACTGCACACAAATTGACGAGTAATTTATCGTCAATTTTGATTAAACTCTAACAGCTGTAATTGCCAATGAAAACTTGTGCATTTCTTGTTTAACAAATTATTGTTTACTTAGGCCTATTTAGCTATAAGCTCTTTCAGATGCTCTGAGATAATTATTGAGTGTTTTTAACCTAGCTTTGTGGACGAACTAAAATGTTGACTTATTAAAAAACAGATGGTTGAGAGCACTTCAGATGCTTTTCATGTCGTCACTACATCTAGGCTTACTTTATAGTGTTTTTATTTACGCAATGTAAATCAAAAATGCAGAAAAAAACTTAAAATGTGCATTAATTTTTAAAAGCCCGACCTAAAGTAACTTTATTGATCGAAGGGCCAGTTAAGAGAACGTCTACATTATGCAAGTGTTGCACAGCTGTTGTGCAACAGTAGGAATCCAAGCCGCGACAGTAAAGATATAAACAAACGAAAATGAACACGGTACAAAAAAACCGATATATGACAGACTAACAGCGACTTGCGACGGCCGACAACAGTACATCAGGTCTGACGTCAATGCTTTCCAGCGCATGCGCAGACGCTGCAACAAACACGGGATTACTGGCATTAGTCAGATCGGTACTATCAGAAACAATGATGTATATTCCTCCATATTAAGGTCTTTCGGCGCCAAGAGGACAAACCTAAGACTCAGACAAAAGTGTCTGCCTTGAAAAGTCCTTTTTGCATTTCTCATCTGAAATTACTTACTTAGGCTAATAGTTGATGAATCGAAGTGAAAACAAAAACGTTCGCATTTTTCAACTTAAGTCTTTTGCACGTTTGCAAGTCGTTAAACGTTTTGAGTAAAAACGTCTTACGCCATTGTGAAAGTGGCACTGTGGTCGGTCCTCAGTAATCACTACACTGATGGCATATACTCCTCTTCACTATGCTAAGAAACGTAGCTGCGCGGAGTAAGCAAAGTACTGCGACACAATAGACTAGGTGCAGACAGTTTCGTTGCGTCGAAAATTGAAAGCAGACAAAAATCTGCACCAATAGTCCGAATGCTTTTGCCTTAAATGATCCAGCGAATTAGAAAAGAAAGTTTTCAGAGACTGACAGCAACTAGAAGCACCGTATTTTTATACCTCACTCCTGTATTGAAAAACGTTTACGCCAGTTTTAGTTTGCGTAATGCGGCCTGGTAGAACGCCAACAATATGACTGACTAATAGTGCTTACGCGAGGAGCAGTTTCGTAGTAGCTCTGTGACGTCTTGCTTCCAACGTAGTTGACTGTCACACTCCAGCTTCCACGTGACGTCACGACGTGTGACGTCATCACGTCGCCGACACCCGACCATGGCATGTCCGCCCGCAGTGCGCCGGAACCAGGCGTTGGGCGGTATGTTCGGGTCCGGACAATCGATTACTGAAACAGAATCAGATACAAATAATCAATTTATAATCTGGCCCCAGCAGTGGGCTACGCGACACTTTGGTACAATATAGTTATATGCACCATATCTCACGACAAATGCACTCCGTTGCTAAATGTACAGCACTTAAATACTGAGCATTTGCTTAGTTTCCAACCGACAAATGCATACTTCCGACGAATAAAGTTATGTGTATGCTCAAAATTTCAATTTGCCCAAAATTTCTCGAAAATGCGTATCTTCAGTCTGAGATTGAGTAATTTTGGAAGAAAATTTTTGTACAATATCAGATTTTTCTGATAGGCCAAAATCTATAACACAAGGAAACAATTGCCCCTGTCTTGTTTTTGCTTCTCAGAGTAAACACGTAAGCCTATATGGTTAATAATCCAATAATAGATTGGTTCGACATCCGGTCGGACGTTATCATTGGTTACCGTATGGATGGGTGGCTGTCTGCGAACAGGAAAACCATCTAGGTATATAACCAACACCAAGGTCAACTCAGTTTTTCATCCCATCGGTGTAGGTAAATCAAGTATCGACTTGTCTGGATGGAGTTAAGGCAAGGCGCGTTCTCTTTCGTTGGGTGGCAGGTGACACTGTGCGATCTCATATGGCAGGTAAAGCTCCGTTTTTTTATTAAAAAAACTTTTTAGAACTTACTGCGATAGTGAATAACGAAGCGATGGTGATCTCTTGGCGCCAGTCCGGCCGTGACCCAGATCTTGACCTCATGACCTTGTGACACATATAGGTGACTGATGCGGGCCGTGCTACCGTGTATGGTGAATTGTTGATCCGCTAGTGCAATGTCCTCCAGCGTACCGTACGAACGACCGTCTTTGGTCGCTTTGTCACCAGTCTCATGTAGCTTCCTAACATTCACCATCAGAGTTCCAGTCACACAAGGATCGAACATGTCTATTCCTACAATAATATAGTGACAGGGGAGGCAGGAAAACAAATCCCCTCTCCCCTCTCGCAAAAAAATGGCTGTCGGAAAATTTTCACAAAATCTTCAGGCAGTTTTCGTTCAAAAATGCAAATATTTGGGGGCTGAAAACCACCATTTTGTGAGAATTTCTGGGAAAGAGGGCAACATCGACACTTTGAGCACTCATAATCTCGTCTGTCAAAAATTTGCAACTGTCCCTTCTACTTTTTCACCACACCGCCGCTGGCCGCTGAAATGGTAGTGTTCATAAGCTCCACGAAGTGTCACATAGTTGCTTAAGCGACGATGACAGAGTGTTCTACGCAGCCGGTGCCGCGTATGAAAACTGACCCAGTATTTTTGACGTGTGTAGAAAAAATTTGAGAAACGAATTGTTTTAGATCGGCAACTGCAAGCACAGCAAATTTCACGCCTAACCGTTGGTCGATGGTGAAGTCGTAGAGGGTGAGGTTGACCCTTTGACCTTGAGCGCCAGCAATTACCCACGGGTGCTGCGAGCCGTTACACAGCGGCCTGTCTGATGTCACCACGCTGGCAATATGGCCGTCAGGTGGTTGTGACGTCACCGGAAGTTCTTTGTTCGCCCGACAAAACTCGTCGCTCGCCGTTTGCACTGCGCATACAGCTTGTTAAGACGCGTACAGAGCGACGTAATCGAACCGAACTGACATGGTTCAGTTTTTGACGAACGGGTCAATGCGCAAGCAGTAAAGCATTGCAGTAAACACCGCCTAACGGCGTCGGTGACCTACGTGACTACGCTCACGTACGCGTCAACCAATGATCAACGGAATCGCCCTCCTTGCCCATTGGTCCGTTGGTCAAAAACTAAACCGTGTCAGTTCAGTCTAGATCAGTTACATCGCTCTGTACGCGCCTTTAACGTCATCGTTATTCTTCGTTCAATTCAATTCAGTTCAATTCGTTTATTTCGGAGAATTTGTTTTACATAGAAAAATAAATAAGTAAGTAGTCCAAGTCCAGTAGGCTTTCTTTCCCAAATCCGAGTCCAGAAAGTCCGAGTCGCGAGTCGTAAAAATAAGGACTTGAATCCGACTCTAGTACGCTGCTGTAAATTAAAAAAGTTAGGGGAAAGCAAAAGGTTGCTATTTTCCGAAGAGCAGCTGCAAATATTCGACAAAGAAGATTAGGCCTATGGATGCTTAGAAATTCAGTTTTGCCTTTATTGGCTATTTCCGCAAATTTTGTATTTTCTGACGAAAGTCTCCCGATAGACTACAATCTAAAGGGGGAAACAATTGCTTCTACCCGCTGCCGTTCCCCCTTGCCAGAACGACACTTACTACTTTATTGAAACGCGATGAGTATTTGTCCGGCAGCCGTACAAATAACCTATAAACTATTTTTCAGTCAAAACGTGCTATTCTTACCGCCGCCGAGACACGGCTTTAGCTCGTACATACCGGCTAAAGCCGTCCAAGACGTCGGCCGAATGAATAGCGGCCCGGGTAGGATCGGCTATTGATACGGCCGCCGATAAAATACCTGTGCTTTTCTGAAAAACTGCAGTAAATACCGGTGAGGCAGCGGTAGGTGATTTCGAGGTAAGTCTTGAGTTCTCGCAGACACGGTCGAGTTTGTTCCAGCTCTGCATCGGGAACACGGATCTCACACGAAGTTTGGTCTCTACACCGACTGCAAGGTGTTTGTCAGAACAGTTCATTTCAGTGGTCAAACGTACTTTTTCTTCTCAGTAACTCTTGCATTTTGTAATAAACACGCTATCTGCTTGCCTTTGTGCCCTCCATGGTCTAAAACGCGTGGATCTCACACGAAGTTCTGCCGGAGCAACGTCGATCGGCGGTTGCCAGAACGTCGGACTGACAACCCACGTGACCCATGTCCATCGTCAGGTGACCCAGCTTATATCCACTGTGTCACGTGGCCTTGTAGCGATGTCACGTGACCCATGTCCGTCTCCACACAGCGTCCCAGCCGCATACGACCGTACGCGGCTCTTTCAATCATCACCACTTCGTCTGGACTACTGCAACTCACTTCTATACTTCTATCCATTAGATTTTATACTATCTTGTCTAGATTCGACTATTGTCGGGTAGCAAATGATCTCAGCTGGCAGGTGACGCTCCGCATGATTACGAGACGGCTTTCTTATGAAGAGTATACCAGCTCTCGATCGCTACCTCCTACATCGTCACAGTCTCTGGACTACTGCAAGTCGCTCTGAACGTCTCAGTGTCGCAATAATCCACGCGGCTTGATAGCACAGAACGTGACGTCAGCCTGCCTTCGCGACTTTGATCTCGACCTTGACCCAGATATAAACACAATCGCTGAGTCCTAGTTTTGTTCGTTGTTTTCGATTTATCACCGCGCTAAGACTTTAACTTTGTAGTTTCATTAGAATGGTAGTCCCTAGAATATTGTGCGATTTGTGCCTCTGCAGGACTGAAAAATCGTTGAAAAACAAACCTACGTTTTGAATAGTTATTTTGGTTGAAACTGTAACAACAAACTGAGCAGCGCTCCACTAGCCCCCTAACGAGTCGGAAGGGAACAGTGTTTCACCCCAAAAATTCGCCGCAGTTCGCCTAATTTTCAGACTCTAGAGCCTTCACCGCTCTATTATTTTGTTACGTCACGTGACCGCGCACTTGCTTGGTATGATTGATATTACGTCGTCCTAGCCGACGGCGATTTTTCGTTATCGTTAATCGATCTCAATTATTGTCTCTCTGTCGTCCTTAGTCCAGTAGCTTTCCCTCCCCTCTCCTCCCATCCTCTCAGTCTCCATTCTCACATTATCCCACGGCTGATAGGATTAACTTAGCTGCTGATGTTTCAGTGAACGGTTATAAATCCGCCGCAAGTTGCATAAACTTATTACTAGTCTTACATCCCAAGTGATTCCGCCTACTCCTACACATTTTTCCTTAGCGTGGTCTGTCTGTCTGTCACATTTGCGTTTGCTGCTAAAAACGGTTAAACGGATTTAGATGCGATTTGGGGGATACACTTGTGAAGTCCAACTACACATTTTGTCAGATGGGTTTTTGATCCCCCAGGGAAAGCAGAGATTTGGAGATAAACCGTCAGCCGAAACGTGCATTTGCAAATGTTGGTACCCTTTCAAAACGCAATATTATTTCATTGCACGTTGTACACCAATTCTATAGGTGGCAGGGCGCTGATGCTGGCAGCGTCACGTGAGCTTTGCTTTGATTACTTGTACCATATGTCTTACCAGCCACAGGCGACGCAAAACTGGCGGAAATAGCCGCTGACGTCATTAAGATGGCGGCAAGCGACGTGCTGCAAAATGACGTAAACAGAAAACGGAAGTTCATCGCGTGATCACGTGCTATTAAGCTGAAACTTGGGCACTGTATCCGCACACACAAAATTACCGCATAAGTACACAACATAATGTGACGATATGGCCAGGTTATATCATGGCCTAGCCTTTTACCACACTGCACAGAACAAAGTACCTCCAGAAAATACGAAAATAAAAACATAAACTATCAAAATACATATAATTATGTATACGCTCCACCCTTTATGCACCAGCTTTTTTGGCTTACGTGCATGTCGTATTAAGGAAGTTAAAGGGAACTAAATAACGCAACAGAAACGCTGATCAGCTTATATACGTTAACAACCATTCCCGATGTCTATCCCTGTAAGCAATACGCTACGCTATTGTTGTTTTTTTTGGTAAATTTATTTTTTAAAAACGAACAAATTTCAGTCCCGGGGGTGTCCACCGACAAAGGTTTTCATCTCCTCTACAGGTCGGCCGCAAACCAACACGACGGCGGCATTCATTTACCGGAAACGGAAGTAAATTCGCCGACTGCAGCGGGAATGGCGAACAGTTTTATGGCGATGTTCCTTGGCCCAGCCGAAGACGGTTAAGGACGCTTATGTTTGGCTGTGGGCAAACATAGACAATACACTGTGAGCTAGAAAAGTGATACACTTCTGGTATTCGAATTACCTCTTTTGTTAGATGCATTAAATTTGCAATTCTTGTTTATTCAAGCGTATCATTTGCGTCAAACGACACCGTTCTCTGTTTGCCTCAGCAGTGGCTTCTATTCCGCAAATCTAAAATCAAAATCAAATCTGGCGTAAGTTCCCCTTCTTCACTTTTGGGTTCAAGTCCCTTCCTTTTTAGGGGTCCTTTTCCTTCTTACCTTTTTTATCTGCCCGTTTTCTCTTCTCCTTTTTCTCCCTAATTTTTCTTATGCTTTATCGCCTTTTTCCTTTGCGTTCCTTCTTCCCTGTTTCGTTGATCAATGAAAAAATAGCGTAAACAGTTTTATTAAGGGTGTTGATTGTTCTGTAAAATAAGGGAAAGTTTTGATCTACACCCTTATCAAAACTCTTCCCCTATTTTTCACTGGGCGCAAGCTGTGCCTAGTGCCTACCAGGTATAGATATAAACCCCTGCGCCTCAGTGCCGGACCATGGCACAAGTATCAGACTTTTTCAACAGCCCAAAAGTTAGCGGAGCAATTGCCCCCTCCCTCATGTTCTCCTCTCCACCTGTCAGTCACCAGAGCAGGCGACTGTTAAAAGCATCAGCGACGATCTATTAACGCCGGCGTGACAGAGATAATAATCTCATGATGCGCTCTGAGACGTCTAGATTAAGTGCCGCTATGAAGCCGGAATTTCTCGGAATGTTTTTGACGCACAATACTCGATAGTAAGCGGTTTTGATTGGCACACGGACAAAACCGGAAGTAGCTAAAATGACGCAGCCATATTGTTGTGACGGCATCTCGCGTTGCTAAACGTCGCAGCGACCACAAATTTCCTCATTCATTTACCCGATATTCAACGATTAATAACTCCGCTGAAAATAACATTTTTAACAAAATGTGGTCATCGCTTTAGCAATTTATTGGGATTAACTGTACGAAATTTTATTCGGATTAGTTCAGGTTTGACATTTTTGTTGCGCAATGTTTAGAGGTTACTTTTTTCGGATAGTGCATTTATCACGAATGCGAATAAAGCGGCCCTCACACTGTGTCCTATAAACTAAACAAAAAACAAGCGATTTTTTTCAATTCAATTTTTACCAAACTCATGTTATTGCATGGGCAGATTATGAAGTCTTTTTAGCACATACTGGCGCTTTACAAGTCAGATTATTATGCTGGCGTATGTTGTCTGTTTGTCCGTCCGTCCGTCTGTCTGTCCGGCGTAACGTTAATCTACGACGGTCATTATAAGATGCTATAAACGAAATTATCTTCACATGTCAAAAGGGAGATTTTTCGGACGTAGTCTGATGCAACTATACTAATGTAAAAAGCTTTTTAAAACGCACAATAAAAAATACCAAATACAAAAGAAGTTAATTAAACAAACAGAGCGTATCATTGACATGCTTTCGAAAATGAGTTAATATCTGATGCCGTTATCATGACAAAAAACCGGCGCGTATTTTCGGCTACTCTGGGAATCGTTTCATTAGTTGCACGTAAAATGTCGGCGGATTATATGTAATTCATTCGGTGCAGTTTGGGCAATTTGTTCTATCTATAGGATGTTTATATAGCAGCGCGTGCTGATCCACTCAATACGGCCGAACGTCGCTAGGGGGCGCGCCGAATTATAATTGACCACCTCACCATCTGATCGCCGTTCTGTGCGTCACGTACCGCGTAAATTATTAAACGGACGATTCAATCAGCTCCGACGATGGTCAATTTGATACCGATACCAGCTTGGACGTGGACTTGACCAAATGAGATGATCATTTTTGCACGTAAAAAACAAACAAAAATGATAGAGCTGTCGAAGCGTTAATTTTTAATGCATTAATGCAGTGCGTTAATTTTTTTAACGCATTAATTAACGCGTAATTAACGCACCCAGGCCCGTCGAGAGAAAGAGATAGGGGGAAGTTTCCTGGGTCATGCGAAGTGTGGGACTGTGGGGGTCCCGCTTGTAAAATATAGCAAGTTAGAAACACATGTTAAACGTATAGTCAACAATAACTGCCGTCATAGTTAACTGGCCTTGCAAAACCCCCAGTGTGTCACCCAATCGTGCTGGCTGGCTCGCCCCCACTTTACGTCATCACGGCCAATGGCGTGTGACGCCGATTCGATTACCGATACCGATACTGGCGCATGCTTGAGTTCGTTTACTTCGTCCCAGCACTAAATAACCGACGCCGGTCGAGCCACATTTCTTTAGGGCTGTACTGAGTAGACACGGAAGAGTGCCGTGGGTCCCCATTTTTTCTAGAAAGAGAACGCACCTTCCATTTATTTACTAAAATTAGTGCTGCGTATTAATCGCAGTTAACGCGTCTGACTTGCTGGAAAAACTTGAGTTACGCACGCAACTTAAGTATCAAGCGAAAATTCTGAGTTTACTAAACTGAACGTGATTGACAAAAAGCGTAACTGAAATCGCACTACTGTAACACTTTTGGCAATTTTTATTGTCAGTATTAGTAACAGAAATAACACACAATGTTTGGACATTGACTTGTTTTGCTGTAGGTTAAAAAGTGTAGTTTATTTCACTCGCTAGCGCACAATTAATTGAAATTAATATTTTAATTGTTTGCCAGCACTGGCTAAAATCTACAGTAAGCAAAAATGCTCATTTTTGTGCATGTCTATAAAGTGTTCTTTGTTTCTATGTCTATACGTTTTTGTAAATTGATTGCCCAGCAATTTTATAAAGTGAAAAAATTACAAATGCACAATATGTTAAAACATATTATAATAATTTTATCGTGTTTGTGTACACAAATTTAAGTTTTAAAACAGAGCGGTGCAAAATGTGCAAAAAAATTAGAGAAAATCTTGCTTTAAGTCTCCAAGTTTTAAGCTTCTCTACTTTTTAAAAACTGCATTTCTTGTAATGTTGCAGATACGCCGCAAAAATGCCTACAAAAATGAATTTCGAGCTACGTCTCTTTCTGCATTCAAGCATGTGCTACACGACATCATTCGCGTTTTTTGTACGGCTTCGTCGACCATTCTCATCGCTAAGCGATTTTGACTGCACACTAGCCCCCTCCCTCTATATACCGTAATCGGAATTGTCATTTTTTTTTATTTCAGCCTATTTTTTCTACAAATTTGTCTTAGATAAACAATGTTAAAGATTTAAAGAACTATTAGATTAAGCTAGGCTACAGTGCATGTAATTTACTGTTACGCTACTGTGGCTGATTTGGCTAGAATGAACTATTTCAAGGTAATGTAGCGCAATGCCGTACATGCATAGTGGGGGAACGCTTTTGCTAGTTCTGGCATTTTTGTTCTCCACGCCGTTATGTTTTTAATGGCGTCTGTACAAGACAGGCAGACGATCCAACAGACGAACGAACCGGCGGTCAAGACCAGTAATGGGGCCTATTAGGACGGCCGCAAAATAAAACAATAGAAACACAGTTTTGCGAATGTATTGTGCTTTATTTCTATATGCAAGCTTAAGTAGCCATCTGTAAAACATAAGAAATTTGCTAAACAGAACAGTGCTAAAGCATAACTACAATCATACATGGTGGGCCACAAAAGTATGCCTATGCTGCAAACTTGCGTCTAGGCCTATATCTTCACCAAATGTCGGCCGATTTTCAAAATTCTGTCATTGGCACATTTTGCGAAAAATTTGCAATAACAAGATTATTAAATATTCCACCACGTCTTATTTATCTTAAACTTAAATAAATTAATAGGGTTACTCACCTCAGATAAATGCAGCCAAGATTAGGCCTATGTTTCATCGGTCGTTGAAGTGAAGTTTCTGTAGGCTCTATGCTAGACGTCTCTGCTGTGTTTAAGGTACGGTAACTGTGTTAACGGTAGCTGTGTTTAGTGAGTAGTGATGCGAAACAGCATGCCGCGTGATCTAGCCTAGCAACGAACGGTTTAGCATCGTCATCACAACTTACTGTATACTGTATAACAGCAGCCGCAGCAGCAGCAGCAGCAGTAGCAACGACGTCATCTGCGTGCTGCAGTGAACGCCTCGCTATCTCCTTCTCTTCGTTTCTAATACACAAGGAGCCCGAGTTATACCGATAGGCCTGCAGCTTTATTCTTCCAGGAGCGGATTTAAGCATGTTCAACATATCTGGCCGAACAAGTGCATCACAAAGCTGATAATTGCCAGAAATAAGGCATTTTCGTGTTAGCAAATTTTGGAGCTATTGAGCTTTCACAGATGCACTGATAACAAAACAAATTATTCAATTTTTAACCCAATCATCACGTAGACAGACTAATAGACTAACACCATAACATGACCGTAACACATGTTGACTTTTTTCTAAAAAACAAATGACTGAGAAATTAAAATATTTAAGATGTTTGTCATGATGTCATTGCGTTTATGTTATGTTTTACTAACATGTTCAATAAATTTTAATGATCGAAATATTTTTTATCAATCTTCAGAATTTTAAATGGTTAATCGCGCGATTAGTCTTTGTCACAACTTTGAGATCAATAATATCAAATCGATACCGCCATGGGCTTCCTCCGTTACCTAGAGCCTAGTAGCTTATGCCGTTGTGTATCGAACTGCGAAAACATTGTGGGAACGATGTTTTCGCGACAATATATTATAGAGACAAGCGTTACGCTGTCCGGTCCTAATCTGATTGCGGTCTAAACACGCACCCTATAGTGGTGTCAAACTGTCAATATCTAGCATCGCTGTCTACTTCTGTGTATTGTCAACCAGTACACGCTGTCATCTGTGACTTCTTTATACGCCCAATAAAATGTAAACTCCTAGAACTTCGTACAAATAATTGCGTTAAACTAAAACTGCCGTTCATGTAAAAATGTTCAGTTTTTAAAAATCTTCTGAAAGGAATGCACCCGGCAGTGGTAAAAAGCGCAAGATTTGCAAGTGTCTGTGTATACTGTATACTCCGGAGAGATGGAAGGCTGAGTTAACCTGGTAATGCTAAGGCGCGTTTTGAATGAATCCCCGCAGTGTACGGACGCTTTAGTGACGAACGATGGACGAAAGACAGCTAGCGAGTCGCTGAGCTGTAATTAATGAAATAGCGCGGCTGCAAGGACATTTACGTTGATGCTGCTGGCATGCTGTAATTAAATGTTACGACGTTCGCCATCAGTTGATGCGGAAAGTAGGCCTACCGTGAGCGCTGTGCTCTTCGGTCAAATAATCATTACGATAAATATTCGAAGTATACTTTGGAAAGCAATTTTGCACCAAAATAACTTCGTCAACAGACTACAGTTTTGGGGAGGGGACTGCCTCCCTTTTCATACAACGAACTGAGTAGGTACACTTACCGATCTGCCTCTTTGGGATTAAAAACGGGAAACGTTCATCTTTTTCGAGTGGCAGGTGATCGGATATGGTAGGTGACGCTCCGTAGCTCTGAGATCAATTTGTCATGTTTGACGTTTTGTAAAAGTTTTGGTCGTATCACACACGCAACACATTATATACGTAAAACGTTAGATCAGCAGAAAAAAAATAAATTGCCACATTTGTATTCATTGAAAAAAATTTCATAAAACAGTAATGAATCGGGATTCTCACGCGTTAACAAATAATATCAGAATATATGATTTATATGATTTACGCCGACAAAATCTGATAAATCAAAATTTGTGACGTTATATACGTGTTGCAAGAAAGGGGGAGCAGAAATTGGCAGGCTTGCCGTGGATATAAATATTCATGGATATATCCGTGTGTGAATATAAGACTTCAGCCATCCTGTGCCATATTGTGCCATCCGACAGCACAATCATCCGACAGCACAATATACATGGATATTATGCTGTCGCATTTGCTGATTAATCTGAATTATTTAAGTGTTTTATCTCTATAGAATATTTTCTGTCTGTCGTTCTTATTCTTTATTTTCTCGTTTATTGTCAGTGAGACAAATGAATAATCACTGACATCAGCACGTCATTATTAAGTTAATCTAAATTAATTTATTAGCACCATGGCAGCAACAAATTTTAATGTTCACTGCTTTAATACTATGAGTTGGGCAACAGAAAGTATATCCACCTGTAAGTTTTTATGTATTTTTTACCAAACGGTAACTAAATTACAAACTTTTGCGCTTATTAACTTATTTGATGCTAGCAAAAATACAGACCAAGTGTCCTTCAATAGCGTCCACCCCCATTATGTACATGTAGGCGTACATGAATGCAACCTGTATCTAAAAAAACAAGAATGCCAGCTGTTGCTGGGGTGCGCTGACCGTACCGCTTATATCCCAAGGCCACCGTCCGACTTCGGGTCGCGGAAAGAGATTTTCCACAGTGACTGCAGTCCCATACACGCTACGGTGACGCTGCTATATCGAATTCTAGCATAAATACTATAGGACACAACGCGGTAATACGGCGCACGTATGGCTGCAGGCAACAACATGACTTTTAAAATAGCGGCCAAACCGCTGCAGATAAAGACATGGTTACTTTTGACAGCCTATAAAAATTTGCCATCGCTGTATTTAACTGTACCGTTTAGCCACAATGCATGCGTTACAGATTGACAGACAGACAATATAATAACGTACCCAAGGCTCGACATAACAGTCTGCCAAAAACAGCGTCGGTAAAATTATGTAGATTTTTACGAAAGTTGGGACATACTTAAATAATGCAATGCAATGCAATGCAAATGTGTGTTAATTTTAACTAATATTAATTTTTAACACATTTAAAAGGAAAACGTCTGCAGCGTGTTTTTAGGGGGGGGGGAGAAAATGGACGCTTTTGCACTGTTGTATTTCGCAAAAATTTGGGAGCTACATGTACGCGGCATAGGCGTCTGTGGATATGAATATATCCATGGATATCCACGGAAAATCTGTAAATATAGATATGGATATGGATGGAGAATTTTATATCCACGACAAGCCTGGAAATTGGTTTCCTGTGGCGCCCCACCGGTTGAGCCACGAAAAATCGTGGAGATTACTTTGGCCACCGTCGACGGTAAAAAAACCCAAACATTTTTAGCGATTTATTGATTGATAAACCAGGACTACGCTACCAATTTTGTTGTACACACTTTGGGGAGGGGAGCGGATGCAGCAGAAAATTGCTTTTGTAATACATTTAGGGTAAAAACACGGTATACACGTCACACGTGACATCAATTCAACTCTCCGAAAAAAATCTCACTAACTGTTTTTGGCGAATTTATGATATTGTGTTAAAGCAACTAGGCCTAGATCATAATTATTGGAACATTCCTAACCGCGCAGTTGCATTTCAAAAATCTCGCGTAGGCCTAAAGCGCATGCTGCCCTCGCAGCCGCACCGACGTCGTGGGTGAATTATAAGGTGTTTACACGATCGAGCAAACATCGAACAAATATGACGCATGCATAAAGCATAGCCTAGGCCTATACGAAGCAAACATCGAGCAAACGTCGAGCAAACATCGAGCTGACTCAAGCAGACCTATTGGAACCCCGCCCCTGGCTCAAATGTAGGCTTAGACTTAGGCTCTTAGCCCACAGTTGATCACGTGTTATATAGGCCTTCCAATTACAACCAGCCCGCCCTCCTAATTAGCATGCTAATTACCACAGAACGTCGAGCTAGCTGCTCGATGTTTGCTCGATCGTGTAAACACCCTATTAGGTTGCGGGAAAGTAGGGACGGAAAGTTGCAATTTACCGACGCACAGCTAGCTAAAAATCATTTTCGAAAGTTTTCCAACAGGTCAGGGAATTTTTCAATATGCTAAAATTTAGCGCGGGAGAGGGTTGGGTGGACAGTGGCACTGTCCCTTCTTTCCATTACACCGCCGTATCACTGAGTCGAAACAGCTGGCCTGGACGTTTAATGCATACGAACAAGTCGATTGACCTTGGCGTGGTCTTGTACTGATGAAGGACGGTCAACGGTGACCTTGAAACGACCTTGCGACTGTATCTGCTGCAGCTTCGTGGACAAAGAACACTGATCACTGCAGGCACGGGTCAGCTATCGACACCACGAAGTATTTGTCAACGTCACGAGACAAACTTGTCATCTGTAGCCTAGCGGACGTAACAAAATTCCCATGCTTTCAGTTGTCATCCGTATGGCGTACGGTCTGTTCCTGAAAACCTGGCTCCGTCTCTAAAACTTTCATTCGGCCTGGAAGAAAATGTCTGGGTGCAGTTTTTTTGGTTTTCTTTCGAAGTTTATCGAAACAAAGCTGAACAAGTGAAACCACAGGAAACTTTTAGGAGAGGCATCACGCATAGAAAAGTGTCATAGCTACGCAACCGGGAAGTGTGGCTGAGTGTAGAAATTGTTTCCAGCATAGGACCTAAGGGTAAGACCCCACTGATGGGACAGACGACATTTCACAAAAGCCTAAACATTAAGTTTACTTAACTAACGCTTACTCTCAACAACCTTAATGTGAAATGCGACTGCTGTTATTCTTGCACGATTGTGCACGACTCAACATTTCCAAAGGATTCTATCTGAATGTGCGTAGGGCCTACGTATAGCGACAATAACGAAATGAAATAGGCCTAAAAGCCGCGCGCTCCAGCTTTCATTTTATTTTATTTCACTTTAGTTTATTTTGTTTCATTTTTGTCGCTCTGTACGCACATTTAAACGTACTGACTTTCTATCATCAAGCAGTGCCCGTCTCCCATCAATAAAATGTTTTAGAACAAGCACCATAGGCGGATCCAAGAGTTGAAGTTGGGGATGCCCCCTCCTCAGAAATATTTGTAGATCTTAAGGTCAAAATGGCGTATTTTCGTGGACTCTTGTGCTAGATTACGTTTTTTCTATGACCATCACAGTACAGAAATAAAGCAGGAATGCAACGACTGCCATGAAGATTGACTTGCATGCGATAAAAAGCGTTATTCAAGAGCGTCTATCCTCCCGAGTCCTTGGAGCAATCCCCTTAACTCAAGGTGAGGCGCCACAGGCGTCGACGAGGAGGGGAATGCAGCCGACTAGAGACTCTGGGGGAGTGTCATGAGCTCCACCAGCGAGGTCCGGGACGGAGCCCAGGCGAAAAACGAATTTGGTGCATTCTAAGCGTCACAGAACCCTTCTGGTTGCAAGATATCGTAAATATATGACTCCTCTTTAATTTTCCAAACAAACCCTTTCTTTCCTGGTTTTCTTGTAGCGTATGCTTCAATTAGGTTAATATGGTTTAGACTCCCCTGGCGTTATTTATCGTTTATTGTTACTTACTTCTACATAGGCATAGCCAGAAACTGGAGTCTCAAAAGGCGAACTAGCCCGCAAGGGCCAAAAATTAAGGCCGAAAGCCGAAAACAAAAGTGGACTTCTTGTTCTTGGGGAGAAACCTGTCGCCGAGGCGCAGCCCCGGAAGCAAACTCTTTTTTGAGCATGAAAACCCCCTTAAATGCATACCTTGAGTATAAATTTTTATTAGTTTTACTGCAGAACTTTACAATGCACTGCATATGCAAGGCAAAAAGGCGACTTTGGCATCTTGGGAGAACCTGGCCCCTTTGCCCCCCCCCAAATCCGGCATCCACCTATGACAATCAGCTTACATATATACGCACATCACTGAGAATATCATGTAGGCCCTACACGAGATCATAGGTCCGTTGGGAGCCGACGGCAACAGCACGCAGATCTCGTCTCGATGAAGACTAAACGCGATCAATTGGACAATCATCTGCTAGCCAAGCCAAGGTGCCCGTTCCCAGAATACATCGCGGGGCGCACCAGCTGTAATTAAATCACGACCTGGAGTGGTATATGCCTATAAGCAAGCGTTAAACAAATTTATATCACTCTAGACAGTGGTTTAACTGGTTACTTATTTCACTGTCGCTGACGCAAGCCAAGTTGAGCGTTCCCAGAAGACACCGCGCCAAGCCAATGTCGTTTAGCCATCATCGTCTTCGCCTGCTCATTCGACTTGTAGACCATGCGTTCAGTGCGCACGTGTTGAACGTTAAAAACGTTGTTAGGTAAATCGTGAAAATGTAGCGACTGCAAGAATATAACTTATGCAAAATAAAACAATTACTTCAGCAAACTTGTACGCGCACCGTGCTACATTACAATACGCTGCTATGCTGCGGAGCGCCGTGCAGAAAGTCCCGCCAATATATAGCTGAATGAGAAAAATGCATCAAAATTAGTGAATGTAATCAGATGATTTTCCCTCAAATATCTTAAGGCTGACTGGCAGAGAGATGCAATTAGCCGCTCGGCGAGTAACTTCCAATCGCACAGTTTGAAAGGCTTAATGCGTGTTCAAGTCAACTCAATTTTCTACCTTAAGCGGAAATAGAAATAAGCCACTTTTTGTATCACTGGCTTCCATGGGATACATATAAAAGATAAAAATTGGCTACTATTCGCAAGCGTTGAACGACACGACTTCCAAAAAAATCTGGCAACCATGGTTTTTAAGACATTGAGTAAATCGGGCGAAACAATAGCATCTCTAATCCGAACGGCAGAACACTACGGCGTAGCTCATTTTGACGCCGCGCGAAGTCGCAAGTGGCCGAATGGCGCCAGGAAGAGATTGATGCGCGCATGCGCAGCGGTCGCTAACATCGTTTTCCGGTGGTCCCGACGTCGGACACGTGCCAGAGGGAGATGGGAACAGCGGGGAGAGGCGAGTTGTTCCCCACTCCACTCCACCAGGGGGCGTTTCTATCACAGGCGCTGACTTCTAGAATTCACGGTAACCTATGTGGGTGGGTGGACACACTTTCGATTTCACTTTAAAAAGTAGCATAATAATTTAAGAGTTAAAGGAAAGCAGCAGTAGGTCAAGGGACTGAAGTTTCCGAATTGTAGCTGAGACCATTTTCTTATGTTACAGGAAGCAAAATTGTGTAATTTTCAGCGCTAAGGGGGCACGACAAATTGCCCCTCTCGATCTTGAAATACGCAGCTGCTTTCTACCTTTTTCTTCTCCCCTTCTTTCTCTCGCCTTCCTTCTCTTCCTTCTCCTAAATCGAGCTATGGGGTCCGGACAATGCTGTACTAAGCTTCTCTGGAAGACCTGCAAAAATGCAAAAGATTGTTGAAAAGTGCACAGTTTTAGGGTGCAGCAAAGTCAAACGATTCTGGCTCACGTGATTTCAGGCTAAAACTGCGCACTTTTTTTCACCTAAATGACGACACACTCGTGCAAAAATGTAGGCCTATACCCACTGCACCATTGGAAGAATTTGCGCCCCAGACGTTTACGGCCAAGGGTAGGGAGCGAACGCCCATATCGCCATGTGTCGCGGCGCCAATGTTTCCGTCGCCCGCTTCCCACCGAGCGGTAATTGACACATTTCGTGCTTCAGTAGTCGATAAAGCCAGCGAGATCGTCCAATCCAATCGGCACGCTGTAATAGCCTGTCGGTCGGGGCGATGAAACCGGAAACGTTTTCTGTCCGTCACATTTGCTGCGGGACTGCTGTGATCTCGCCACGTTTCACTTCCGGCTCCGGCATATAGCTACACGCGCTTTGTTGTGTCGCCCGAGGCATTATGAGAGCCATGAGAAACGACTCCATTTCAGCCGAAGATTAAAGACTATTATGGCCAATCCCAACTCTTTCGATTTGCTGTACAACATAAAGTCATACAATCTGTGCAACATCTTCATAACAAATGTGCTGTATACTTTATAGCTTCTAAAGATCAAAGAATGCGTATACGTGTAGATCTTCACAGGCAACCAAACCCATCTCAAGAGCTACAAAGCGTCACCTGCCATATGGGAATCATAGTGTTATCCGCCACAGGTAAACGCGCCCCGCCTTAACCATAATCACAACAAATCAAAGCCAGTGGAGTTTGGGGTTTCATGGGAGTCGCTTCCGAAAGCAGAAATCGTTTAGATAGCACTATGGCAGCATCTGAATAAGCCGGATGCCATACCAGACCTGGGCTGAACTCCAACTGTCAACAGACCCAATGTCAAAGCACTAAAGACAAAAATACCAAAATACGTGAGCCGTTTTGACTGGTTTTTACTTTTTACCAGCATCAACAAAATAAAATGTATAATTAGCTATACATGGTGTATTGAAGACAACAAAAAGGTTAACATCAAACGAATAATATGCTATGACCAGTCGCGAAATTAAACACAATTTAATTCACCATTCAGTCGCTTCACTTTTGTAGACACATTCTAACAGACACCGTCTCCACAGAAACAGTAGGCCTAGTAAGTATCAGACAATGAACAAACAGAAACGCGTTTATTTTATGTTATTACAACAACGCTAGTGCACAAATTAGCTCTACACAATGTGCCAGATTTCCGACTAATAAATGGACAGCGACACGGTATATTTTGTGATAGAATGATAACTGAACACGGCAAGAATGCAGCCGAAATGATTGAGAAAAAACATGCAAACTAAAAAGATTCACTTTTGTTGCTTTATCAGTAAACTAAAAATGCTATCAACTGTTCATTTGTAACAAACTTTTCGTAGTTGTTCACTTTTTGAGATGTGTACAAAAAAAAACAGCCACAAGTTTTAGTCGATGCACGAATTTCTATAGACCGTACAGTGTACAGTGAATGTATTCTACACTGAAAGGCTGAGATTATTCCGTCCACGAATAACGAACTACAAGAATGTTCTAAAACTGAACGTCCGAGCAGTGACCGAGTCCAAAGCACAAGTCATGTGAAGATGAGTTCAAAATGGCAAACAAGCAGCCTACAGATCGATGTGTAAATACAGGAAAATAATGAACGCATAAATGACTGAAGTTAGCCGACAACAGCAGTAGTAATAACTAGGGATTGCAATCTTGCGATCCAGAATCCTGGAATTTGTGATGTTCTAATCCCAAGATTTTGGGATTACAAAAATTCATCAAAATTGTACCTTTTTGCATGTTAAATGATACAGATTACAATTTTATCTGTATAATAAATAAATTATTTTATGTGTGCTAAGTCCTGCTCTTTGCTGTGCACCATAATTTTACAGTCACAGTCACTCCATACAGTTTAGATATTTATACGTTCCATAATTCGTAGAATCCTAGTATAAAACGGGATCCCAATATTGAAAACTGAATCCCAGATTGGCAATCACTAGTAATAACAATCATAACAACAAGAATAAGGTAATAAATAAATTAATACACAAAGCAGCAAACGTTTCACCGTTTCTGGTGACAATAATAACGAGTTCGTTTTTACTTCAGTAAATACGTCCGTTAGGTCTTCAACATTTCAGCAACTCTGTCACTATCAGCTGTCAAGAACAGCTCAATTACTTAAGCCCGATCTCCATTTCTCTGTATTTGCTGGATAATAAGTCGTACAACAAGCCGTGGGCTACAATATCCCAAAATGTCAAGGTGTTGTGGATTCACTGTGAACTTTCGATTTTTTTGGATTTGTTTTTAATCTGCTACATACTTTCGATTTCACAACAAAGAAGGTAAAGGTAAAGGTTGTCAATTTGTATAGCGCATCATCGCGAGCATGCGCCCGCCTCTAATGAGCTTTCGTCACTAACCAGAGCCGCCTGCCGCACGGCCACCGTGTGCAGCCTAAAGACATAGGCTGGCGCAGCAGCCGGCTAGGCAACCCCAGTCAGCTGTACCAAGGTCCCCACCTTCCGTAACCCATGTAAATGAGTTACTACTCATTTTACCGTCCCACGGAGGGTAGAAGGCTGAGTCGACCTAGCT